>Ga0308009_10001185_pt1 | contig 15904 bp, 15 predicted proteins | sample Neamet127_FD_203134 | JGI IMG/M metagenome (GOLD analysis project Ga0308009, IMG submission 203134) | Marine microbial communities from water near the shore, Antarctic Ocean - #127 | ecosystem: Environmental > Aquatic > Marine > Unclassified | place: Southern Ocean | collected 2014-07-24
GGTAGTGATCAACAACCAAGGCGATGAAAAGCACTGCCAGGTAGATGATCGAGTAACGGAAGGTATCCATTGCGGTGCTTGGTTTTGGCTTAAACATGAGCAAACCGGACCAACCGATGAAACCAGCACCCAGCGCAAGCGCCGAGACGAGATAGAGCAAGCCGCTCATTCCGGAGAAGAATGGGAAGACGCTTACGACTACCAACATTAGCGTGTAGACGATGATATGAATCTTGGTTACGTGCTCACCGTGAGTAACGGGCAACATAGGCACACCCGATTTCGCATATTCATCCTTGCGGTGAATAGCCAAAGCCCAGAAGTGAGGAGGGGTCCAGGCAAATATGATTAGAACTAGAATTAACGCGCCTCCATCAATAGTGCCGGTTACGGCAGACCAGCCCAATAGTGGTGGCATGGCCCCGGAGAGCCCGCCAATAACGATGTTCTGTGGAGTCGCGTGCTTCAAATAGCCCGTATAGATAAATGCATAACCAACAAATGAAGCCAGCGTAAGCCAGGCGCTCAATGGGTTAACCCATAACAGTAGTATTGCCATTCCCGCGACACCGATGACAATCGCGAATAGCGCGGCCTGCTTGGGCTCCACGCGACCCTGAGCAACCGGTCGGTTGTGGGTGCGCTTCATAATTATGTCGATTTTCCGGTCGATCAGGTGGTTAACGACCGCGCCCGAGCCGGCAACTAGGGCAATACCTAGGTTGCCCAGAATAAGTACATCCAGAGGAACCATGCCCGGAACTGCGAGGAACATGCCGACCAGAGAAGTCAGGATCATTAACATGACAACTCGCGGCTTGCACATCTCGTAGAAATCACGCCAGCTGCTACTGCTAATATTTGAAGCTATTTCGTTCACGGGTCAACTTTTACGCTAGGCATGATGAGTTTATTGAGCGGACTATAACAGATACCGAGCCGCGTCTTCGTGTCGTGCTTTCGAAGCGCGGGCATTCAATCATATTTGGCTTTGAATCTCAAGATCAACGCCTCGAACTGGCTGGTTGTTTTAAGCGTTTTTCTAGAAAAATTTGTACAAATCCCTGTCGCAAATTTGACACTGACAGGAAGGTGTCAAAAATGCTTGATTTCGTGAATGTTTTAGGGGTTTTAGGCCGCAGATCACTTGCAGTGAATACCAATATTCTATAGCATTCCGGTGCGCGTGAGGTGAGTAAAAAGTCTGTGAATTCTCGGGTAATTCCGAGGCTCTCAGAGAGCTGAAACTTCCCCATCCAGATAACAATAATTTGCAAGGATAGCAGCGAGTCAAAACTTCGAATTGGGAATAGCAATGAGGTCACTCATTGTCAAAGCCTGCCGACAAAGTAATGGCAAAGAGCTTCAACTCTTGTTCCTCTGGGACGCGATGTACACAACAATAAATTTCCCCTAGTGCTTGGCGATATTTTGTCTTCACGACACTTGGGATACGTTCGTAATTTTTTAGAAGGAAGGCGGGTTTATGGCTTTAGCGGTCGTTATTTTCTTGCTGGTAATTGGATCTGTTATTTTCCATTTTGCCAGCCCTTGGTGGTTCACGGATATTGCTGCTGACTGGGGATTAATTGATTTCACCATCAATGTCACTTTCTGGGTTACCGGAGTAGTATTTATTTTATTGAATCTATTCCTAGCTTACTGTGTATACAAGTATCGGCACAAAGAAGGGCAAAAAGCCGCTTACGAGCCTGAAAATCATAGATTGGAAATCTGGCTTTCAGTCATTACGACTGTCGGCGTTGTCACAATGCTCGCGCCTGGCCTTTTCGTATGGGCTAGCATTGTTACCCCGCCTGACGATGCCACTGAATTCGAAGCCATGGGCCAGCAATGGCAGTGGGCGTTCCGCTATCCCGGTGCCGATGGCATTATGGGTACAGCAGACACTCAGCTAGTGACCGAGGGCAATCCCTTTGGTGTCAATGTTGAAGATCCGAACGGTCAGGATGATGTAATCGTTACTGCTCCTGAAATGCACCTTCCTCTGGACAAGCCTGTTAAAGCATTGCTTCGCTCCAATGACACGTTACATAACTACACGGTTCCTCAGTTCCGCGTGAAGATGGACTTGGTTCCTGGTCTAATTTCATACATATGGTTTGAGCCAAACAAGGCGGGCCGTTACGACCTCATGTGTGAAGAGCTTTGTGGCATAGGCCACTTCGCCATGCGCGGCGCCGTAGTCGTAGAAACTCAAGCTGAATATGACGTTTGGCTTGATGCGCAGCCTACATTCGCAGAAACACAGTCGGTTGCCGCTGCTGACCCAGCCGCTGGCCAAGCACAGTATGCAGTTTGCGCTGCTTGCCACGGAGCACAGGGAGAGGGTAACCAAGCATTGAATAGCCCGAAAATAGCTGGACAATCGCCTTGGTATATCGAACGACAGCTGAAGTATTTCAAAGAAGGCGTCCGCGGTGGCGAAGGCGATACCAATGGCCAGGCAATGACTGCGATGGCGAATATGCTCGTAGACGATACTGCCATTCGAAATATGGCTGCCTATATCGCCACAATGCCTGACACAGCTGCCACCCCAACCGTGACTGGTGACGTCGACAATGGCTACGAGATATATGATCGCAATTGCGCGGCTTGTCACTTGGATAACGGTGTTGGCACTTGGTACACCGATGCTCCTAAACTTGCGGGTATGAGCGATTGGTATTTCGTTACGCAGATCAGCAATTTCAGAGCTGGTATCCGTGGCTTACACCCAAGCGATGACTATGGCGAGCAGATGGTTGGCATGGCCACTGCCATGTCAGGGCTCGAAGAAATTGAAGATGTGGCGGCCTACATCAATACATTGAGATAACTTGCTACACAAAAATATTAGATTAGATTGTCAACAAATTTTAGCCATAGCTGGCTGATACAAAGATTATAGAGTTAGGAGGATTTAATGGCTTACGTACCATTAGCTGATCAAGATTCCGAAATGGAAATGCATCACCCCCATAGCTGGGTTACGAAATACGTTTGGAGCCAAGATCATAAGGTTATTGCCATTCAATACGGTGGCATCGCCATCGCTGTTGGGGTTGTTGCTTTGGTGCTTTCGCTTCTAATGCGCATGCAATTGGGTTTCCCAGAAACATTTGATCTGATCGACCCGAGTTCTTACTACCAGTCGGTAACTATGCACGGCATGATCATGGTTGTTTACATGCTGACTGCCTTGTTACTAGGCGGGTTTGGAAACTACCTAATACCACTCATGTGCGGCGCTAGAGACATGGTGTTTCCGTTCCTGAACATGCTAAGTGTTTGGGTATACGCTCTTTCAGTAATTATTCTTCTGTCGAGCTTCTTTGTCGGTGGCGGGCCAACTGGGGCAGGGTGGACGTTGTATCCTCCTCAAACTGCTTTGGCCGGTACGCCTGGTCATGATGCGGGCATCGTGCTGATGCTGCTCTCGCTAGCTGTATTCGTTGTTGCCTTCACAATGGGCGGCCTGAACTACGTGACTACAGTTTTACAGTATCGTTGTCGCGGGTTAACTATGATGCGTCTTCCTCTTACAGTATGGGGCATCTTCACCGCGACAGTTCTTGGTCTATTTGCATTCCCAGCACTGCTTGTTTCAGCAATCATGATGCTTTTCGATCTCCTCCTAGGCACTAGCTTCTTCATGCCAGCAGTTATCGAGTCAGGCACGCCGCTTGACCACAATGGTGGTAGCCCAATCTTATTCCAACACTTGTTCTGGTTCTTCGGCCATCCCGAAGTCTATATCGTGGCGCTACCAGCGTTCGGCCTTGTGTCTGACGTACTCTCTACTCACGCACGAAAGAATATCTTCGGTTACCGAATGATGGTTTGGGCGATCATCGCTATTGGCGGATTAAGCTTCGTCGTATGGGCTCACCACATGTATGTAAGTGGCATGCACCCCTACTTCGGCTTCTTCTTCGCCACAACCACATTGATCATCGCTGTTCCTACTGCACTTAAGGTATACAACTGGGTGCTTACGCTTTGGGAAGGTAATATCCGCCTCAACGCGCCAATGTATTTCGCCATCGGATTTATCTTTACATTCATCCACGGTGGATTGACTGGTTTGTTCTTAGGTAACGTGGTTATCGACTTGCCTCTTTCGGATACTTATTTTGTCGTAGCCCACTTCCACATGGTTATGGGTGTATCACCTGTGCTAGTTATCTTTGCTGCTCTGTATCACTGGTTTCCAAAAGTTTCAGGTCGCATGTTCCATGAGGGTATGGCAAAGGCACACTTCTGGATTACCTTCCTAGGTACCTACGCGATCTATTTGCCGATGCACTACCTTGGCTTCTTGGGTGTTCCGCGTCGCTACTACGCAATGGGATCCACAGACTTTATCCCAGAGTCTGCGCAAGACTTGAACGCAGCGATCACAATCGCAGCACTAGTGGTAGGCGCAGCGCAGATCTTGTTCTTCGTCAACATATTCTGGAGTTTGCGTAACGGCAAGAAATCAGGCCCTAACCCTTGGGGTTCTGCCTCTTTAGAATGGCAGACACCTGATACTCCGCCTAAACATGGCAACTGGGGTGATGAGCTACCAACTGTTTACCGTTGGCCTTACGACTATAGCGTGCCAGGTGCAAAAGAAGATTTTATTCCACAGAATGTACCTGATGGTGATGAGCCAGCTGCGGATGAGCAACATTTCGATTTGGATCATGGCGTATCCAAGGCAGGCGCATGAGCCTATTTAAGACGCTTACCGAGAAGCCTTGGGAACGAAAGGGGATAATCGGAGGGTTAAATCCGGAGGGCGCTTTCGAGTCCCCCCCGGAGCGCGTCGCGCTAGGCTTCTTTCTTACGATAGCCTCGGTAATTTTTTCGATGTTCGGTGTCAGCTATGTCATTCGGATGTCATTGCCGGACTGGGAGCCACTGGCCGAACCGGCTCAGCTATGGCTGAACACTGGATTGCTTGCCATCAGCAGTATTCTGTTTCAGTGGGCAAGAAATACGGCAAATGCAGGCAAGCAGAAGAATTTGCTAGCCGCCTTTATCGGTGGAGGTGTGTTTGCTTTGCTTTTTATAGCAGGACAGATTCTTATCTGGGAAAACCTTCAAGCTTCAGGTTTTTACGTGGCCTCCAATCCGGCCAACTCTTTCTTCTATCTACTAACAGGTTTGCATATCGCTCACTTACTAGGTGGGCTTTGGGTATGGAGTAAGAGTTCAATACGATTGATATCCGGAAGCAAGCCTGAAGACGTGCGCCTAAGCATCGAGCTGTGTACTTTATATTGGCACTTTTTGCTAATTGTCTGGTTGGTTATTTTTGCAATTCTTTCCAATACCTAATAGTTAAGACCGAATAATTAGGGATTGGAAAAATAAAGTTTAATTAGAACATTAATAGGAAATAAGAATGAGCGACGCAGCTATAAGCGAACCAAACTCGACCCTAGTCGAAGATTGGAGCGCAGATAAACAGGCCTACCATGTGCCTTGGGGTAAGGCCATGATGTGGATCTTCCTCGTGAGTGATACCTTTATTTTCACTAGCTTTCTGACGGGATATCTCCATGTTCGGTTGAGTACAACCGAGCCATGGCCACTGCAGAGTGAAATATTTGCACTTTCTTTCGGCGGCGACCCCATCCCGCTAATTTTGATCGCGATAATGACCTTTATACTGATTACCAGCTCTGGAACCATGGCGCTGGCAGTTAATTTTGGGTATCGCAGAGATAAACAGAAGACATTTTGGTTTATGGCCGCTACTGCTGCCTTTGGTGCCTCCTTTGTAGGCATGCAGGTATTTGAGTGGAGCAAGCTGATATTGGAAGAGGGTGTTAGGCCTTGGGGCAATCCCTTTGGGGCGTCTCAGTTTGGGTCTGTATTTTTTATGATTACCGGTTTTCACGGTTTGCACGTAACCGCCGGTGTCATTTACTTGTTAACCGTTGCCTTCAAAGTAAAAAAGGGCCACTACGACAAGAAAGGTTATGAGATTGTAGAGATTGCCGGTTTGTATTGGCACTTTGTGGATCTTGTTTGGGTATTCATTTTCGCATTTTTCTACTTATTGTAAGAGGGGACAGAAATGTCAGCTGAAGCAGGTCAACAACATCCCCTAGGGATTTATTATAAAATTTGGACTCTTCTGTTCGTTTTGAGTTCGTTCTCTTACGCGGTTGATTACTTTAATGTGCAGGGCGGGATGCGCTGGGGTCTAGTACTTCTTTTCATGGCCTTGAAGGCAGGCTTTATCGTAGCAATCTTCATGCATGTGGTTTGGGAAAGAATGGCGCTGGTTCTAACTATTCTTGGCCCGCCAATTGTGCTGTTAGTTCTTATTGGCCTTATGTCAGTCGAAGGGTTCTATACTTCCCAGGCACGCTATCGGTACATGGGTCATGATCCGAATGCCGTGGCACTTACTCCGAGTGATCTTCACGGTGGCGAACATGGTGAGGAAGAGGAACACGCAGAAGAAGCTCACTAGTCTCTCTGCATAAAAAAGGCCGCTCGAAGCGGCCTTTTTTATGCCTGTCGAAAAGATAAAACACTGCTCGCTAAAAAGCTAACTAGGATTGCTCTCGCAGGTGAGACATAACTGTGGCGGTGTTCGGGCGAACTCCTCGCCACAACGCGAACGCTTCAGCTGCCTGTTCAACCAACATCCCTAGACCGTCGATACTTATCATTGCCCCTTCCTGTTTCGCCCATTGCACAAAGGGTGTGTCGGCTGCCGAATACATCAAATCATAACAACAGCAACCAGGCGCAATAAGTTTCGCATCTAGCTTAGGCATTTCTCCTTGCAAGCTAGAAGATGTTCCATTGATGATCAGGTCATAACTGCGACCATTGCTAGCAACATCTTGCAGCATTCCATACGACATGGCTTCGATAGGTGCCATGGATTGCATCTCTTCAGCCAAAAGCTCGGCTTTAGATACATCTCGATTAGCGATTGTTATTGCGGCTGCTTGTTCATAAACGAGCGCGGCCATGATTCCGCGAACAGCACCTCCTGCGCCTAGAATAAGCACTTTTTGTCCGCTAATCGCTACCTTATTATTCAGCTTAAGATCGGTCATGAGCCCAACGCCATCTGTATTATCGCCACAGATGTATCCGTTATCGTCTAGGAATAGGGTATTTACGGCTTGTGCTAACTCTGCCCTCGGAGAGCAATTCGCAGCTAGTGCAAATGCATTTCCCTTGAAGGGGACCGTCACGTTCAGTCCCCCGCCGCCCTGTGCGAAGAAGTTTCTCACGAAGCCTTCGAATTCATTTTCTTCTAGGGGAATAGCCACGTAGCTCATCGTCTGATCTGTCTGCTGCGCAAACATGGAATGGATCAGGGGTGATTTGCTATGACTTACAGGATTACCGAGTACTGCATATTTGGACACGGGTGATGTCTCTCTTCTTTCAGTTTTTTTTCTATTTTTTGGGGCTTCTGGCTAGAAGACTACACCCATTCCCGCGGTTTCAGAAATTCGGCAGTAAGTTTTTCTTCATCGCTGCCTTCTTCAGCCTGCCAATCATATATCCAACGAACCACCGGAGGTAGTGACATTAATATCGACTCAATCCTTCCGACTCCTGACTGGAGACCAAAAATCGTGCCCCGATCGTACACTAGATTAAACTCGGCATAACGGCCGCGCCGGTATTCTTGAAACTGTTTATGGTGATCCGTATAAGCAATATCTTTGCGCCTATTTACGATGGGTAAGTAGGCGTCGAGAAAGCTATTTGCCATGGACTTAACAAACTCGAAACTTTGATCAAAGCCAAGCTCGTTGAAGTCGTCAAAAAATAGTCCACCGATACCCCGCGGCTCATTCCTATGCTTGATCTGAAAATATTCATCACATTGCTTCTTAAATTGAGGATGGTACTGATCGCCAAAGTCCTTACAGGCGTCTTTGGCTTTCTGATGCCAGTGGATGCAGTCTTCTTCAAAACCATAGTAAGGCGTAAGATCATAACCTCCACCAAACCACCAAGTAGGTTCTTCGCCTTCTTTCTCCGCTACAAACATTCTGAAATTCGCGTGAGAGGTTGGCACAAACGGGTTGCTTGGATGAATTACCAGTGAGACTCCCATTGCCTGCCAGGCTCTGCCGGCAAGTTCAGGCCTCGTTGCAGTAGCTGAAGCTGGCATTGCATCACCGAATACATGTGAAAAGTTAACGCCGCCTTTCTCGAATATTTCACCATTGCTAATGACCCGGCTAATTCCCGAACCACCCTTTTCTCGGTTCCAGCTATCCGCCTGCGAATTTGCGCTAGGATCTAGCGCCTCCAGTCCATCGCAAATACTGGACTGCAATTCTAGTAGAAAATTTTTGACGTCATTCGGCTTAATCGTGTTCAGTGTATTTCCCTCGCGAATCCTTTAAAGTCTTTCCGACTTCAGAGCATCTAGCCCTAGTTCAGCGGATAACTCTTCCAGAGAGTAAGTCCCGCATCTCGGACGGCTTTGCTGCTTGTCCGAGGCCTCCATCTACTATGCAGGCTATCTTATCTGCAAATTTGTCTTCAAGTATTAATCTAGATCTAATTGCTTCTTCGCCGGCTTCATTCGCCGATGTCGAGACGATAGGCCCGCCGAATGCAGAGCATAATTCCTGCACAATCGGGTGGCCGCTCACGCGTATTGCCACGGATTGATGACCACCCTTAACCCAACCCGGTATCAACTTATCAGAGTCAGGAACTAGCCAGGTAATATGGCCCGGCCACGAAGCACTTAATGTGTCTTTGTGTCCTCTACTCAGTTTATTAAGAAGCGGTTCAAATTGATCGATGCTCCCACTAACTAATATCAGCCCCTTATGTACCGGCCGATTTTTTAGACGAAGGATTTCGCTTACCGCGGCTTCACTGTAGGGGTCACAGCCTAGCCCCCAAACAGCCTCGGTTGGATAGGCAATAATATTACCTTGTTTCAGGTTCTGACAAGCTAGCTGGATGTTTAGCTTGGTCACTTCAATTCTCGTTCACCAATGAGCAACAATGTTGCTCAAATTCGGTAGTATTAACTAAGGAATTCCTGCAATGCCTTGTCTTAGGCTTGCGCTTTTTCACTATTCGCAGCGCGTTTAGCTTTTACTCTGTCAGCTAAGTCGGCATCTGCTTCAAAGTATCTACCGCAGATTTCATGATGGTGTAGGTCGTTTTCTGATCCCATTAAAATGGCAGAAAATGGGTAGCTCATCGCGATTGAACTCTAGAAATTAGTGAAAGAGGAAACTACCGCAGACCGCTAGCCTATGCAAGAAAACTAGACTGGCTGATAGCCCAATCTAGAGTAGCGACCGCCCTCTTGGCGAATCAAGCCTGTTGCTTCGAGTTGAATAAGCTCCGCATTTAACTCCGGTATGCTGAGCTCAAACTCGCCTTGTATCGCCTGAAACAGACATCCCTGATGATCGATAGCCTTTAAGGCTATGAACTTCGAGGCCGGATCCCTCTTTATACCTAGCATTGCTGCATATGTATCTTCGCTTTTAGTTCTTGCAGACTGTTGGACTACGCCAAGCTCGTCCAAAATATCTGCAGGCTCTTCGACCAGTTTGGCTCCCTATTTTATAAGCTGATGACAACCGTGGCTCTGGGGACTAACAACGGGACCCGGCACGGCAAATACATCCCGGTTCGGTGCTAGAGAGAATTACGGCATAACTCAGTCGATCGAAAGTCTTATAGGCCAGCAAGGTTCCAACATCGTTACAGGGGATGGTCAGCTTGTCCTAATTGAACAGAGTACACATTCTGCAACGGAATGGCATCCTCGACCGCTCATCCTCATCGGTCATGCGAGTGCCTTCCTCCTGAATTGACAATATATCACCAGCTACGAAATTATCTTCGTTACCAAGATTAATGACGACTGTGTCCAGTTGTGAAGCAAAGCTCACCTCGCCTAGGAAGGCCGCGATCTGACCAGAAATATCGACACTTGGCTCAGTAGGGAATATGGTCGCATCGATGCTTGATTCCTCTCTAGTTAGTAAGCGGTCGCTAACTCGAATCGTTTTGGTGCCATTGTTAACTAGCAGCTTCCTCATATCGGATGCGACGTTCTCTACAATACTATCAAAGCCCAGATATTCCGTTTCTAGTCCCAGCACTTCTTCTTCGGCTGTGCTCAAGAGACCGAGCGGGCGAATATTTCATCGCCTGTACCTATAGTGAGATTGTCACCTACATTCGCTACGATATAAGGTGCGCTGTCTAATTCGGCGGCGCTAATAATTCTATTTTTGGTAAAACTGCTCTCGATGGGTTCCAGTGGATTAGCAGGAATGGCACTCTAGAGAGCTTCTTCTCGAGCCTGAGGAGAAACCATTCCTACTTCCCGATCGCCTCGCTGCACGAAAACACGGGGTGTTCCGCCCAATATGCTGAGCTTCAGTGTATCGTCAGGATAAATAAGATCAGGGTTATCTAAGTATTCGTCCAGCTGCCAGATTTCAATCCAACGTTCAGGATCTCGTAGGAATTAGCCTGCAATTTCCCATAACGTGTCTCCTTCTACCACGATATAGCTAACAGGATAGTCATCCACAAGCATGCTGGTTTGCCCATGCGCAGACATCAATGTGCTCAAGCTCGCTAGGCCTATTGCCAAAGCTGGCGGTAGTTGTCTAATTCCCAGATTTATTATTCTTAGTCTTCCGCGCTAAAAAGCGTTGAGTTCATATGATAGCAATACGCTATAATTATCACTAGAAGCAGTTCACATACTGCGTCACACTATTTCTGTAGGTTTCACCTCTATGCCAATTTTACAAATTCTGGAATTTCCTGACCCCAGACTAAGGAAAATAGCCGAACCCGTTACTGTTTTCGACGAAAAGCTCGAAGTCTTGATCGAAGATATGCTTGAAACGATGTACGAGGCCGAGGGTATCGGGCTCGCTGCAACTCAGGTGGACGTTCATAAACGTCTATTGCTAATAGATGTATCGGAGAATCGGGATAGTCCTCAAGTATTTATTAATCCAGAAATTGAGATCCTTGAGGCTGAGCTATCCGAGTATGATGAAGGCTGTCTCTCTGTGCCTGGCTTTTATGAAACCGTGTCTCGACCTCGGATGGTAAAGATAACAGCACAAGACTCTAAGGGCGAGAAGTTCGAACTAGTGGTCGAAGACATTCTAGCGACCTGTATCCAACATGAGATAGATCATCTCGATGGCAAGTTGTTCGTCGACTATCTCAGTATATTGAAGAGGCAGCGGATTCGCTCTAAGCTCGAGAAAGAGCATAAGAAGTCTGCCTGAAAAAATGAAAAAATTGCGAATCTGTTTTGCAGGCACACCTACTTTCGCTGCTGCGCATCTGCAAGCATTGCTGAAGGCAGGTCATCATGTGGTCGCCGTCTACACTCAGCCTGATCGCCCCGCTGGCCGTGGCAAAAAATTACAAGCTAGCCCCGTCAAACAAATCGCTCTTGAACATGGACTCCCTGTTTTTCAACCTTCAAGTCTAAAACCCTTGAAGGAAACTGAAACGTTAGCCTCTCTCGATAGCGACTTGATGATCGTAGTTGCCTATGGACTTATTCTTCCAAAAACCATTCTTGATGCTCCAAGACTTGGCTGTCTAAATATACATGCGTCATTGCTGCCACGTTGGCGCGGCGCCGCTCCAATCGAGCGCGCATTGCTAGCTGGCGATAAAATGTCAGGCATCACTATTATGCAGATGGACGAAGGACTGGATACTGGCGCCATGTTGGACAAGGAGTCTGTAGAGATTGCCCCTACCGACAATCGCATCGACCTAGAAGAAAAACTACAAATAGCGGGTCAAACGGCACTTTTAAGAATCCTTAGCAATCTAGAAAAGTATCAATCTGAGGCCACGATTCAGAATGACGAAGATAGCAACTACGCGGTGAAGTTGGAAAAGTCTGAGGCGTTTATCGATTGGCGCCACAGCGCGCCGGAGATTGATCGTCAGATTCGCGCGGGCATAGGAAGAAACCCTGCCTATACGATCTTGAGCGATCAACGTCTTCGCATTCTCGAAGGATCTGTATCTGTGGATAATTCCAACGCAAAAGCAGGGCAGATAGTAGAAAGTGAAAAAACACATTTTACTGTAAGCTGCGGTTCTGGAGCACTCCAGGTACAACGAGTACAACTACCAGGGAAAAAACCCGCAACTGTAAAAGACATCAGCAATTCACGTCCGGAATTGTTTTCTCGCAACGTTACATTTGACTGTGAGCAACCAAAATAGAATGAGTAATAGCCGAGCCATCGTTGCCAAGATACTTTGCTCCCTGCTTAACGATCGGGGCTCACTGAATACCCTGCTCGGTAATCACAAAGACCATCCAGAGTTTAGCCTGATCCAAGAGAGCAGTTACGGTTGCTGTCGCTGGTACTTCGCCTTGGAGACCCTACTCGGTCAGTTACTCAACAAGCCACTCAAGAAGCAGGATTTGGACATTAAATGTCTTATGATTTGTGCGCTCTATCAATTGAGAGAGTTGGAGGTCGCTGAATATGCCGTTATTAACGAGTCAGTTTCCGCCGTCCTGATCTTCAAGAAGCCATGGGCAAAAGGTTTGGTGAATGCCGTCTTGCGCGGCTATCAGCGCAAGAAAGACGAACTAGAGAAGACTTTGACTGCCAGCCAGCCAAATGGAGATCTGGCATTTCCGAAATGGTTAGACTCAGAAATTAGCAGGCAATGGCCAGAGCAGGCGTTATCTGTATTTCACAACAGTAACCAGCGCCCGCCTATGACCCTGCGGGTTAACCTCACTAGAAATTCTCGAGAGCAATATCTTGAATCACTAGCCCAAGCTGGCGTTGGTGCTACTGCCGGGGATTTGACTGATTCGGCTCTGTATCTCGATAACCCGGCCCCCGTTACCGATTTACCTGGGTTCGCTGAGGGCTTGGTAAGTGTGCAGGATGAGGCTTCACAGCTTGTGCCTAACTTACTCCGACTCGAGCCAGGTCAGCACGTCCTCGATGCCTGTGCCGCTCCGGGCGGCAAGAGTTCCCATATGCTTGAAAGTGAAGGCTCACTTACGCGCATGACTTCTATAGATATAAGCCAATCAAAGCTGGACCGAATACGAGAGAATTTGGAGAGGCTGGGACTAGAGTCGAACTTAGTTGCTGCAGACGCCGGCGAACTGGAGGTATGGTGGGACGGCACTCATTTTGATCGCATTCTTCTCGATGCCCCCTGCTCAGCAACTGGCGTCATTCGCCGGCACCCGGATATCAAATTGCTACGCAGGCCTGAACAGGTCAAATCCTTGGCAGAAATTCAGTCTAGCCTACTGACTAAATTGTGGACTTGCCTTAAACCTGGAGGCTTGTTGCTCTATACCACTTGTTCCCTGCTACGGCAGGAGAACGAAGAGACTATTAGGCGTTTTCTCGATTCTACTGATAGCGCTAAATATGAAGCCATAGCGGCCGATTGGGGAGTAGAATGTGCTTTTGGTAGGCAGCTTCTGCCAGGTACAAGTTCAGGTCCTGATGGTTTCTTCTACGCGGTTTTAAGAAAAGAATTTGCGTAGAATTTCTAGATTCACCCGTTCGATAAATATTGTAAGGCCAGCATGAAAATAATTATCCTCGGCGCCAACCAGGTTGGCAGCACTCTAGCCGAAACCCTTGCGAATGAGGCCAACGACATTACAGTTGTCGATGCAGATGCCGAGAAGCTTCGGGAACTCAAAGACCATATCGATATAAGCACTGTGGCCGGCCATCCTTCTCTACCTGATGTCTTGGAGAAAGCAGGGGGCCAAGACGCCGACATGATCATTGCGGTAACCGAAAGCGACGAGATTAATATGGTCGCCTGTCGCGTGGCCTACTCTCTATTCCAAACTCAAAAGAAGATCTGCCGTATTCGTGCCTCTTCCTATCTCGTTTCAGATAAATTGTTCGGCGAACACGGTATTGCCGTGAATGCTGTTATCAGTCCAGAGAAAATTGTCTCTGAAGACATCGAGCGCTTGCTAGAGCTGCCTGGTTCATTACAGGTATTGGATTTTGCCGATGGTAAAGTGCAACTCGTCGCGGTAAAGGCATACTACGGCGGCCCGCTCGTTGGCCAAGAAATTCGTTTACTACGCCAGCACATGCCATCTGTGGACACTCGTGTGGCGGCGATCTTTCGCAAGGACCGCCCGATAATTCCCGAGGGCTCTACAGTTATCGAAGCTGATGATGAGGTCTTTTTCGTGGCAGCAACGAAAGACATTCGCGCATGTATGAGCGAACTACGACGCATGGACAAGCCCTATAAAAGATTGATGATCGCCGGTGGTGGAAATATCGGCATGCGCCTAGCCGAGAGTGTTGAAGATCGCTATCAAGTTAAGATTATTGAAAGAGATTTAGATCGTTGTTCTTTAATCTCAGAAACCCTAAATCACGCTATCGTGCTAAACGGTGAAGCATCTCAGCGCGACCTGCTAATAGAAGAGAATATTTCAGATACCGATGTGTTCCTCGCGCTTACTAACGACGACGAAGCCAATATCATGTCCTCCCTTTTAGCTAAGAGGCTAGGCGCGAAGAAGGTCATGGCGCTTATTAACAATCCTGCCTACGTCGATCTCGTCCAAGGTGGAGAGATCGACATTGCTATTTCTCCACAACAGGCAACGATTGGAAAGGTACTCGCACTCGTTCGACGCGGCGATGTAGTAAATGTTCATTCTCTACGCAGGGGAGCCGCCGAGGCCATGGAAGCAATCGCTCTTGGCGATGAAGCTTCTTCGAAGGTTGTAGGCCGGGCTATCGAAGATATCGACCTGCCGGAAGGAACAACGATTGGAGCGATCGTCCGCGGCGATGAAGTTCTTATCGCTCATGACAAGACTGTGGTCGACCCTGATGATCACGTGATCTTGTTCCTTGTAGATCGCAAACGAATTCCTGAAGTGGAACAGCTGTTCCAAGTTGGTTTCAGCTTTTTCTAGAAGCTACGAAAACTATGCATGCCTCAATCATCGTAAAAATATTAGGTATATTGCTAATGCTCTTTAGTGCGTTAGCCAATTTGCCACCTTTGATCGTCTCTTATATCTATGAAGATGGCATGGCAAGCGTCTTTACGGATTCTCTACTTATTATTTTTAGCATTGGTTTCTTGATGTGGCTGGCGACCGTCAGGTCGCGCGCAGAGCTCGGCACACGAGACGGTTTTTTAGTCGTTACTCTGTTTTGGGTAGTACTAGGCACCGCCGGTTCATTGCCGTTTATTTTTTCCTCTGCAATAGAGCTGTCTATTACCGATGCAGTGTTCGAGTCACTATCCGGCCTTACCACCACTGGTGCTACAGTGATCTCCGGTCTGGATGATTTGCCCAAGTCGATTCTATTCTATAGACAGCAGCTACAATGGCTGGGCGGAATGGGCATCATCGTGCTAGCTATGGCATTGCTGCCAATGCTTGGTATCGGCGGGATGCAGCTCTACCGAGCTGAAAGTCCTGGGCCCGTGAAAGACAATAAGTTGGTGCCCCGACTTGCAGAAACAGCAAAGGCGCTTTGGTATATCTATCTCACACTAACGGCTGTTTGTGCGCTCGCGTACTGGATTGTCGGCATGGATCTATTCGATGCGATTAGCCATAGCTTCACCACCGTTGCCATTGGCGGCTTCTCTACTCATGATCTTAGCCTCGGTTATTTCGACAATCCCGCTGTTGATATCATTGCCATCATATTCATGTTTATCGCGGGCGTGAATTTTGCACTGCACTTTACCGCTTGGCAAAGAAGGAGAGTTGGTCACTATCTCTTCGATCCGGAATTTAAATTTTACGCATTTATTCTAGGGTCCATCTCGGTAGTCACTGTAGCAGTGCTGTATTTTTCGGATGTTTATCCGAGCCTATTCGAATCTACGGTAAAAGGCG
>Ga0308009_10001188_pt1 | contig 15878 bp, 15 predicted proteins | sample Neamet127_FD_203134 | JGI IMG/M metagenome (GOLD analysis project Ga0308009, IMG submission 203134) | Marine microbial communities from water near the shore, Antarctic Ocean - #127 | ecosystem: Environmental > Aquatic > Marine > Unclassified | place: Southern Ocean | collected 2014-07-24
GCCGCTGTTGCTGGTGCTGGACGGCGTCACCGATCCGCACAACCTCGGCGCCTGCCTGCGCGTGGCCGATGGCGCCGGCGCCCATGCGGTGATTGCGCCCAAGGACCATGCGGCCGGTATCAATGCGACGGTCGCCAAGGTGGCCAGCGGCGCTGCGGAAACCATGCCCTATTTCATGGTCACCAACCTGGCGCGCACCCTGGGCGAGCTCAAGGAACGCAACATCTGGTGCATAGGCACCAGTGATGACGCGCCCAAAACCATTTACGACGTCAAGCTGACCGGCCCGGTGGCGCTGGTGCTGGGTGCCGAAGGCGAGGGCATGCGCCAGCTCACGCGCAAGACCTGTGACGAGCTGGTCAGCATTCCGATGCGCGGCGCGGTCGAAAGCCTGAACGTCTCGGTGGCCAGCGGCGTGTGCCTTTACGAGGCCTTGCGGCAGCGCACCTGACTTTGGCGAAGCTGGTTAAAACAGATAGCCGCCCACCCGCTGCAGCATTGATTCGGCTTCGGCGTAGCGACCCAGTCCCTGCAGCACCCGCGCCAGGGCCAGGTCACTGCGGACAATCAGCTCGGTGTTGATGGCGGTGTTTTCAGCCAGGCTCAGGCCAGCGGTTGCCTGCGCCATGCGGCGGTACTGGTCCGCTTTGGCGGGCAGGCCGCCGTTGGCATAAAGCAAGGCCAGTTGCGTCAGGGCTTGCGCTTTTTCCAGGCCCGACTTTGTCTCCAGCTGCGCTTGCAGGCTGCTGGTCATGGCGTCCATCTGTTCCTGCGCGGCGGCGTCGGCGAGTTGGGCCACGCTGCGCAGCCAGGTCGCGCGTTCCGACAAGTTGGGGTTTTTGCCAGCCTGTGCCAGGGCCGCATTGAGGCTTTGTTTGGCCTTGTCGCTTTGCCCCAGTTGCTGCTTGATTTGATGGTCAATCGCGTACAGGCGCAATTGCGACCACGAATCTGGTGCTTGTTTGATCAGCGCGTCGACTTGCCCGGCGCTGGCCTGGGCTTTGGACCACTGGCCCGCTTTGGCACGGGCACTGGTTTCGTTGGAAAAGACTTCGGCCATCGAAACAGCCAGGTCACCGAGCGCGGCATTGGGTTGATTCGCGCCTGTGACTGATTTGAGCGAGTCGGCGGCGAGCGAGAGAAAAATGCGAGACACCTCAGGGGGCAACTGGCCGCCCCGGCTCAGAATCACCGCGACCTGGCCAAGAATCTGCGTGCGCTCGACCGGGTTGGGCAGCGCGAGAATTTTGTTTTTCAGGTCCTCGGCAGCCTTGCCTGTTGCGCCCGCCTCTCGCCGCTGCAGGGCCCAAGCCTGGGCACGCAGCTCAGCGCTGCGAAGCGCGGCGGCGGCCTCGGGCTCAGCCGCCGGGTTCAGAGAAGCAGTGGCAGCCTTCAGCACCTCGCGCGCGCGCGTCGACTGGCCGAGTTCGGCCAGGGTTCTGGCGAATTCAGCGGTCAATACCAGTTTGGTCTGTTTGGGCACCGTAGCGGTGGCCGCACCCGCGCCATTCCGATCGGCAAGCGCAGGGCCAGTTGCCGAAGTGCCTCCACTCGCAGTGGGTGCGCCTGCAATGATGGTGTCGGCAGAAGCCGCCAAGCTTGCAGTGCCGACTCCGGCGGTGTTTGGCGACTGGCCGATCGAGCTGCCGGCACCTGCGGCTTGGCCCCCAGCCAGCGCCCGTTCCGCCGTGGTGTTGCCGACCGACTTCCCAAGCACTTGCGCAGCAGCCACGGCTTCCTCAATCGTCAACCCTTTGGCGCCGATTCTTTTGCCGCCCGCCGCCTGGATCAGCGGATCATCAATGTCGGGGTCTCCCGAGCCTGACGCGGTGGCAGCACCTGCACCGGCGCCTGCGCCAGCAGCTCCGGCTTCGCCGACTTCTTCGCTTGTGCCTTGCGCTGCTTTTTCCAGGCTGTCGGCGCTCATGGTTTTGGAGGTGGACGCTTCCTTGCCTGCGGCGGGTTTACCCCCCGGCAGTCCTTCCAGCGAAAAACCTCGGCCGCCGAAAAATGCGACGGCCAGCAGGCCGACCAGGCCGATGCCCCGGAAAAGCCCGGTCGAGCCCTGGAACAAACCGCGGTTTTTCTTGATGCCGTATTCTTTTTCCAGCTCCTCGCGAACTTTGGCGCGCATCGCTGCTTCCATCATCTCGCGCGATCGTTTGTCGCTGTCTTTGGCCGACTTGGCCTGCTGGTATTCGATCTTTCCGCGCTCTTGCTCCATCATCTTGCGGCGAAGGAGAAACTCGTCGGTGACTTTGTCCACAAAAATGCCGCAAGCCGGGCACTGGCGATTTTCTGGAAGTACCACCCGTTTCTGGCAGGCCGGGCAAGAGTAGGTGCCGTCATAGCTGCCGGCCATTGCGGTCTGGATCGTCAGCAGCGGCGTGATGGTCACCAGCAGGCCGGCTTTGCTGAACTGCACTTGCGCCAGATCCGCTTTTTCACGGGTCACGGCCGCGCCTATTTTGGCCTGCGGTGAGCTGCGTAAAACCTGAATGAGGCGATCAATCTTGTCGTCAGCAATACCCGCCACATCACGCGCCAGGCGTTCAATTTCCTCCAGGCTCGCCCCCGGAGGCACATTGATGACCACATCAAAAAGCGGAGTGTCCGATTCGATGGCGCCAGCTGTGGGTTCAGACATTCAAGCTCCCATTTGATTAGGCCTTATTGTATCTATTTGTATCTATTTGTATCTGTTTCTTTGTGACGAGAAATGTGAGAGTGATGACCGCTTCCTGCCCGAGATGGAGGCGATGGTGTCTGGGAACAAAGAATTCGTCGCTCGGATGTCCCGATTGAACTTCAAACCCAGCCAAACCAGCCCAGCAAAGCGCCCGCACCGAGCAGCCACAACATATGCAGTCGGGTGCGCCACACCACGACTGCTGCTAAACCAGCGAGCAGGCCCACCGGCCAGTCTTTCAGGCTGGTGACGCTGGCGCTGGCCAGCACCCAGCCGGTGGCGATCAGCAATGCAATCACGACCGGGGCCATGCCCTGTTTGAAGGCGCGTACCCAGCGCAGGTTGCGGTTGCGGTGGCCCCAGCTAGCGGCCAGATAGGTCAGGGTGGTGCTGGGCAGCATGATGCCCAGCATGGTGACCAACACGCCGAACAGCCCCATCAGCGGTCCGCCGGCGTTCAGGCCCACATGCCAGCCCATCAGCGCGACAAACAGCACGTTGGGACCGGGGGCGGCCTGCGCAATCGCCACCGAGGCGTTGAACTGCGGGTCGGTCAGCCAGTGCTGACGGTCCACCAGGTAGCGGTGCATGTCGGGCGCGGTGGTGATGGCGCCGCCCACCGACAGCAGCGACAGGACCATGAAATGGCCGAACAGCGCCAGCCAGTCGCTCCATTGCAGGCTCAAGTTCATCGGTCCAGCTTTCGGTAGGTCAGTGTGCAGGCAGTCACGCCCAGCCCGAGCAGCACATACACCAGCGGCAGCCGCATCAGCGCGATGCCACTGAAACACATCACCGCCAGTGCGATACACATCGGCAGGCCCAGCGGATGGTGCTTCAGGGCGCCCATCAGTTTCAGGCCGGTGGCGGCAATCAGGCCGGCGGCGACCGCACCCATGCCGCGCAGCGCGCCCGCCACGCCGGGATGGTGGGCGAACTGCGCATACACCAGCGCCAGCATCAGCACCACCATCAGCGGCACGGTCAGCATGCCGGCCAGCGCCGCCATCGCGCCGCGCAAGCCGAAATAGCGGTGACCAATCATCAGTGACAGGTTGACCACGTTGGGGCCGGGCATGATCTGGGCGACGGCCCATTCCTCAACAAATTCCTCGCGCGTCAGCCAGCGTTTTTTCTCGACCAGTTCGCGCTGCACCACAGCCAGCACACCACCGAAACCCTGCAGTGCCAGCAAGGTGAAGGAAACAAACAGGTCGGTCAGCGATTGCGGTTGCGGGCGAGAGCTGCCTTTTTCGGCGGCGGATGCGAAGTGATCAGGTGGGAGAGGCATGGCCCGGCAATTATCGCTGTGCCACCCAGAACCTCAGGGTATTCACTTATTTGCATACGCATGCAAGCTACCCACAGTGCAGCCGTATGCAGAGTCATCGATATGAAAGCGAGCAATGATCAGATATTTCAAGCAAAGCAAAGCTGTTGCCATCCGGTTGGACGATGACGCCAAGGTACGCGTCACGGTTGAGGGCATCATCAAGGACGTCGAGGCCCGCGGCGACGTGGCGGTGCGTGACTACAGCCGCCAGTTCGACAACTGGGAGCCGGCGGACTTTCGCCTCTCGCAGGCTGACATTGAGGCAGCCCGCAAAAGCCTGTCCACGCGCGAAATAGAAGACATCACTTTTGCGCAAAAGCAGGTGCGCAACTTTGCGCAAATCCAGCGCGATTCGATGAAGGACGTGGAGGTCGAAACCTTCCCTGGCGTCATCCTCGGCCACAAACATATTCCGGTCAATGCGGTAGGCTGCTACATACCTGGCGGCAAGTACCCAATGATCGCGTCGGCGCACATGAGCGTCATCACAGCCAAGGTGGCGGGTGTCAAGCGGGTGGTGGCCACCGCGCCGCCGTATCAGGATGTGCCGCACCCGGCGATCGTGACAGCGATGGCCATGGCCGGCGCCGACGAAATTCTGGTGCTCGGTGGGGTTCAGGCGGTGGTGGCCATGGCCGTCGGTACCCAGAGTGTGGCCGCCGTGGACATGCTGGTAGGCCCGGGCAATATGTATGTTGCCGAGGCCAAGCGCCAGCTTTATGGCCGTGTCGGTATCGATCTGTTTGCTGGCCCGACCGAAACGCTGGTGATTGCCGATGACTCGGTCGATGCCGAGATGTGCGCGGTGGACCTGCTGGGCCAGGCCGAGCATGGGCCGACCTCGCCGGCCATTTTACTGACCAACAGCGAAACCCTGGCCAGGGACACACTGGCCGAAGTGGCGCGTCAACTGACGATTCTTCCCACCGCCGGCATTGCGGCACAGAGCTGGGCCGATTACGGCGAGGTGATTGTCTGCGACAGCTATGAAGAAATGCTGCAAAAGGCCGACGAACTCGCGTTTGAACACGTTCAGGTGATGACGCGCGAGCCGGACTACTTTTTCGCCAACATGACCAACTATGGTGCGCTGTTTCTCGGGCCGCGCACCAACGTGAGCTTTGGCGACAAGGTGATCGGAACCAATCACACTCTGCCCACCAACCGCAACGCGCGGTACACCGGTGGCCTCTGGGTGGGTAAATTTCTCAAGACCTGCACTTACCAGAAGGTGTTGACCGACCAGGCCAGCGCGCTCATGGGTGAGTACTGCTCGCGCCTGTGTCACATGGAAAATTTCGCCGGACATGGCGAGCAGGCCAATCTGCGCGTGCGCCGCTATGGCACCCGTGCCAGCGTGCCCTGGTACCAGCCGGTTCCGGCCACGGACTGAACATGCTGCCGCAAGCACCAGACTTTCGCGTGGACGGCAAGCGGGCGCTGGTCACCGGCGCCAGCCGGGGCCTGGGCCTGGCGGCGGCTGCCGCGTTGGCGCAGGCTGGCGCCGTGGTGACGCTGGCTGCCCGGTCGGAGCCTGAACTGCGCGCCGCCTGTGAGCAGATTGGCGCCGTCGGTGGGCAATGCAATTTTCTCGTAGTCGACGTGACGGACTCCGCCGCTGTGGACCGCGAGATCGGCGCGCGCGGCCCGTTCCAGATTCTGGTGAACAACGCTGGCATGAACCGGCCCAAAGAGCTGGGTGCGCTGACTGACGCAGACATTGATGCTGTGCTGAACCTCAATGTCAAAGCCGCGTTTTATGTGACCCGCACCGTGGTCAGGGGCCTGCAGGGCAGCGGGCTGGCAGGTTCGGTCATCAATGTGTCGTCGCAGATGGGCCATGTCGGTAGTCCGCGCAGAAGCCTGTACTGCGCAAGCAAACACGCCATCGAAGGCATGACCCGCGCCCTGGCATGGGAGCTGGGGCGGTTCAACATTCGCGTCAACACCGTCTGCCCGACCTTTATTGAAACCGCGATGACCGCCGACATGTTTGCGGATGCGCAATTTCGCAACTGGGTCACCGACCGGATCGCCCTGGGCCGGCTGGGCCGCATTGATGAAGTCGCAGGCGCGGTTGTTTTTCTTGCCAGTGAAGCCTCCAGCCTGATGACCGGCAGCGCGCTCATGCTCGATGGCGGGTGGACCGCTGCATGAAGTCAAGCGTTACCTCCATTGAAGTTGCAAGGCTGGCGCAGGTATCGCAGTCGGCGGTGAGCCGCACTTTCACGCCAGGCGCCAGTGTGTCCGAAGAAACGCGGAACAAAGTCATGATCGCGGCCAAAAGGCTGCGCTACCAGCCCAATGCGCTGGCCCGCAGCCTGATTACCCGCAGCAGCCGCATCGTGGCGCTGGTCATGAGTTATCTGGACAACCAGTTCTATCCGCTGGTGATCGAGAAGCTGTCACAAAAACTGCAGAAGCAAGGCTATCACGTGCTGATGTTCATCAGCGACTTTGAAGAGGCTGATGCGGTGTTGACTGAAATTCTGCAATACCAGGTGGACGGCATTGTGATGGCATCCACCACGCTGTCATCGGGCCTGGCAAGGCGCTGCGCCGATTCTGGCGTTCCGGTGGTGATGTTTAACCGGGTGCCCGACATGAGCGCGCTGGCGCGGCACCGCACCAGTTCCGTCACTTCGGACAACCACGCGGGCGGCCGAATGGTGGCGCAATTGCTGCTTGAGCGCGGCCACCGCCGCATCGCCTTCGTGGCGGGCCTTGAAAACTCATCGACCAGCATAGAGCGCGAACGCGGCTTCAACGAAGTCATGCAGGAGGCGCAGGCCAAGGTGTTTGGCCGTGCGGCGGGTCATTACAGTTTTGAAGGCGCCCAGAAAGCCACGCGCCTGCTGTTCAAACACCCTTCGCGCCGCCCGGACGCCGTCTTTGTAGCCAACGACCACATGGCGATTGCCGCCATGGATGTACTGCGTATGGAACTAGGCCTGCGCATTCCGCAGGATGTCAGCGTGGTCGGTTTTGACGACGTTCCGCAAGCCGCCTGGGGTGCCTACCAACTGACCACCGTGGTGCAAAGCGTTGACGACATGGTGGGCGCCACTGTGGACCTTCTCAACGGGCAGATGCAGGCAGACATCAGCCCGGGCCATGTGGTGATCGGGTGCCGGCTGGTCGAGCGGCATTCGGTGCGTGCTGCCGACGGAAAAAAACCGGGCTGACCCGTCAACTCTTACCGTTTTCCAGAAATATTCCATTCATAAAGGAGACTTTCAATGAAAAATCCAGTTCGACAACTCTGTTTGGCTGCCACGGCTGCTTTGGCCGTGGCCATGGCCAGCGCCCAGCCTGTGTACGCCCAAGCCTGGCCCACCAAGCCTGTGAAATACGTGGTGCCGTTCTCGCCCGGAGGCGTGTCCGACGGCGTGGCGCGCCTGATCGCGCAGCACCTGGGTGAGCGCCTGGGCCAGCCTGTTGTAGTTGAAAACAAACCTGGCGTCTCTGGCATCGTGGGTACCCAGGCGGTGGCCCGCGCACCGGCCGATGGCTACACGCTGATGGGCGGCACCATCACCACGCATGCGGTGAATCCGTTTTTCACCAAGAACCTGGGTTACGAGCCAGTGAAGGACTTTGCGCCGGTGGCCCTGGTGGGCATGGTCAGCAATGTGCTGGTCGTACCCGCAGGCAGCCGCTTCAACTCGGTCCAGCAAATCGTCGCTGAACTCAAGGCCAAACCCGACAGTCTGACCTACGGAACGGCCGGGGCGGGCACTTCACAGCATCTGTCGGGCCAGTTGTTCCAGAGCATCACGGGCACACAGATGCGCCAGATCATTTACAAGGGCGGGTCCCAGGCCATGGTGGATCTGGTGGGCGGGCAGATCGATATGGTGTTTGAAACCGTGGCTGCAGCGCGGCCGATGATGGATGGCAAACGGGTCAAGGTGCTCGGCGTCACGTCGCGCGCGGCGCTGCGCAGCCTGCCTGGGGTGCTGCCTTTGGCTGAAAGTGGCGTTCCCAATTTCGAAATGCAGTCCTGGCAAGGGGTGTTTGCGCCGGCAGGCACGCCCAGGCCGGTCATGGACCGACTGGGCAAAGAGATGGCCGCAGTCGTCGCGCTGCCTGAGGTGCAGGAAAAGTTGCGCAACCTGGGCGTTGAGCCCGACGGCCGTATCGCAGACGCTTTTGCAGATTTCCAGCGTGCCGAAATTGACAAGTGGGGCAAGGTCATCAAAGACGCTGGTATTCAAGCCGAGTAAACCCATCTTCAAGGAGACACAGACATGCTTCATTTAAATTCGGACCTGAGTGCCCGTACGCTGGCAACCCTCGGAAAGGTTTTGGCCGTGACAGCCCTGACCGCGTGCGCTGCGTTGGCGCAGACAAGCGGCAGGTCAACCCTGCCCGGCGGCTTTCCGATGGAGGGGCGCATGGTGATCGTGGTGCCCTTCGCGCCGGGTGGCGCAACGGATATCGTGGGGCGCCTGCTGGCTGATGAGCTGGGCAAACGTTGGGGCACGGCCGTGGTGGTCGAGAACAAGGCGGGTGCCGGAGGGGGCATTGGTACCGAGTTTGTAGCGCGGGCCAAACCGGACGGTTACACCCTGCTGCTGGGCACCCAGACCGCGCTGGCCGTCAACCCCAGCCTGCTCAAAAAAATCAGCTACAACGTCGATCGCGACTTCGCGCCGATCACCCAGCTGGCCAGCACGCCATTGGTGCTGCTGGCCAGCAACAAGTCGGGCGCGCGCAATGTGCGAGAACTGGTGGCCACCATCAAGGCCAAACCCGACCTTGTCTCTTATGGCACCAGCGGCAATGGCACCTCGCAGCACCTGACCACGCTACTGATGCTCAACCGCATCGGCGGCAAGGCTGTGCATATTCCGTACAAGGGCAGCAGTCAGTCGCTGACCGACCTGGCCGGCAACCAGATCGACATGCAGTTCGACAACATGACGACAGCGCTGGCGTTTGCAAAAAATGGTCAAGCGAAAGCGCTCGCGGTCACCAGCCTCACGCGCAGCTCGCTTGAGCCTGACCTGCCCACGCTTGCTGAATCGGGCTTGTCTGGATTTGAAGCGAGCACCTGGCTCGGCTTGCTGGCGCCTGCGCGAACTCCGACCGAGGTGGTTGCCTTTATCAACAAGGAAGTGCTTGCGATCATGGAGACACCCTCGGTAAAAGGGCGCCTTGCGGTGCAGGGCTTCACACCCAAGCCCATGTCGCCGCAAAATTTTCAAAAGTTCATTCGGACAGAAACGATTAAATTTGCCGACCTGATCAAGAGCAACAACATCGTGGTCGAGTGAGACGTTTGATGAATACCCAGCACCCTGTGGATCACCGCCTGCCCGCCATGCTGCGCAGCGGCCAACCCCTGCGCGGCATTTTCAACGGCCTGCCCAGCCCCGCCATTGTGGAGATGTGCGCCTATGCTGGCTTCGATTTCATCGTGATCGACAACGAGCATGGCAGCGCCGATTTTGAAACCACCGAGAACATGCTGCGGGCGGCGCGCGCCAGTGGCATCGTGCCGGTGGTGCGCTGCCTGGAGGCCGATATTTCGCGGGTGCTCGACATGGGGGCCGGTGCCGTCCAGATTCCCATGGTCAACACAGCGCAACACGCAGCTGAGCTGGTGCAACAGGTGCGCTACCCCGCAAAAGGGCGGCGGGGCAGTGCGTTCAGCTCGCGGGCTGCGGGCTACGGTGCTTTTGGCGGCGACGCCCACACCCAGCGCAGCAATGAGGGCATCGCGCTGATCGTCATGGTCGAAACACCCGAAGGTGTGCAAAACGCCGGGGCTATTGCGGCGGTCGAGGGTGTGGACGCAGTGTTTGTCGGCCCCAATGATTTGTCGCATTCCATGGGTTTTGGCAGCAACTGGGCTGCGCCTGAAGTGCAGGCTGCCATTGAACGAGCGCTGCGGGCGGCCGCGGCCGCTGGCAGTTGCCCCGGCATTCTTGCGCTGACGCCCGATGACGAGAAAAAGTACGCGACCTGGGGAGCACGCTACTTTGCGAGCGTCAGCACCGGCATCTTGACCCGTGCTCTCAAACAGGCCGCCCAGGCCGGCCGGAGTGATGACGTCCAGCTTAAGTATTGACGATCAGGCCAAGCGCGTTGGCCATGGCAAAGTTGCTATGAGTTTAATAGCTGCTCGCGCCCGTCCCTTGTGGGTTGCAGGCATAAAATGCTTACAAAAAGCAAGAGGAAGGGTGGCCCGAGAGCCAGCGCGACAGCGCCAAGTTCAGCCGGCGCTCCCGCAACATTCACAGCGTCAGTTCCCAGGTTTCGCCCACCAGCTTTTTGCCGAAGCCGATGTAGGGTTCGCTTTTCACCAGCTGGAAGCCGCGTTTGGCATAAATAGCACGCGCGCTGTCCAGGCAGCTGTTGGTCCACAGTTGCATCTTTTTGTAGCCTTTGCCACGGGCAAAGACGATGCATTCGTCGGTCAGACGGCCGCCCAGCCCGAGGCCACGCGCCGGCGGCGTGAGGATCAGCATCCGCAACTGGGCCACCGTTTTGGACTTGCGAACGACGAAAACCGAGCCAACCCGCTCGCCGTTCAATTCGGCCATCCAACATTTCTCCAAGGTCGGCTTGCGCTTTTTCATGTAAGCCGCGACGATGCCGGCCACCAGCGCTTCGAATTCGCTGTTCCAGCCGTACTCGCTCGCATAAATTTCACCGTGTTGCTGCACCACCCAGCCCATGTCGCCGGGCTGCGGGTCGCGCAGCAGCACGCCGGGTGAAGCTGTATCGGCTTTCGGGTCAAGCAGGCGCTGCACCGTGGCCAGCGCATCGGTCAAGGCTTGCTGCGCCGATGCGGGCAGCGGCGCCAGCAGGTCGGCGGCCTCGTCGCGCGAGCGTTGTTGCAGCGGTGCAAACACCTGGTAGCCGGCATCGGTCAGGCGCAGCAGGCTTTGCCGGGCGTCGGCCGGTGAGGCTGTGCGTTCCATCCAGCCTTTGGTCTCAAAACGGCGCAGGATGCGGCTCAGGTAACCGGCGTCCAGTGCAAGGTCGCGCCCCAGCTCGGTGGCCGTCGGCTGGTCGCGGTGCGCCAGTTCGTACAACACCCGCACCTCGGTCAGCGAAAACGCGCTGCCCAAGTAGGGGGCCAACACACCAATGCGCTGGGTGTAGAAGCGGTTGAAGCCGCGCACGGCCTTGACATGGGCGGTCGAAACGGGAGGAGATGCAGCAGGCTTCATGGCTGCCATCATCTTGAATTTATTTGACCAAGTCAAGTAATTGGAGGGCGGCTGGGTTCTGCATCACCTCGGTTGATCAAGGTGCGCAGGATTTTTTTCAATGCCATGACATCACGCTCGCTGAAGCCTGCGAGCAGGCTGTCCTCGTGTATTTTGGCTTGTGCCAGCAAAGCGGCCACGGTGGCACGCCCTTGTTTGGTTTCGAACACCAGCGTGCGCCGTGCATCGGCGGGATCGGCGCCGCGTTGTACCCAGCCGGCTTTTTCCATGCGCTGCACCAGCTTGGTCAGGGTCGGTTGCTGCGCCAGGATCTCGCGCGCCAGTTCGCCGATGGTCAGGCCGTCGCCGTCCGACAGTGTGGCCAGCAGCCGCCATTCGAGCGACCCCAGGCCGGCGGCCTGCACCTGGGCGTGGAACTCGCGGTACACCGTGTGGCTGGCCCGTGCGAGCAGGTAGGACAGGTAGCCGTCGATGAACCTGACGGGCGGGGAGGGACAGTCCGGTGCGGGTTTGCGGCTCACGCTGTCCTTTGAGTTTGATTTGCTTGCGATTTGCATGAATATTCATATATTATCGATAGATGAACGCCGCCTTGCAAGCCCTTCCTCAACTCGCCTCGACACCGGACAGTCGAGCGCTGCGCACAGCGCTGGGCCAGTTCGCCACCGGCATCACCGTGGTCAGCACGCGGGCGGCGGACGGAACCTTTGTCGGGCTCACGGTCAATTCGTTTTCGGCCTTGTCGCTGGAGCCGGCGCTGATTCTCTGGTCGCTGCGCTGCAGCTCGCCCAGCCTGCCGATGTTTGAAACGGCCGAACGCTTTGTGGTCAATGTGTTGGCTGAGGCTCAGGTTGAAGTTTCCCGTCGCTTTGCCTTGCCCATCGCTAACAAGTTCGAGGGTGTGGCACATGCTGAAAACGCCTGGGGCCTGCCGCTGATTCACGGCGCCGCCGCCTGGTTCGAATGCCGCACGGTGTCGCGGCAGATCGCCGGCGACCATTGCCTGTTCATTGCCGAGGTCGAGCGCTTCACGCTGTCCGAGGCAGCCCCGCTGCTGTTTCATGCGGGTGGCTATTTCGCTCTGGGTTCACGCCTTTAAGGAATATTTTCATGCTGCAGGAACGCATCGAAGCCCGCTGGATAGACTGTTTTGCCGAGACCTTTGCGCTGTGCGGCGTGAAAGCCGGTGACACGGCCGCCATCCTGTCCGAAACCCAGTCGCGGCCGGTCAATGTGCATCTGGCTGAACTCGCGCTGGCGCGCCTGGGCGCGCGGGCTTTTCACCTGGTGCTAGGCACGCCCCGGCTGGCCGCACCGGTGCCAGTGCGTTCCACCGGCGCATCGGATGCCATCGGCCAGCTCGCACCGGTGGTGCAGGCGCTGGCAGCCTGCAGCTTCGTCGCCGACCTGACGGTAGAAGGGCTGCTGCACGCCGCTGAATTGCCCGCCATCCTCAAAGGCGGGGCCCGCGTGCTGATGGTGTCCAACGAACACCCCGAAATTCTTGAGCGCTGTGTGCCCGATCCGGCGCTGGAACCCAAGGTCAAGGCCGGCATCAAGCGGCTGCGCAGCGCCAAGGCCATGCGCGTGACCTCGCAGGCGGGTACCGACCTGGCCATTTTGCTGACCGGCGCACAAGCCGGCGGCGGCTGGGGTTACACCGCCCGGCCCGGCACCATCTCGCACTGGCCGGGTGGCCTGTGCCTGGCCTTTCCCGCCAAAGGCAGCGTCAATGGCACGCTGGTACTGGCGCCCGGCGATGTCAACCTGACCTTCAAGCGTTATCTTGAGCAGCCCGTGGTGCTGACGATTCGAGACGATTTTGTGACCGACATCGCCGGGCAGCATGTAGATGCTGACCTGATGCGCAGCTACTGGGCGGCCTGGGGTGACCGCGAAGCGTACGCGGTGTCGCATGTCGGCTGGGGCATGAACCCGAAGGCGCGCTGGGATGCCATGGCCATGTACGACAAGAAGGATTTCAACGGCACCGAGTTGAGGGCTTTTGCCGGAAATTTTCTCTATTCAACGGGCGCCAATGAAGTGGCCGGGCGCCACACGCTGGGGCATTTTGATTTGCCGCTGCGTGGCTGTACCGTTTTGCTTGACGATCAATTGATCGTGGACGCCGGGCGCCTGGTGGGCGAGTTGGCCTGAACATGACGCTGCCCGCCTATCTTGAGCAGGGGGAGGGCGATACCGCCGTGTTTTTGCTGCATGGCGTGGGCGGCGGCAAGGAAGCATGGCTGCACAACCAGCCGGTATTGGCGGCGGCAGGATATCAAACGCTGGCCTGGGACATGCCAGGTTACGGCGCGTCACCGCCGCACCCGTCCTGCACCAATGCGTCGCTGGCCGAAGCCTTGAAAGCGCTGATTGATCATGTGGGTTCACAACGCAATGTGTTGCTGGGCCACAGCATGGGCGGCATGGTCGCACAGGAAGTGGCGGCGCTGCATCCCTCGCTGGTGCATGGCCTGGTTCTCTACAGTACCTCACCGGCTTTCGGCAAGCCCGACGGCGCGTGGCAGCAGCAGTTTCTGCAAAGCCGCTTCGCGCCGCTGGACCAGGGTCGGGGCATGGACGGACTGGCCCGAAAAATCGTGCCCACCATGTTTGCGACCGGCGCCGATCCGGCGCGTCTGGCTGAAGCCGCAGCGCTCATGGCCCGCGTGCCCGCCGGCAGCTACCGCGCCGCATTGGCAGCCATTGTGTCCTTCAATCGGCTGGCCGAACTGGGCGACATTGCCGTCCCCACCCTGTGCCTGGCCGGCGAGCTGGATCCCAACGCGCCGCCTGCCGTTGTCGAAAAAATGGCTGGCCGCATTGCCGGCGCGCAGTACACCTGCCTGGCCGGCGTCGGGCACATCGCCAACATCGAACAACCCGCGCTGTTCAACAGCACGGTGCTGGCCTTTTTGAAGCACCACTTTCCGACCTGAACCCGAGGATCTGCCATGTCTGCCTTTCCTGTTTCTTCACCTCCTGCCGGCCGCTACACGCCGCCTTCGATCGCCGGCGACTACAGCGCACTGACGCCCAAACAAAGCGAGCTGCTGGCGATTGCCTCGCGGCTGGGTCGCGAGAAATTTGCGCCGCGCGCGCAGCAGATCGACCGCGACGCGGTCTTCCCCTTTGACAACTATGCCGACCTGCGCGAAGCCGGCCTGCTCGGTATCTGCGTGCCCGAAGCACATGGCGGATGGGGCGCAGACTTTGCCACCTACGTCATGACCGCCGCCGAAATTGGCCGCCATTGCGGCGCCACAGCGCTGACACTCAACATGCATGTGAGCTCGACCATGTGGACCGGCTTCATCGCCGACGACCTGGACATGACGCCTGAGCAGCGCGCCAACCATGAGGCACACCGCAAGGTGCACTACCAGCGTGTGGTGGGTGAGGGCAAGGTGTACTCGCAGCCCTTCTCGGAAGGCGGCGCCGCGGCTGCGGGCAAGGCGCCCTTTGGTACGCTGGCCAAAAAAGTGGAGGGCGGCTACCTCGTCAACGGCAAGAAGATTTTTGCCTCGCTGGCCGGCGCGGCCGACTACTACGGCATTTTGTGCACACTCGACAAACCAGGCGCCACGCAACGTGACTCGCTGTATCTCGCGGTGGACAAAAACGGGGAAGGCGTCAGTGTCACTGGCGACTGGGACCCGCTGGGCATGCGTGGCACGGTGTCGCGCACGCTGATCTTCAAGGACGTGTTTGTGCCCGAGGTCGAGCGCCTGATTCCCGAAGGCCTGTATGCCCAGGCCGCGCTGCGCTGGCCGCACATGTTTGCAACCCTGTCGCCGACCTACATGGGCATCGCCCAGGCGGCCTACGATTTCACGGTGCAATATTTGCGCGGCGAGGTGCCCGGCACACCGCCGGTCAAGCGCCGCATGTATCCGACCAAACAGATCGCGGTGGCGGAAATGAAGGTGCGACTGGAGCAGACGCGCGCGATTTTTCTGCAGAACGCCCGTGCCGCGCGGGTCGATCCGTCCAAAGAAATTCGCCTCGGGCTGTACGCGGCGCATTACACCATCATGGAAAATGCCAACGAAATCTGCCGCCTCGCGGTGCGTACCTGCGGCGGCCAGTCCATGCTCAAGACCTTGCCACTGGAGCGCATGTACCGCGACTCGCGCTGCGGCTCGCTGATGCTGCCGTGGACGGCAGAACTCTGCATCGACCGGTTGGGCCGCGAATGCCTGTATGAGCCGGGCGAGCAGGACGAACAGCCTGTCCTGTAGGGAGCACGGCATGAATCTGGCCAGTGTCATCGCGCGACACGCAGCACAAACGCCGATACGGGTGGCGCTGCATTTTGAAGGCGTTGACATTAGCTACGCCGCCCTGTGGCAACGCATCACGCTCGCGGCCGGCCAACTGCGGGCAGCGGGCGTGAAGTCAGGTGACCGGGTCGCATGGCTGGGTCTGAACCATCCCGATGTGCTGGTGCTGCTGTTTGCGTCGGCGCGCCTGGGCGCCATCCTGCTGCCGATGAACTACCGTCTCGCCGCGCCGGAACACGCAGCCATCCTTGCGCATGCTGGCGTGAGCCTGCTGGTGGCCGACCCGATACACGAGGAAGCCGCAGCGGCCCTCGCGGCGCAGGCGGGTTGTGGTTTCCTGCGGGCCAGTGAACTTGCCGGTCCCACGCTGGGCGACGGGTCGCTTG
>Ga0308009_10001189_pt1 | contig 15872 bp, 28 predicted proteins | sample Neamet127_FD_203134 | JGI IMG/M metagenome (GOLD analysis project Ga0308009, IMG submission 203134) | Marine microbial communities from water near the shore, Antarctic Ocean - #127 | ecosystem: Environmental > Aquatic > Marine > Unclassified | place: Southern Ocean | collected 2014-07-24
CGCCCCGAACAACGCGGCTATCAGACTCGGCCTTGCCGTTCCGACCGGTACGACCAACAACAGTTGTCCCGTGAGCCGCACCCGATCCCTCGAACGCCTCTATTAATTTTTTTGCATCTGACATTATTAGCCCCTTGGAGAAATAAAACAGGGTAGATCTTGTAGAAAAGATCTACCCTATCGTTACTTAAAACGGTATTTCATCTTCCAAGTTTGATGTTGCTGACTCAGACGCTGTATCTTCTGAGGCATTCTTTTTCTCATCGTCTTCTGATGTGACCTTAACTTCACCGGCGACACAGGATTCACGAAACTTCTTAGCTTCTTTCAAGATGCCCCGATCAGATACAAGTCCGACCTTCTCGACAGACCAGTTGGCCCATTCACCTTGGTCATTGCTATCTTCAGTGGAGGTTAGTTTCCACATGGTAGCGAAGACGGCTGGCGTAACCATAGCTCCTGTCTTAGGATGCTTGATCTTCTGCATAGCGATCTGTGTCTTCCAGCGACGGCTGTGCTTTAAGGCACTAGACTTCATGTCAATCACAGCGAGTTGGAACATCCCATCGTCACCAAGAACTAAAACAAAGTGTTGATCCGACCTAACCAGTTCGTTGCCATGCGGTAAGATTTCCTTGGAACCTACACGCTTAGCGAGTTGGAGGATTGGATCGGACGGGCTGAGTTCTCCTTTGAAGCCACCACCTTGCTCACGAGGTATGAACTCAAGATACTTAGTAACCTGATAGCAGGGGATAACTGTTATACCAGTGTTACCATCCCAGTATTCCTTGGTGACATTGTTATAAATGCTACCCAGTTCTGCACCCTCGATGTACTCAGGCTTTTTCTTGTTGAGTTGTGTTGATAGTATTTGAGCTAAACGAACGAAAGGTATCTCTAATTCGCTGGCGTCAAACACTGTACCTTCGCCGGCACTGTCAAAGATATCATCCAAAACATCTGTGCTTAACTCTGCATTTTTTTTCGTTGCTACTGCGTTTCCCATTATGTTTTCCTTTTGATTTCTGCTGCGTTTGCTATGAATGCCCCGAACATGTCGAGGTTGATTGGTTTCCCTGCGGTCACACGTTCTTTGATGAACGCCTTGAGTGTGCTGGGATGGACGTGGGTCTTGGTCGAAGGATCAAAACCTTTAGCGCGAAGGATGCCAACGACATCTCCGGCCAGATTGTCTTGGCCCTTACCAAAGGAACAAGTGATGTCATTCTTTATGATGTCATCAAGATTGTTTTCCCGTAGCCAATCGAACGCCTGTTCTTTATTAGCGGCTGGGATAGACGCATGTACCATCATCTTACGTTGGACAGTGAGCCCGTCTACATCGAGACGTTCAACACCCATTTCATCCATCAATGCTGGTATGTTTTCTACTGAGAGCTTATGTTTCTCAGCCTTCAAAGACTTCAGATGCACTTCAGCATCATCGATCTGGTCCTCCACGTTGCGGAGTTTTCGTACAAGGTTGGATAGATCCTTCCCCGTTCCTACTGTGACATCAGCCAGAGCTTGGCCTTCGTCAAACATGTCTTCAAATATATCACTCATAAGTATTCCCTCTTCAGAGTTGTGGTTGACACACAAGCAATGGTGTGCAAAAACTACGATACAGGAGGAAACAGATGACTGTCAACTATAAATTTAAAACCGTACCATATGATCACCAAAAGACTTCCTTGGACGCAGCCGGAGATAAAACATCCTTCGGCTTCTTCATGGAGATGGGCACTGGTAAATCTAAGGTGCTGATCGATAACCTTGGTCAGCTATTTGTAGATGGTAAAGTTAACTTCGCTTTAATCATCGCGCCGAAAGGTGTGTATCGTAACTGGGTAGCCAAAGAAATTCCTCAACACATGTCGGATGACGTACCGCATCGCATAATCCGGTGGGTGTCAGTCGGAAACAAGAAGCAACAGGCTGAAGTGCAGTCGGTGAAGGAACCATTCTCTGGTCTTACCATCTTTGTTATGAATGTTGAAGCGTTTTCTACAAGCAAAGGACAAGCGGCAGGCAAGTGGATGGCTAAACACTTGGGCCAACACGGCATGATAGTTGTTGATGAGTCCACAACCATAAAGAATAGCAAGGCCAAGCGCACCAAGGCACTCATAAAGATTGCCGAAGGGTTCCGCTACAAAAGATTGCTGACCGGATCACCCATAACTAAATCACCTATGGATATCTATGCACAGGCAGAGTTCCTCGGCCCTGGGATGTTGGGTTATGATTCCTTCTATGCATTCCAAGGTCGGTATGCTGTGCTTCAGCGCAGAACTATGGGGGCCCACGCCTTTCAACAGGTGCTGGGGTACAAGAACCTAGAAGAGTTGACCGAAAGAATAGATCGGTTCAGCTATCGGGTGCTGAAGAAAGATTGCTTGGACCTGCCGGAGAAAACATACACTGCCAGATACGTTACACTGACATCAGAACAGGCGAAGATGTATGACGACATCCAACGGCAAGCTCTGTTGCTACTAGATAACGGGGAGTTGGTCACCGCACCAGCAGTAATCACCCAGCTTCTAAGGCTACAACAAATTATGTCAGGCCATCTGAAGACTGACGACGGTACGATGCTGTCGTTCCCAACACGCAGGATGGATGCGCTACTAGAAATCATGGACGAACATGATGGCAAGGCGATCATCTGGTCTAGGTTCCGGCATGACATAAAAGAAATCACAGCTACATTAAACAGAACCCTCGGTGATGGATGCGCTGCCGCATACTTCGGGGACACTGGCGACGATGAGCGCCAGGATATTGTTACTAACTTCCAGAATCCCAATCATCCTCTCAAGTTTTTTGTGGGGAATCCAGCTACCGCAGGGTACGGCTTAACTTTGACCGAGGCTAATCTTGTGGTATACTATGCCAATGACTTCAACTTGGAGACTCGTATCCAAAGCGAAGACAGGGCACACCGAATCGGTCAGAAAAACCCTGTCACTTATGTCGATCTAATCAGTGAAGGTACACTCGATGAGCGTATCGTTAAGTCTCTTAGGTCTAAGATTGACATCAGTGCAAAAGTTCTTGGAGAGGATGCTAGAGAATGGCTGACACTAAAGCCGGCGAAATAAAACATGACGCTGCAATTGAAACGATGGTTGATTATAAACGTGGACTAAGGAACTTGGACACTGGTTCTAAGATGCTGTCCTTGCAGACGGGACTAGACGAGGACATCTCTGCACTAATCTTGAAGTCCATGAAGCGGGACAACGTAACTCAGATCCGAGGCTATAGTAAAGAACCGGAGAGACTTCGTAAATCAAAGATAGGAAAATCAAATGAACCTAAAAGATAACTTCGAGTGCCGTTACGATCAGATGAAAGCAAAGTTCGCAGAGTTTCATAGTGAACATCCAGAGGTCTATCAGTGGGTAACACAGTTCACGTTTGAATTGATTGACCGTGGATATGAGAACTACTCGATCGATGGTGTGTTGATGAGGGTGCGCTGGGAGAAGGACATCTACTACGATACATCTGTCGGGTTTAAGATTAACAATAACTACTCAGCGTTCTATGCTCGTATGTTTATGGAAGAGTACCCAGATCATGAAGGGTTCTTTCGTACACGCAGGCAGATCAGCCTGATGACACCGGCGATTAATCAAGACGAGCTAACGCCAGAGTTCTTTGATGCACTATAGACTACCAGATGGAAATGTACTGATAAGTTTTTCGGGGGGCAGGACCAGTGGGTTCATGCTCCACGAAATACTAAAGGCGAACGACGGTCTTCCCGAAAGGTGCAAGGTGTTGTTCGCCAACACTGGTCGAGAGATGCCGGAGACGCTGGACTTTGTACAAGAGTGCAGCGAAAGGTGGAACGTTCCTATTACTTGGCTAGAATATAACCGGCGTGATAGTAAAGTAACCTTTGATATAGTCAACCATAACAGTGCCAGTCGTACCGGCCAACCGTTCGAGTCCATGCTGACCAGCGCAAAGATACTACCCAATGTGCATCGCCGGTTCTGTACCCAAGAATTAAAAGTAAAGACAATTAAAAGATACCTAGTGTCTCAAGGTTGGAAGACCTGGGCTCAAGCAATCGGCATCCGCAAGGATGAAGGCCGTCGCATCAAGGTGTCTAAAGAAAAACGATGGGACAACTGGTATCCATTGAACGATGCTGGCGCCACTAAGGCTACGGTCATGGAGTTCTGGAACGCACAGAAGTTTACCCTGAATTTATACGGGCCCAATGGTGTGACACCCAAAGGTAATTGCGATGGCTGCTTTCTTAAATCTGAGGCCACGCTTGCTATGATGTGGCGCGAACACCCCGATCGAATGCAGTGGTGGGCTGACGTGGAAACCCGTAGGTCAAAAGAGATAGGTAAGAAGTGTCACTTCCATGAGAGCCGGACATACGCTGGGCTGGGAGAGTTTGTCAGTAGGCAAGGGGACTTTATCTTTGATGATGAAGCCTATCTATGCCAAGCAGATGACGGGGAATGCACTGGCTGAAACGTAAAACGAGGCGGGTAGTGTCGAACACCCCGCCTCGCTTCTTGTCATTCAAAGTAAAACCCTCAAGTCAGAGGACACGGGATCCCCATCCCGTATTTATTATGTAACATCTTTCCCGCCTTCATCATAGGCTTTTCTTATCAAGACAGATAGCTGCCGTGCCATCGAGCGTTGCTCCTCGTCAGCTAACGTGTGAAGTTTAGCGTGATCCTCTAACAGGACAGCCACGTTTCTAAACTTAGGCGCTTCTTTGGTAGGTGCGTTCTGCATGATGGTCTCCTTGTATGTCACCTGTTGATTACTTCTACAAGGTATGTGACCCAAACGCAAGTCAGTCCTCGAAGTCTCGTAGTGTAGCCGCCCACATTATCAAAGACCTCGCCCTTGTAGGGTCGGTACTGAAATCAACTCGGCAGATAACAGCACGTTCGTACAACCTGGTGCATGCTCGGTGGCATTCGGCTGGAGATGCAGTGTCTAATGTCGTGGATGCATTGTCACTAATTTTATCGGACACCTCCTTGTCAGTCCAAAGTCTACCCGTCTCAATGTCAGCCCATAGTAGGCGCATGATCTCGTTATCCAGGGTGGAGGGTTCTGTCTCAACAAATTTCCTAGTGTCGGGCGAAGTCTGCTGCGGGGTGTCACGAGGTACATCAACACGCATCGCCCTCCAAGGAATAGTGAGCCGCTTGTCTTCATAGTTGGGTAGAACATAAGCCGTAACCAACCCCCCCTCTCTCAGGTTCATGCGCCCCATGATCCGAGCGTTGATAAAAATCTGTTCACCCGCAGAGTTAACCGCAAACGCACTGCCCGAAAATGATTTCATCTCCACAACAGCTTCCATCCTAGTGGTATCTAAAGTACTTTCCATTCGCCATTCTCCCTAATTACTTTTTTCTGACCTCTTAGCTCTATGAGCCAAGTCTTTATCATGCACTGCTTCACCTTTAGCTGGCGCTGTAGCATGGGTAGTGTCCAGAGTGGACGGGTCTTCATCAGCCGTAGCATATAGAACCTGATCATGTCTTCGGTCAGAACTATATCTGGTCCACGCCTCTGTGTCGGCCGGCATATAGCCATCATCCTCTTGTTCTCCAACGGCGCCACCTTCGCCATCGCCTGCCCGAGTTCTTGCTCGGTGTACTTCATCTCGTAGTCTTTCATTTTCTATCCACAACTCTTCTTCTAACCAATCAAGGTACTCGGCCACCGCATCTAGGATGTCGGCGCCGATCTTTTCTGGGGGGACGCCGCGCCTTATGCCAAGGGCAATGAGGCGAAGCTGGTAGGATCTATCAGATATTGTATCCATCACGACGCAAACCCTCTACAAAAGTTTGAAGCTCACGCCGCGCTCGGTCCAAGTCTTGAGTTGTATTCGAGTGTGGATCATTGCTGAGTGACGAATTAATTCTGCCATCAACTTGGTTGCGAAGAAATCTAAGCTCCGCATCCTGGGCAGGGTTCAATGGTTTACTCATCGTCATCGTCCCACCCCTCGATCTCGCCATCGCCATTGCAATTATCGCAGACCATAGTCTGGCAATCCAAGTAGCCATAGGGGTTGCAGTTTGACATGGGAACTGGAACCTCGAACTCCATGGTTCCCTCGCCCGAACATTCGGGGCATGTGATCAAAGGTATTTCCGGTACTTTAGCAATCATAGTCATAGTATATACTCCTTAGTTAAATGATATCCTGACTGGCATATGTGTGCCGCGCTTATACTTCTTCTTAGTTCGGGTCACGCCCGTCAAACCATTCCATGAATACGTTGTGTCGTACCCATCGATGACGCGCTCAACTCTGCGGACGTAGTTAGTGTCACACTTCTGCTGGTTCTGATACCCAACCACTGGACGGTTGTTGTTCTGTATAACGTCAGCCCCGAAGATAGCACCCAATACAGTCATAGCATCTTGTCCATTACCGCTACCAAACTGGTTGCCAATCGCGCCGCCAAGCACAGCCCCGAACAAAGTATCGATCGGGTTAGATGGTCCACTGTTCCCGTACATAGGGACAGATACATTGCGGCATGAGTTAACAGGATCAGAAAAAGTAACCTGATTATAGACCGGTCGAACGTCTATCACCTTGGCGTTCACGTTGTATGTCTCAGCGTGGACCGCGGACGAGGCACATACTAAGCCTATTAATAAACTCTTATACATTTTTTGTTTCCTCCTGTTGTTTAACTCTTTGATTGACACCCAGATTATATATCAACTCATCTCTAAAATCGACAAGAGATGTCATCATCTCATCGGTATCCGCTTGAGCAATCTCATCCAGCTTGTTTAAAACATAATAAACATACACATAATCTTCTTTCATACGTCCCATAACTACACGTTCTCCCAAAAATCAACGGACATCTTGGTGCGCTTGGAACCATAGTACTTAATTATACGCTCCAATATATCACGAGGTGGAAAAAAGGGTCCACGCTCATACCGAGACAACATCGACTGAGATATACCTATCGCATCTGCCACCTCAGTTTGAGACACACGCCGTGCAGGATTAACCACAGAAACAATGCGATGCCGAAGCTGTCGCAGTTTCTTGTGGTTGAACTTTAACTCGAACACATAATCCTCCATCACCAACTCCCATAGTATTCGACAGACTTCCAAGTGTTGTCTTCCTTGTCCAACCAATCGGCTGCATCCCGTAGCATCTTCAAGGTCTCCGCTACTTTCTCCGGCTCCTTGTGCCACGCATCGATCTCCTCTCGGTAGCCTGCGTCCAGCAAATCACCTTGCTCCACGGCATCAGCAATCTTACGCAGATCGTCCGACTCCAACTCAATTTTAACTGAACCATCCTCGCAGTAATTGGAGTCGATGTAATTATGCAGAGCCCAATGCTTGCGCCAGTATCCCATCTGCAAACGCAGGCTCTCGACAGGATAACTATCGACCTTGGCCCTCGGTAAATTGTCCTGATGCTCAGGAACATACTTGTCCCCAGTTAGATACATGTCTAGTCCCATTACGATCTCCCCTGCTTTGCCATTATGTCTTCAAAAGTTTCCCGCAGATCTAAGTCGAAGGTTAAGGTCAGCCGCCATTCGTCCGCGCAGGATAGGTGGTTTGCCATTTGATCGGCCATCTTCCAAGCGTTATTAAGAAACTCGTCGGGGTCTGGACCGTCTTCGTAATGGTCCGCTGTTATAGACGTGGCCGATATAACTTTGTTATCAACGTCCCGTAGTTTTATTTTCGCTGTCATAGGCATTATGTTTCTCCCTTGTTTGATTGATACACTGCTGTCGCAAAGCCGCGAGGTGTTGCGGACCTGATGTCCTTGGTCCGCTGTGACTTGCCGCCTAGCTTCATCATCGCAGTAGAATACCCGTTGCCATGATAACCCTCGCAATCAACAGCAACCTTGGTCGGCATCACGAACCCGCCGCCTGTCCAGAGGCAGGTCTTTTTCTTGTACGCATCGCGAGGAGCTATGTACTCAGGCCAGCGAGGATGCGCGGCCTCATCGTCACGAATGTACCCGCCGTACTCATACGGGTGAAAAGAATAGTCAGGCTTGCGCCACTTGGTAGCCAACACAGACACAGGGTTCTCCACAAAGTATGGGACCTTCATGCTGTTGAATAATTTAGCACACCACATGGCATAGCTCACCGCCTCAGTTTGAAACGATGGGTTAGCCTCGGCCTTGCGCTTGAAGTGAGCCGCACCCGATACAGCCATGTCAGTGCAGACAGGGAAGGCCATGCCGAATACTACAGATGGACCACCCATAAGCTGGCGGTCGCTAAACTCATCGTGTATCTTGTTCAAGGCTTCATGGTCATGCAGATCAGCGTACTGATAGCAAATCCCCTGATCAACGCGCCCCTCTTTAGGATGCTGGATGTCAAAGGCGTAGCAAGAATACCCAGCCTCGGCCCATGGACGTAGTGCCTCGCCCGTGAAATCATACAAACTTATTACGATACCCTTGCTCATCACTCACCCCCTTCTCTATGCCAGCACTCTTGCAAGGCGGCATCTTCAGCATCAAGCTCACGATCCCAAGCCGCTTCCCAACGCTCAATGAACTGAACAACCCAAGCATTCTGAGGGCGCGTAAGCTCATCCTCATGGATCAACTCCATCGCATCAATGCACTTCAAACCCTGTGCCTTGCACCAGAATGTATACTCTTTAGTCAGTGCAGGAATGGTATCAACATACGCCATCACGCTGCCTCCCCTGACTTAATAAGTTGCCGAAGGTATCCATGTTGGAAAGCACTGTCCGCTGGGTCATCTTCAAACGATGCAATCGCGGCACCTACGTCAAAGGCGGGGTGATCCATTTCTTTGGACGCCGCTTCACGGCCCCTTTGATAGCGGTTAAAATTTGTGACATCTGGTTTTAACATCACGCTGACTCCTTCCATATTGCTAGAGCCTCATCAAAAGGCATGTCGTTTAAGATGCGACGGGTCTCACCCGCCTGCTTGTCAATGATCCACTCACCCTTGGTCACAGTCGGGTGGCGCGTAGCCATATTGCTATTGTTAGCAATCTGAAAAATACCTTCCTTGTACTTGAGTTGAACCAAAACATGAGACTTAAACTTGCGCTTTAACTCACGCGAACTGAGGAACTCATTGACTTGATCGGCGCACCAATACTCTAACTGTTGCGCCATTCCATCAGGAAACAAATTACAAGCGTCAGTATTAGGTAATGATTTGAAATACTCGTGTACCGCTTTCATCGTAGCGCGGTAGTCACCCTTGAACTTCGGGTGGTCATAGTCACGATCGCACCCGCCGTGCCCATCGTTGCTAACAATAGCAACAGGCTTGCCATCAATATATAAAGAAGCCTGATAGCAATGTGTCTCTTCACTTGCCCATTCAGTATGCTTGATTGCTTTGAGTTGGAGTTTCATGGTGGTCTTCCTTTTCACATTGGTTAAGATAATTAATGTACTCTAGTTGTGGAGTATGCACATATAATTCAAGGGGGCAAGTGCTTTTTTCTCGGACCTCGGTCCACGGCCATGGGTTCAGTTTACATATACAGTAATCTGACAGGAAAATAAAAAAAGTTTTTGAAAATACTAATCAGGTGTAAATAGTGTAAATAGGTTTAAAATATCTAGGGATTATGTAGCAAAAGCATAGTGTTAAGGTAGTGATAGCTATTTACAAAGCTATTTACAAACAGGTGTACTATTTACAAACTAGTGTAAATACAGAGAACATTGCAACCAGCCCAAGGCTAACTTCTTGCTTTATTATTTACACTTCGACCTAGGATATAAGCTATAGGAGAACTTGGCATAGGCTCCCGCTTGTTGTATGGTTGTGGAATAGGAGGGGTGTTATGACTTCACTGAAAAAGAAAACTGAAGATGAACATGGTCGCAAGATCACCACCAGACAGATGACCTTCGCTCGTCATGTAGTAGAGGGGATATACTCCAACGCTGAGTCCGCCCGTAAGGCTGGGTACTCTCATGATGTTGCGCCTGTCACAGCTTCCAAACTATTGAACGGTCGCGACTACCCTCATGTCTTGGAGTACATCACTGAGCTACGGGCTGAACGGGAACGACGCTATGCTGTCACCACAATAGGACAACTTGAACGATTGCATAAGCTGTCGCAAGGGGCCGAGGATGCAGGTCAATTCTCTGCCGCCATCAACGCAGAAAAAATTCGCTCCGCTTTGGGTGGCCTTACTATTGATCGACGGGAAAACATCAACACATTGGACCAGCTATCACGGGATGAGATTACCTCTCGTCTAGCCGCTTTGCAGAAACAATACCCGCAGGCTTTCGTGATCGATGCAGACTATAAGGATGTAACAGATGAGCCGAGGACCGGAGGCGAACTTTTGGAGTATGTTGAGGAGCAACCTACCTAAAAATACCTATGCTACACGCATTGAAAACAAGCATGGCGGCGGTGTACCTGATGTTCATTTGCTTTGGGAAGGCTTGCCCGTTTGGATAGAGTTGAAGGTAAGTAAGTCTAACGCCGTAAAAGTCTCGCCTCATCAGGCGGCTTGGCATATGGCATATCACTCTCGCGGGGGGCTGAGTTTCTTCTTGGTCAAGGCCCTCTCTACGGGCGCCCTTGTTTTGTTTGAGGGGTCCGAGGGCCCGAACCTATTAGCTGGTGGCCTGTCCGAGGCCCATGGTTCTTCGTTCAAGAACTCTGCGGCCTTGCTCAAGGCTCTGCGGCCCCGCATCTTTGATCATTATGCTGATGTGCTTGGCTCTGCGGCCCCGCTCGATGGTCCGCGGCCATAGCTCTGCGGCTCTGCGGCCTCGCCGTGGACGTCCACGCTCTGCGGCCCTGCTTAAATACTGGTTGCTGTAGATAAGAAGGGGCCCGAAGGCCCCGTCCCATCACGCCGGCACCCATTCGGTGCTGGTGTATGGCTTTCCGAACAAGGTGGTCTCGACCTTCACTGGCTTTAACCAGGGAATCTCCAGGTCACCCTCCCGTACAAAGTGCCAATCGCCATGGCATCTGAACACATCGTACCGGCCCTGGGCCAAGGTCGCAGCGTATGGGTTTATGTTCCGGTCCTCGTACCATATTTTGTTATGCTGCTCTGCGTATGGGTCGTAACAATCGGACCAACAGATCCTCGCCTGTCTCGGACCAACAATTAACTTGGTAAAGAACTCCAAGTCTGAAACGTCCAGAGCCGTGATGTCCTCGCGGCTCTGGTATATGTGGACGTTGAACCCGCCATCAGATCCGATGTCGTTCTGCCATGTGAACAACGTGTCCCCTGCCTCGATGGCAAGGGATGCGATGTCGCAAGAAATTTCTGCGGTAATCATAGTACACCTCCAAAGAATAAAAGACTTAGCGGGATCGCGAAGACACAGAGCCCAGCGCATAGTTCCAAAGCAATTTCCCTCATGATGTTACACCTTGAGGCTTAACTGCATAGTCCGCGTGTACCGGATTCGCCCAGTTCAGAACTAAGGTCATGATGTTATCTGTTAGATGTGTCACATCATAATCGTTGTCGATGATTTTTTCCGCGGCCTTGTGTATCGAGAGCCGGAGCGCGATCGCCTCTTTGACGGCGTTGTGTTCACTTGCTTGCATTGTCTTATCCTTTTCACATTGGTTAATAGGGGCCCGAAGGCCCCTATGTTTAGTGTTGCACAATTGCGATTGACTTGGAAGCTTTAACTGATGTGCCGCCACATAACTTGCATGCGTTGCATTGCACCCGTTGTCCGGCCTCTTTACTTGCGGGGCATAGGATCTCCTTGCCTTTGATCAACTCGCCTAGATCCGCGATAACTCTAAAGGTCCGGTTGCCATGGGCCCAATGGGCTTGCGCTTGCGCTTCAGTGTCCGCGGACTGCATGGCGATGTCTGGACGGAATCCGGACTGGTGCGAGTATGCTAGGTGAGACTCAGAGTGCCTAATCAATTGATCCCAGATCCATGACGGGACTGCTGCCGGATCCCCATAGGTTCCGATGCGAACGACGCGGCCGGTGCCTAGGTCGACGCGATCGCCTACGTTGTCCGCGGCCGGATATACGCCCCGCATATAAGACTTGTATACGATCGTTGGACCTTGTCCGAGATTGACATAGCAATCGCGCTTTACCGCTTGCTTGCGTACCGGATCCGTTGTTGGCGTCCCTCTGAATTTGCAATCGCCGCATATTGAAAAGTCTTCACCGGACTTGCTTGCATTCAATGGCGAGATATCCGACCGGATAATATAAGTCTGTAATACCTTGCCAGTCTTACTGTTGCGGTCGCTATACGTTGCAATCGCTACGATTGGCTTTCCATCCAAGAGGCTTGGCCCGTTGTAGATGATTCCGTTTTTCATGGGTTTTTTCCTTAATTAATTTGAGCGTGGCGAAAAAATCGGGGCCCGTTGTTGGGCCCCGATGTGATTAATTAGTAAGGTCAGTCCAGATTAGTGTTGTCCGGTTTGTTGTCCCGCTGTTCTCGGTCCAAGCTTTAACGCCATGAAGCTCAATGTATCGGTCACGATTCGGGGCCCGTTCTGCGGTGCTTGTCACAACTCGTTGCGCGTCCTTAGCTGCGATTGCTTCTTTCTCGGTCCGCTTCAACTCTGCTGTAGCATGCTTGACAATGTTAGCGTAAAACTCGTGCTGTGCTTTTAAACCGCCGTCGTTGTTCTCTACTGTTGCCGCGCGTGTAATATAGTTGATTGCGTTTTTCATTGTGTGTCCTTTGGTTAAGATAGAAATGCTTCATTGCCTTTCCATATATTCTATATGGGGAATAGATTGTGGGAAGTCAACAGGCGGACCACAACTAAAACACATATATCCAAACTAAATGAGCCTATCTAATAGGACATGGGGCGGCCGGCCTATGCCATGGCAAGGGGTAACTGGAGCCAATCCGGTACGTTTGCCCGCCAGGATTGCACCCCCCTCCCCCCCTTTTGGCGGGGGCACCACCACCCCGGCGCCTATATAGTTGGTCCACCGGAATCATTCATTTGTAAAAGCATTAGGGACCCAGGGCCCCCAAAAATATTGCGGGTATAATTTCATTTGGGTTTGTTGTATGGTGTGAGAAAGTTTTGTTGGAGCTGATGCCATGATGCCACCACTGATGACGGGTGATCCAGATACAGACCGCCTAGCTATGGAGAACTTCAGAGTTCAACAAGCTGAGTTTCAGCAAAGAATGAACATGTTTAATGACCAAGTTCCTACAGATTCCACTCAAGATGAAGTACAAGCAAACGAAACTCTTGCCGAGTTGGATCGTTTGAACGATTTGAATAGAGAGCGTAATTCTATAGGACTCGAATCATTTGGACTAGAAGAAACTCCAATGGTTGTAAACGACGAGGCCATTAACCGAGTCGGCGATGGTATTGCACCCCCGCTAATGGCCCAAGATGTTCCCCTTGTAGCTGGAACTGCCGATGAGTCCACTGGGTTACAGCGTGAGGCTTTTGATAAATACCTATCCGAGCAAGTGGCGTTAGGCGGCGACCCCAACCAGCCCCGCAGCGATGATAACCCTGGCGGTTATGCGGGGATGCAACGTGCTTATTATCAGCCACAGTACCAAGACGTGATTTCAGAGTTAGCACAACCGCAAAACCAATTAAGCGCCACCCCAACTTCAACCCCTCCCCCATTTGGTTCAACTACGGGTAGCAGTTTAACGGACGCCTCATCGAACGACATTCAGCGGATGTTGAACCGTGGGACTGTAGCTTCGAACGATGTTTCGGATGTTCAGAGTGTGGTTGACTCACCGCAACCCATCACTTCTCCGACTCCGGCCACAGCTCCTGCTGTTGAGGCCAACCCTATCATTGATGTTTTAGGCACGGGCAATGTCCTAGATCCTGGGACCTCGGGCCTTGCTCCTGCTGCTTCGAGCTATGACTTTGGTGTGCAGGACACGTTTAATCCTGACATGATGTCTAATTTGCAGAGTTCTTCGATGCAGTTACCTAGTTTTGGGCAGGCGATGCAGCCACAAGCGGCACTTCCGCAGGGTGGATTGGGTTCTTTAAGCCAGCCTATAGCGCCATTACAGCAGTTTAATGTTTCTGGTTCGTTCAACGCGCCACCTATTAAGTCACCATATGTGTAGATTTGATTGCCAAGAGGTGTGTTTTTGATGTATAATGGCCTTGTCCTCTTATTTTCTAGGTTAGGCCGCTATTGATGTTAGACATGAACAACAAGTCTACTGTCCATTATGACGAGATTACGGAGGTTACTCCGTTAATTGCGGATGCTTTTGTTTTCTTGGGCCGGAAGGCTCATGCGGAAAGTTCGTTCTCTCGATTAACGTTTGACAGCGCGAAGTTGTTAAGAGTTGCGGAAGAGAATGCGAAGGCTGACAATCGAGTTATTGTGTTGGCTTGGGACAACGATGAGCCTGTAGGGGTTTTTGTTGGCAATGTGGCTTCGTATTACTTTGGCCCTGATTTAGTTGCGACGGATACTATTTGGTATGTTGTTCCCGAGAAGCGCGGAACGTATATCGGCATAAAACTGTTGAGTTTGTTTGAAGATTGGGCGAGAAGTAAGGGCGCGGCGGATATTCGCATTGGTCAAAGCTCTACTATTAAGCCGGAAGTTTTTGAGAGTTTGTTAGAGAAACGTGGATACAAGTTTATTGGCGCTAACTATCGTATGGGGACACAGTCATGAGAAGTTTATATAACCCTTTTAGCCCGATGCGTCATTTGCATCTGTGGAACGTTGCGGCATTTGGTGGGGATGACTCTGGTAGTTCTGGCGGCGACGGTGGTGGCGGTGGTGGAAACGACAACCAGCCAGCACCAGTTCAGATTAAGTCCGGTGACACGTTAAGTCAGATCGCGAAAGACAACAACACGACTGTAGCTGCGATTGCAAAAGCTAACAACATTAAGGACGTTAACAAGATTCAAGCGGGTGCTTCTTTAAGCATGCCTAGCGCCTCGGCGGCTACAAGCTCAAGTAGTTCAAATAACAATAACAATAATGACCCAGTCAGAACAAACACTATTTTCACTGACATTTCGATGGGCTTGGGCATTACGCCAAAAAATCAAGAGTATGTTGATACTACAGCGAGAACTATAGCTAGTAATGGTGACGCGGGACATGCTTCTCGGTACGCCGCTGGTATGGTGAACGATGGTTTTTCTGACAACTTCAACGTTACGACTCAAGCTGCTGAAACCCCGACTTCGTTTGGCGATGCATTTTCCGCGGCCCGTGCTGCCCAAGGTGACGGAGGCGTGTTCGAGTTTGAAGGAAAGAAGTTTACTACGGACTTAGCTCCTGAGACTTTGGCTCCATCTACAAGTTTACGTCCAGAGTTGCGGCCGGAGTTACAGCCGGGCCCTGTTGTTTCTGAGACCCCACCGGTAAGTCTAAAGTTACCTCCGGCTTCTGTTGACAAACCCTTCGTTCCTCAGTTTCCAGGAGATGTCCCCCCTAATGCTACAAAACTTCGGAACCCCAGTTCGTATTTACAGTCTCTTATTGCGGGTGAACCTCCGGTTGTTGACACTGAACCTCAGACTCAAGAGGAATTTTTAGCTTCTTTACCTGGGCCCGACCAAGTCGCGGGGCTCGGTGACTTCGTTCCTCAGTACCCAGGGGATGTCCCTCTTAGTCTTTCCGATCCAGCGGCCGCCGCCGCGATAGCCGAAGAAAAACGGCTAGGCATAGGAGGACCAGATGTAATTGACAGTGTAGGCGGCAGAACTGATGCCACTATTAGTTCACTTCTTGGCGATGCAGGAACATCACTTGAGAACGCATCTGCGGGAGTTAGAAGCGGCACCGTGGACTTTCTAAACAAATACGTTCTTGGAGACAAAACACAGCTTGATCAG
>Ga0308009_10001192_pt1 | contig 15835 bp, 15 predicted proteins | sample Neamet127_FD_203134 | JGI IMG/M metagenome (GOLD analysis project Ga0308009, IMG submission 203134) | Marine microbial communities from water near the shore, Antarctic Ocean - #127 | ecosystem: Environmental > Aquatic > Marine > Unclassified | place: Southern Ocean | collected 2014-07-24
CCGACCGGTTACGCGCAACACCACCAGTTGAAGCGCGGCCCCAAGCCTGCGATCAGTTCGAAAGCGCTCACGGATTGTCGCGATGTCCTTCGAACTCAGCTTGAAAGATTGCTCGACATCAAAATCTGAAAGAGACTTTGGGAGCTCCTTGGAGCCGACGAATCGCAAATGAAATCCGGCCAAGGCGTCTCACCAGTAAAGTTGAACTCAGGTTCGACTATATCGGCAGAAGAATTTGCAACGCACGCCCCAAGAGTACAAGGGTTTACCCTTGTACACAAGCGGGACGATCAGCACATAAACCTAGATTACCCCGTTAAACGGGGGTCGGCTCGCACCCTGTCAATACTTGGTGCAAAGATTAACACTACCATTCCAATATTCGAACACTAGACCCGAAACGTAATATCCACTAGGACATCCACCGAAGGTTAGGACCCCAGTACCAGATGGCACCCCTGCTGCAGCGTACCAGGCGATTGCCTGGCATGAGCCACCGCTCCAGACCCAGCCACTAGGACAGGAGCTGACGCTGCTGAAATAGTGACCGGTCAAGCGGGAATACACGTCGACGAGGTTTGCACTGCCGTTTTGCCAAGTATTTCCAGCCTCATCGACGTAAGAACGCCAGTTGTTTTGTGCGGCGTTGTAAAAACCACTGTAAGACGGGTGCATCATCAATGTCCCGGCGTCTGTCCCGTCAGCCATTTTAAAGTTCGCACCAGACCACCCATTCTGCTGACCCAGTATGGTTATTGCGCCATAAGCCGCGTCCGCCCCACCACCAGTGATTTTTTTGGGCACTGTCAGGTTACCTTGGTCGTTAACCGCCAGGGCGACCCAAACGCTTCCATTACAGGTATAGGGTCTTGGACCTGTTCCGACAGTCGGTGTTTGCACAATCCTGGTTCGCCAGGTGACAGCTGCGTTGCAGGTGGGTAATGCAGCAAAAGAGGCGACCGGATCCTCCCAGAAGGACGATCCCTGGGTTTTCCAGAGCCCAGACTGACAGGACATAACCGCACCAGTGGAACTGCGAGCGATGGCGCCAAGCCTTGTGCAGACGGCGTTGAGAACTTGTACGGAGTTCATAACAATTGGCGTATTCATCTCATTCAATTCTGGTCGGCCAGGCACAGCGTCGCGCGCCAAAAATGCTGAAGAAGTGTCTCCATTTTCGAACCAGAGAGCCATAAGCGGGTGACCAGCCGAGACGGCTACTGCGCCGGCTGTTCCGTCACAACGTCGCCCCGCGTCATTGACTAGGCCATCAAACGATGCTGTCGCAATAGTCCATCCTCCTACCGCGCCCGAAATTTCTGTTGGGGAGCTTGCATAAACACTTCCTCCGCTGCCGCCAACAGTTGCAGCCAGTACGCCTAATGAAAGATCGTCAATCGCCTGACCACCTTCACTAACCACCAACGCCTGCAATCTATTGGCTGTAGGCTCAAGCACAAGTGCGCAAAGGATTTGCCCGTAACCATTCGTTGCTACAAAACCTGTTGGTAAATACCCGGTGGCAATGAGTGTCGACGCATCTATTAAGGCAGGGGTCGTAGTGGTTGCCGCAGTCTGAACGGCGGCATAGTTGTCCTTGATGTAGGCTTTTGTCGCATCACCGAAAGTTCTGACGTGCTGAGCAGTTAACGAAACCTTCGTGTCCTCCGAAAACCGATCTACAAGCGTATTAATGCCGACTGTGGCCGCGGAGAAAATGACCAACGCCATGAGCACTTCGATAAGCGTGAAGCCTCTGGTTCGGGAACGCTCAAAACGTGAATTTTTCATTGTGAAAGCCTGGTCAATCTTCAAGGTGCGTCGAAAGAAACTGGTAACCGCGGGTAGATTACTGCACGTGAAAAAGCATGTGTATAGTATATCTCACACGCTAAGTATTCTGGCGTAATCTGATGCATGGTTCAGACGTATATCAACTTGTCTCGCAGCATTTTTGCCGTCAATCCTTGGCCTGTGACGCTTTTCATCGCATCGCTTTTTCCGATTTTTCCCGAGCGAACAAGCTCATAGATGCAACTCAACATCGATTGGGAATGGACGCCATCCCGAAACTCCAGCATTTGGTTCAGCTTGCTTGGGTCGGCGAGATGCTTCGAAAATAGATGCTCATGGTTGAACAGCAACTCAGAAGCAAGAACTCCGTCTAGCTCAGGGTCAAGCTGGGGAATGATTGACTGGTTGACAACTCCCAGCAGGCTAACAGCCAGGGATGCATACTTTGAAGCCTCCTCGCCCGGGAAGTACGAGACGAGCTTTTGAATAGTTCCTGCGACCGAGTTTGCGTGCATTGTCGCAATGACCAAATGCCCAGATTCACCTGCCAAAATGGCATTCTCGGCGGTCGCCTTGTCACGGATTTCACCAATGACGATAACGTCAGGACGTTGCCGCATGGCTGACCGAACCCCTTCAAAGAAAGACGGCGTGTCTGAGCCCACCTCCCTTTGAGTGAAAATCGACCTTTTCCCCTCGAAAACAAACTCGATGGGGTCTTCGATGGTGATGATGTGTGCGTTCTTGCTGGCGTTGATGTAGTCAACCAGGGAGGCCATAGTGGAGGTCTTCCCTGCGCCCGTAGGCCCGGAAATCAAAACCAAGCCTTTTTGATCCTCGACCATCAAGTTGATAGCCGGCGGCAAGCCGGTTGTCTCAAGCGGACGCGGATCCACGGGAGTGCGCCTCACGGAGAGTTTTTTAGACATCCCACGATTCGCGAGGCAGGCTGAGACACGGAGTCGCCAATTCCCCATGTTCAGAGGCCGGCTGAAGGCGCCCTCGTTTATTTCATATTCCCAATTAGGTTCGATTCGGCTTAAAAGCTGCTCGATGTCACCCTCGGAATACACAGGTGAATTTTTGGATTCAAACCAGCCTGATGCGTTTCTCAACATTACCGGTTCATTTGCGACCAGCATCAAGTCGCTGTAACTTTGCTTGTTGTCCAGCAGACCTAAAATCGAGTGAAAAGGGTCTACGACCGTTTTTGCGCTTGGTGTGTCGAGCATATTACTTCCCAACAATCAGGATTGAACCTTCTGGGATCGCTGCAGGAACGGTGATACCGGTCTCCACTCCTTTTGCACTGACAAGAAGTCCGGAGACATTACGGCCGACCATGAACGACCGTTGAGTTTTTGTGTAGATGGTGTCCTGGACTGTCTGCCCGGCCCCAGGAGTAACTTCATAGATATACAAAGTTCCGCTTGAAACGAGATTGGTCCAGGCCAAATTGCGCTGATGCCCCCAAGGGTAAGTGAGCGATGCGTCTGGCACCGTGCCCGTGAAGGCCGAATTTGAATTCAAATAGTCAATCACTGACTCGCGGTAGGCAAGAACGGAAGTCGCTGTGACATCTGCCTTTGCATGGATGGCCCAGGCCGTCTCCCGTGGTTCGTGGGTGGCAACAAGAAATGCCAGAATAGCCACAAAAAACATGGAGGCGACGAGGGGCATGACGAACTATTACCCGCGCCTGGATGCCGCCAGAATGCGGTTTTTTTGCAGCGTGACCAAATTGGCGATTTGGTCAAATTTGCGCTGCCTGACAGTGGAACGAATTGCAGATTCATCAGCCGTGACGAAAAGCGCCTCCAACATGAGTTGCTTTGAGTCCCCCTCAGGGATCAGCTTCTGATGCAAGACCGCCGTCAGACCTGTGGCCATCATGCTGAGAATGTCGTCAGCAGAATTTCCCTCAGCGCAAGCAAGCTGGAAAATTCGCTCGATCGCCATCGGCACATTATCGGAATGCGCCGTACAAACGACGAGCTTTCCATTGATGGCTGCACGCAACGATTCGAGCGCAGTTTCACTGTCGCGGATCTCACCCAAAAACATGATCGACGGCGACCAACGTGCGGCTTGACGGCAGGCTTGGCCGAAGCCGCCCTGGAGCACTTCAGTCTGGTAACAGACACCGTCACCATGGGGCCCGTGAAGCGGCATTTCAGGAGGTTCCTCGACCGTTACGGCGACACCACCATACTTGGCGATTCGACTTGCAACAAGTGAAGACGCTGTCGTCGTTTTACCCTGTCCAAATGCGCCGCTGACGACGAACAATCCGGTCATGTCCTGTTCCATCATCAGCTCGATGTACTTAGGTGGAATGCCCAACTCGGAAAGTGGGGTGATGGTATCACCCAACCGCCGCATCACGAATACGGTTTCCTGAATCGTAGGCATGATGGAGGCACGGTAACTGACGTCCCCGTGCCTGATTGCGAAATCAGGACGATTTGGGTTGTCAATCACATACTTCTCACACGCAGCTCTGATTTCAGCCACCTCAACGGCGTGCTGATCTGGAACAGGAAGGGGATCTTTGGTCCCAGGGACCCCCTTCATGTGAGACTTGGTTTTTCCGACGTAGATGTCGGAAAACTTTGCATCTTTAAGCGGCATGATGACGGGGTTTACGCCGACCCGAAGACGACAGTCTGAGTAGCCGCGGCCGAGCAAGCTGTCGATGCGGCGTCCGGCTGAACCGGGAAGGCCGTGATGGCAGTGCCGGAACCCACGGTGATGGAATTCCAGCCGGTACTGCTGGTCAGCACGCTCATGCAAACGTCCGTAGGCACCGCAGTAACCGTGATGTTGAAGGCTGTAGAAGCGCCGGCGATAGTGACGGCGCCGCCCAGGCCGTGCGAAATTGTTGGAGGCGTTCCAGCCGTCACGGTCATAGTCGTTGGGACCTTGTTGCCGTTGACCAAGACAGCGTTCAAATTGCCGGTACCGTAGCCGCCCTTGCCGTAGTACAGACCTCTTGTGGCGGCACGGATTGCCGTCAGGTCGGAAGTCATCTGGATGGAGGCCTGGCTGGAAGAGCTGCTACTGAACAGAGCCAAGGCGCCGCCGACAACGAGAGCAAACACGGTCAAAGATGCGATCAGTTCGATCAGCGTGAGGCCACGCTGTTTTTTGGCTTTCATGGCAATAAGCGAGTTGTTGGTATTGATAGCGTTCACGGGTAGCTCCTTGGGTTAAAGAAAAGAAAACACACTGACAAGAATTGGGACTAGCGGCCGGGGCGTTTGAGAATGTCGTTGAGCTGGAGCATCATGGCCATGAGGCCAGAGACTGAAAACACAAAGATCAAGCCGACTACAACAATGCTCAGAACAAAGATGACAGCCATCCGCTCCTTGATGCTGATAACGGATTCGGTGATCCATTCATCACCGATGATTCGCAATGCTTCGTCAAATCCAGATTTGGATGCATAGAGACTGAGGTCGCCAATAATTTCGCGATCCGGGAACTCATATCCACCCTCATCCAGCGCTTGGCCAAGATTTCGGCCTGATCGAATTCCACGTAGCGCCGAATCCATACGCGCTGCTGCCCAGGCGGAGGAGTTCGCCCTCAATTGCTCAATGGCCAACTCGACCCGCACGCCGGCTTGAACCAGGGCAGAAAGAGCAATCAGCCATGATGAGCCCTGCATGATTCGATAGATGCTGTAAGGGGGCATCCGATCAAGGATGACGCGGAACTTTGAGTTCCACGTAGGTAGTGAAACAAAAAATGCGATGACAGCCGTTGTAATGAGGAGCCCCACCCAATGCAGGTAGTGTTCGATAAACCACGCGACGTCGATCATTATTCGGGCTACCCCGTGCCATGAATCAGAGCGTGCTGCTTTTGTGAAAGACGGAACAATTTTGTTTCCGAACATATACAGCAGACCGAATGCCATGATCATCAGGAACAAGGGATATATCGTCCCGTTGACGATGGCGCTCTTGATCTCGGCCTTGGCTTTGGAAACACGAACCACTGAGTCCATGGCATTCGACAGCGTGCCTGATTGCTCCCCGGCGACGAGCAGCATGGACTCCTCTGCAGAGACCCAGGGTTGAACGACTTCTGAAAGCTGTCGACCGCCTTGGATTCCCCAAGTCCATTCACCGATAGCAATAGCCAAAGGGGATTTGGGCTTGCTCAGCCTCCGGATCTCTTCCAGGGCCGACAGTATCTGGATACCGTCACGCAGCATCTTGGAAAGTTTTCTCCAAAGCTTTTGTCGAGTTTTAGGATCCATCTTGAACTGGAACCGAGCGAAAGCGATGTTGAACTCGTTGTACGTCATTACATCGACTCCGAATGCCCTGAGCCAATCGCCATCGTATTCAACGGGCCCACTTCTTCTTCAGCTAAAAAGGGATCAACTATCCCAGAGTTGATCTTCTTGATGGCTTGCGCAAGCATGGTTTCTCCGCCTTGCTCGACCCAATGAGCAATAGCTGCATCTTTGTCCCCGCGCCGGATATGCGTCATCATTTTGTGATCAGGAACCACAACTTCTGCGACTACAGTTCGGCCAGCGATACCCGTGTGGTTGCAGCTCGGGCAACCCTTTCCCATCATGAAGCTATCGATGTGCACTGAGCCCATCACCCTTTCGCGATTGACTTCGCTATAGTTCGCCAAACCATCAGCAAGCGGAATTTTGCAGTCGTTGCAAAGTACCTTGAGCAGCCGTTGGCAGATCAATCCAGTCACGATGGTCGGGTCTGTCATCGTGTTGATGGGAATACCCATGTCAACCATGCGATCAATAATGGCAAAGGCACCATTGGCATGAAGTGAGGTCCATACCTGGTGACCAGTCATCGCAGCTGTAACGCCCAATTTTGCTGAGGGAGCGTCGCGCATTTCCCCAATCATGATCACATTGGGGTCAAGACGCATCGTGTTCCGAATCGCCTCTTGAAACGCTTCAGACCTATCTCCCTCCGAACTCGCGTTCGTCACCGGAGTTTGAACGATTCCCGGCATTGGATACTCTGGCGGGTCTTCAACCGTGATGATGTGTTTTGTACCCCGGAACATTTCGTTGATGTTCAGCAAGGTGCGCTGAAGAGTCGTCGATTTTCCTGACCCAGTAGGTCCGGAAATAATGTTGATTCCCGTCGGCCGACGCTTCATGTTGTCGAATAGATGCCATTGATCAAGCGAATATCCGAGATCTCGAATGTCTGTCGAGCGGCCGGCATCGTTGTAGAGCATCCGCAGAACCATCACCGAGCCGTCTACCTGCGGAGTTGTTGCAACCCGAATACTTTCAAGCCCGGCAGGAAGCTTGTTGGAAGATGAAATTCGTGCGTCTTGACGCGCAAGGTGGTTGTACGTGGCGTCAGCCACGTCAGCCATGGACGAATAGATTGACGACATGAGGAGCTGGCCCCATGTTGGAGGATGCTCTTCGAATTCCTCCAAGTCATTGTGGATACGGAACAGGACTTGGGTTTTCCCTTTCGTCGTAACTCGGATGTGAATATCCGAAGCCCGTCGCTCGTACGCGCGCTTAAATATCTCCACCGCCGTCTGCTGCATCGAACTTGCGTTCGCATCGAAATTCTTTGTGGCAGTTTGCGAGTTGCGCTTGCTCTCAATGAAATCCATTGCAACGTTTTGCACTTGCAGGCTAGCGCCGCCATTTTGCAACTTCAGTCGAGCCAGGTAACTCCGCACAGGAGCGAACATGGCATGAGTTTTGGAGACATAAACAATGTTGCTCCCTTTGTCATGGAAGACCATTGACAAAATTTCATCGACCTTCTTCAGGTCTTCAACTGGAACGCTCATGGTGTATCCGATCAGCGTGCTGCGGATGGGAACATCGTCCCGGGCACGGGCGAGTTAGTTGTTGGCATTCCACCGGCTTGCCCAGGATTCAGATCACGAGACATTGCAGATGAGCCAAATCCCAGTCGTTGCACGTTTCGCCCCTTCAGGTCAGCCAGAAGCACCTCATTGATGCCTACGCTCACTACCTTTCGGTCCGCAATCACGTCCCCAGCCTTGACGCGCTGGACTGCCCCGCCAGGGAATACAAGTACCGCTTCAAGCGCACCCTTCAAACCTGCTACCGAGACCACAGAGGGTGTTCCGAGTGCGCTATCAAAGGCCCCGGCACCAGCTCCCGTGGTCGCTTTCAGAGCATTGATTTCCTTCTGCTTCGTGGCAATTTGAGCCTCCAGGTTCAATTCACCCAGCCGTGCGCTTTTTACAGTCATGTTTTCATTGATGCGCTGGATTTCCGCTGCATTTCCGGCGTTCATCGTGGTCGTCCGAGCTGCCGAGACCGGGGCGGGGGGCGGCGCTGTTTCAGTAATGATCTCAACCGGTGCCTGAGGCATTGTTGGTGGTTTGGCAGCAGGCTGCGCACTCACGCCAGAAGCTACACAAAGAAGTGCCAGAGAGAGATATTTGCCGTTAACGAAGAACATACTGGACCCCTAAAAGTTGGATTTGCATCACGCCGGAATTCAGCGAGTAGTTGATTTGTTTGAAGCGCAGACCAGGATTTGCGAGGATTGATGACGCTTCAGCGGCGTCGATCTTGGTCTCGACGGTGATATTCAAAGAGTCCCAGGTCGGCTGCGCCTCTGGAGCAGCACCTGGCATATTCCGACCAGGAAGCGCCTGGGGTGCCGTTGATTGAGGCTGTTCAATTCGGACGGCCATGCCGTACCGCGAAGCCAAATCGAAAAAGTGATGTGATATCCCTTCGCGTTGCGGCAAGGTTTCGGAAAACGCATTTGACGGAGCAACAGTGACCGGAACGACAACCGTGGCCATCAACCCGTCAGCCGAGACTGCCGCGTTAGGGCGAACTTGAAGCAGGTGGCTGATCCAAGCGCTTTCACTGGCTTTAGTCCAAGAAATCGTCAGACTTCCAGGGACGCAGCTAATTTTTCCTAACGTCCAGTTTCCTGCGGATAGGCCTACGTCGTTCAAGGCCTGGTTGCAGGCTTTGGCAAAGGAAACGACATCAGGCAGCGCTGGCCAAGGTTTTGGTGGCCCGGTTACTGCCAGGCGTTGCCCGCGGGCTACCTCTTCGGCTTGTATTCGCAACCGCTGGGCTTCTTCAGCGCGCTTTTTAGACCAGTACGTCCAGCCAAAATATGCACTGAAGACCACCGCGACGATCACTACGGCGGGGATAAGGATCCGACTCCACTCGATCGAGATATCGGCTAAAGCATATTTTCGATTGGCGCGAACACTGGCTTCAGTGAAAACCTCTTCAAACGTCAACTCTTTTGAATTGAGTACCGCCCAATCAGCAGGACAAATGCACGACCAACCGCCAAAGGCCACAAATTCTTTGAATTTTGACTGAATCTCATCGCGCGTCCCGGCAATGTCGCCGTCGACGAGGATGGTATTCGCACTGGCCGCGACAAAGAGGTACAGATCTTCTTCGTAAGGCACTTTGATAACAGCCAAGAAATTCTGGTTGTCACCGATTGCCGATACCTTGTCGGCGATGATGGCGGCCGCGGAAAGCTGCCCTTTTTTTGCACCCTTGATCTTGTGGGTGAGACCCACGTGAATCTGGTCAGTGCCTCGCAGAACCTTCAGGTCGTACTTTTCCTGAACTTGGTACTCTTTGATCGCAAGAGTCTGCTTGGATGCGCCGGTTTTAAGCGGCTCCCACGTCAGCCCTGCGACGAGCTCAGCCTTCGTCGCGCCAACGTTGAAGTTGATAATTCTCATGCTTTTGAGGGATCGCTGTTACTGGGCGATGGAAGGCTGCAGCATGATCACAAGCATCGTCCGCTTGACCGAGCCGGTACGACCGCCCAGGAGTGCGTTTTCAGCAACGCCGACACCCCTGGCGACGGCTGAAAGGTTGTCCTGGTCGAAGCCGGCGACAACCAGGGTTTCATTGGATTGCATGCGGACGCGTTGGATAAAGTTGCTTGTGGACACGTCAGGAGCCTGAATGGACGCACCCCCAGACGTGATGGTGTTCAACCGCAGCAGCGAGGACAAGTCCATGGAGTACTGGAGCAGGAGTTCGCGGCTGTCGATGATGTGTGGAATCAACGTCATCGAAAAACCGGTTTGAATCGTCCCGGGAGTGAGCGAGGTCGTGCTGCCCACGTTGGCGGTTTGCGTTTGCGAGCTGGACGCGAGGTAGGACACCTTGCGTCCAACGTTGATGGGGGATGGCTGGTTGTTCAGGGTTACAACGCTTGCTGATGTGAGTTCGGTAACGCGGCCCTGAGTAGAGAGGGCGTCGATCATGGCGCTAGACCCGGCCCAACGGCTGTTTGCATTGGACGGAGCAGACAGTACAAGGTTGCCCGCGCCACTAGCTACAGGAAAAGCAGTCTTCAAGGCAATCGTATAAGCGCCCGAGGCCGCAGCCAGATTTTTGTAAACCGCATCCCAGTTGATGCCGTAGTCGTCACCGTCATTGAGCTCGACGGAAAGAACCCGGACATTGACCGTGACCAGACGGTTCAGCGCCTGGTTTTGGCTGTTCACGAAAGCTGTAACACGCTGCAGAACCGCTGGCGTGTCTGTGACGGTAATCGTGCCGGTAGCCGGCGATGCGATCACCTTGCCGCCGGTGTTCAGCATTTGCTTGATTGCAGTTTCCAGCGCGCCCCAGACCGACAAGCCGCTGAAGCCGACGCCGGTGGAGTTGGATGACGAACCAGATTGTGTGGCGTTGCCTGTCCCACCGCCGCCAGAAGAACTGGACACCGATTCAACGCTGCTGTTCAGACGGGTATCGCCAGGCAGTGCGGCGATCCTGAAGGTCTTGGAATCCATGACAAAGAAACGGATGCCAGATTCATCAACCTTCCAGGAAATCCCGTAGTAAGCGGCGACCATGTTGAGGTAGCCAGTCAAGCTTCCCGAGTAGCTTGCAACGAATGGTGAGGCGCCGGTAATAGCGCCGCTCGGAACACCGCTGCCATATTGGGCGCCGTTGCCATTTGGGGCGACGCCGGCCATGCCGGGCATCGGGGCCATCATGCCGGGCAAACCCGTCGGGAGTGGCGGAACCGCCAAAGGCGCGCCAACCTGCATGCTCGCACCGGCGCCGGTACCACCAGTTGGGACGTCAGAGCCCACAGAAACAGGGATCTTGGACAGTGAGGAGACCGAACTGGCTACATCATTGAGGCTGGTGAAACGCTGGTTGATTTCAATCTGGATCTTGTCGGTGCGTTGATTTGCCAATTCCCGCTCAGTGCGCTCGATTTTGCGCAGTGGAATCCAACTTTGGTTGCTGAATGCAACCGGCCCAGGGACTGCGTTCTCGGTTTGCGAGGCCAACAGCCTTTCAGCCAGAACGCGCGACTTTTCCACGCGCGGCTTGATGGCGTTTATTTCTTCGTTGAGCGAGCTCGCGCATCCCGTCAAAAGGGAAATCGAGACTGCGATTGTGGTGACGGCAAATTTCATGCTTTCAGTACTCCATGATCCGAACAGTTTTGTTGCCGCGATAGGAGACGGCGCGCAGCCGTGCTCCAGCTTCATTGGCGCCGCTGAGGAAGGCGGAAATTGACTCTTCAAACGTGCCCTGGACCACGATCGATTGGTCCAGAACGTATTCCGGCCCTTCCCAAACCAGCATCCAGCCACTCTTTTCACCGTAAGCCCGGAGTTGCTGGTCAACGCGCACACCCTTCTCCAGCTGGATAGATGCCTGAACCGGAGCCACGGGTGCAGCCGCAACCGCTGAAATCGCAGTACCCGGCGGTGGCGGTGCCATCTGCAGGATCCGGCGCTCTGCGTAGGCCTCGTTTGTGGTCCTGATCGTTTGCGCGCTGATAGAGCTGGCCAGCGCCATGCCAGCGAAAGCGGCAAGAAGAAATCGCGTTTTCATTTGGTGTCCCCAGAAATAACTAGAACCTTGTTGCTGTAAGCAACCGCTTTGATCTGATAGCCCGATTCCTTTGCCTGCGTGACAACGGCGTCGGCTGCGCTCAAGAAATCCTCTTGTGCGGACGGATAGTCAGCGGCTGTCGTCAGAGCTACGGTTGGTGCATTTGCCCAGATCAGCTTCCATCCAGACTCGACAGCCCAACGCGACAAGACGTTTTCGATGGTCGAATCGGTTTTTCGAACGATTAGGCTGGCCGTGGGAATACTTGAGATCACAAAAGGAGCCGGCTGCCCAGCGAGATAAAACTCGACGGTGTAGCCGGATACCTTGGGCGTAACTGGGACCCCGCCCACCAGGAAAGACCTGCCGCCTTTAATCGTGAAGGACTCCGGCAGCCCAGCCTTCGGCGTCAAGGACTTCAAAAGCCCCGTATTCCCGACAACCACCGTCAATTCATATGCCACCAGCGCTGACGCCACCAGCTCGCGGTCGCGGGCGGATGGAGCAGCCGAGGGGGCATCAAAAAGGGCGAACAGCGTATCGGCAGCAGACTTTTTCTGGGCCGGGGCCGATGGAGAGGTTTGGGACTGTGCGGCAAGCGCCGCAAACGCAACGGCCAGGGTGAGTGATTTTTTGATCAATTTACTTTCCCGGGTGAGACGCGCATGGTGTTACCGATGGCCGTCAGGTCGATGTCGAAACCGGATTCGACCAAGCGGACCTGGTACTTTTTGACGGCATCCACAAAGTCGGTGGCGACAACTGATGAATTCCGGAAAACCGGGATGCGGTTGTATTCGTAACGGAGATGCCAATCAGATTGATCGGCCCACTTGCGCAGTACAGCCTCGACAGTGCGGTCGGCTGCGCTGATTTCCCAGAACTTGGGTGGCAATGAGGCCTCGATGGCTGCCGTGGAGGCAGACGACCGGTTTCCAGATTCGGAAGCACTTCCAAAGGCGATTTGCAAGGGCGACAGAGACTTGTGCTGAGCAAAATTGATCAAACGCTGTCGAGCCAGGTTCAAAGCACGGGGGCCGGTTGTGAAGGAAACCTTGCCGGTAAGGGTGTCAGACTTCACTTGGGAGGCGCCGGCGGCCTTCAGGACAGCTTCAATCGCAGAAATCTCGGCATCGGTGGCGTTGATCGCGTCCACAACAAAATCCCGTTCGGTATCAATGGTGATGACGTCGCCACGAATAAACCAGAAGAAGTCCAGGTTGGCCGCCAGCTTGTCCATGACACCGGTGAGATCCCCGCCAACGCCGCGCACAAAGGTTGGACGGATGGCCGAATTCGACCTTGAGCGATGCATTACCTTCAGGTTCGACCCTTCCAGGGCTAGCTGCAAGGCTTCAATAAGTGATGCCGAGCCCAAGGCCATCTGCGGAACATCAAAGGTTGGCAGCACGCCGCCGATGGGTTCTGCGTGCCGCATCACCAGGACCGACAGCGGGGGCTTTGCAACGATATCCCTGGACTGGAGCTTCGAGGCCTTGCTGGGAGACTGTCCAGCGGCGTTGGCGGCAAGCATGAGGAAGCCCATGACCCCAATACACGTCCTGAGGGACGCTTGGCGCCAGATGTGTGAATGTGCAGATGGTGTCATTAGTTTCAGCAAGTGGCGTATCGAATATCTTATCTGCTACTGTCTAAAGCGGCCTTGTAGCCAAACAAAACAAGTAACGTGGAAATTACAAACCTGTGGGGACTATACCGTATACACCATTAGCCTGCAACCATCAAAGATGCAAAGTGCCATTTTTATTTGTTGTATTCGATACATTGACAGCGCAAGAGATATCCCATACACTACTTTCTAGCCTGGCTTTTCAGGTTGACGGTCACGAAATAGATTAATTTGAACTTTGTGACTTCATTGAAATATTCGCTCACTTCAAAGGAATCGACATGGCTTCACGCAACAAGGTTGAATTTATCGGGGTGGTTTCGGCTCCTCCGACCATCGAAGTCGAGGGGGATCTGACGTTCGCGATCCTGGCGGTGGATACAGTTGAGCGCGTAACCGGCCCAGGCGGTGAGCGTCAGGAGATCAAGGAAACCCATGAAATCCAGTTTTCTGGCGCCGTTGCCCAAAATATCGCCAAATTTGTGAAACCGCACGCGCTGGTGCTCATCGAAGGGTCGCTCACCAGTGAGCTCTTTACTGACAGCGCTGGCGTTCCCCGCGTGGCAGCCATCATCCTGGGTAAGACGATTCAAATGCTGGGTCGCCCGGCAGAAGATGCGCCGGCAGTGACGGTAAAGTCGCCTACTCCAGCTTCTACAACATCCGTGTCATCGGCTACGGCCTCCTCCACGGCTAGACCGACTGTTGCGGCCGCGCATTCTCCTGCGACTACCGGAAAGCCGGCTGGCACTCAGGCGCCAGTCGCCCCGGTCGCGTCTCCAGCAGTTGCTGCGGCTGCGACCCCTGTTCGTAAGTGGGCGCGGGGAGCAAGCGCGGCTGCCTGACCTACGGTCGGCTTCACGATCGGGTCTAGGGCCACATCCGCTTTCCAAAATGCTGTCAACGCCGCAGACCCATTCTTCGCCCAAGGCGGCGAGCCTGATCCCGAAAAAGACGACCCCTGACGTACGTGGGAATGAGCTCGGGCGGCTGAAGCGGCTCGGTTTTGATGTTTTGGCCGAGTGTCTTCTGAGCGTGCCGCGCAATTATTACGACTTCACGCGCCCAACATCAAAGGTCAATGATGTGGAGCTTGATCGGGGAGCCTATTTCATCCTTCGGGTGCAAGAGGTCTCGGCATACGATCGGAACAACCGACCAACAACGTACTGGCCAAACGTTTTTCGAGTTGAAGCCATATGCACCGACGCAATCGGCGTCCAGGTTAAGGCGACCACCTTTGGGAATGTCTGGCCATGGAAAGTGATCCAGCCTGGACAGGTGGTCCATCTCTATGGGCGGCTCTCGGATTTCCGGGGAAATCTGCAGCTACAAATGCCCAAGCTGATCGAGCTGGGAATGAGGGGGAAGGTGGGCTGCGACTACCGGGGCAAACCTGGGCAGGTTTCAGGGGAGGCTCTGGCGGAGGGGGTGAGCCGGGCGATGCATCGCCTGGACGAGGCTTCTGTTCTGCTGCTGGCCCAAGCCGGGTTACGCGAGGCTGAATTCCCCGCTCTGTGCGGATTTCCCAGCGCGGAGTCTCTCCTGACCCAGCTTCACAACCCCAAGACCCTCGCCGAAGGCCTGCGTGCCCGTGCTGCAGCCCGAAAGCTGACTGCTGAGACCGTGGTGCGCCGCGCTGCCGGCGCTAAATCCCGCCCTTCTGTGGCAACCTCGGCGATTGCGATCGACAAGAATTTTCTCAAAGAGATCACAGGGGAGCTCAAATACGAACTCACCCATGACCAGGCGCGCACAGTCGCTGAGATCGTTGACGACCTTCGCAGCGCTTTTCCTATGCGCCGGTTGTTGTCTGGGGATGTCGGTACCGGAAAATCGATCGCCTTCATGCTGCCGGCGGCCGCCGCATACCAGGCGGGCGCTGAAGTAGCCATCCTGGCCCCGAGCGAGCTCGTCGCCGAGCAGCTCGCCCGCGAGTTGGTTCAGCATTTCCCGGGGCTCCCCGTTTGCCTGGTGCTTGGTGGCAACTCGCTGGGCGAGGGAATTTGTGTCGGTACCACCGCCCTCTTCCGGGCCGCCAAAAAGGCCAAGCGCACTTTCTCGCTTCTCATCATCGATGAACAGCATAAATTTGGGGTTGATCAAAAGTTGGCGTTGGTCTCCAAAAGCACAAATGTGCTCGAGGCCACGGCTACGGCCATCCCTCGAACGCTCGCCCTGGTCAATTTTGGGGGAATGGACGTCTCCCTTTTGATGGAGTCACCCGTTGTCAAGAATGTCGAAACGGTGGTCGTGGATGACGAAGCCATGGCGGATGTGCATAACTTCATTGCCAGGGACATCTTGGCGACCGGCGGGCAGATTGCCGTCGTCTATCCGCTGGTGGCGGATGCCGTGCTCAAACCTGAGCTGGAAGCCACTGTCCGCGCTGGCGCCAAGCCGCGCCCAGGTCCATCAACGGCTGGACTCGAGTCGGTGTTGATTTTCGAGTAATTTTGACCCCTTTGAGCTGAGTTTTTTCATCGAATTTTGACCCCTTGAATACAGTTCCCTGCTTAACGTTTAGGCAGGGGGATCAAGGAGTG
>Ga0308009_10001205_pt1 | contig 15738 bp, 20 predicted proteins | sample Neamet127_FD_203134 | JGI IMG/M metagenome (GOLD analysis project Ga0308009, IMG submission 203134) | Marine microbial communities from water near the shore, Antarctic Ocean - #127 | ecosystem: Environmental > Aquatic > Marine > Unclassified | place: Southern Ocean | collected 2014-07-24
TGGTGCAACCTTTTGTGCAAACATTGAAGTATTGATAGGCGCAGAGTATGCTGCTGTTGCCTGTGTTGCGTAATCTTTTACTGCCGGTTCTATAAATTCTGATATTGCCATTATGCTATCCTTGATTGTAATGCTTGTTGTTGTTCATACATTGCTTGCGCGCCGTTTGGTTCTTCTATAATTTCTTCAGACATCATTTCTTCTCCACCACCTAAACCTTGTGAGTCTGCTGAAACACTTCCACCTTGTTCTAAGTTATCCATTAAGTTTTGCATAACTGCTGAACCTTGTTCTATATCTCCATCCCCTGCTTGTCTTACAGCGTCTGCAGTGAATACGAATTCGTTTTTACTTAATCTTGCAGGTACATCGTCAGCTCTTTCTTCGCCACCCATTGCTACAAAACCACCTTCATCTCTATAATCTTTTTCATTGCCACCCATGTCAATCATTTCTGATGCTTCATCAGTTTCCATAATCCCACCTTCTGCAGCATTGACTCTTTCTCCACCACTAGGGTAACCAAATTGATTTGTGCCTGCAGGTGTTCCGTATCCAGGTACACTCATACCAGCCATTCCGCCATTAGCAAAACTATTTACGTTTAAAATATCTCTTAATACTTTTAAACCACCAAAAACTTCCATACCTTTACCAGCTACATCATAACCCATATTCCCTAATCTATCTATTTCAAATTCTGTAAGAGGGTCTCCTCCATCATTATAACCCATTCTACCACCATTAGCTGCCATAGTAGGTTGTTCCATACCTTGAGATTGTTGCTGTTGTTGCATTACTGCTTGGACAAATTGTTCAAAAGATAAATCCCCACCTTTGTTTTTATATTTTACAAATTCTGCTTTAAGCATTTGTTCTGCTTGCGCGTTTCCTGCGTCACCACCCATGTTTAAAAATGTTTGTTGTGGTCTCACGTATTGACCTGCACCTGATCTCATAAATTCTTCTTCATCTTCTTCTATATTACCACCCATTGCATAACCAATTCTTCCACCGTCAGCTGCTGATTGTTGTGCATAAAAATTTTGATCAACATATTTTTTAGGTGCCATAAAATTTAAACCTACACCACCGTCACCTTGACCACTGTAAAAATTTCTTGCTCTATTTCTGACGTTTGCAACATCCATAACTTCACCAACTTCTTCTGGCTCATCGTCTTTACCCATTAAAAAAGGAGCTGCTAAAGCTGTACCGGCTAGACCTGTAAATATTTTTTGACCTGGAGATAAGTTTCCAAAAGCACTTCCTAGTTTACCAAACATTCCTTGTTGTGTAGGACCTTGCATTCCAGTGGCTAAACTTTTTCCAAACATACCACTTCTTAAGGCACCTAAACCACGACCTATGCTGGCACCAGTACCACCTAACATACTACCAAGTGGGCCCATGCCCATAAGACCTGCACCACCAAATCCAATCAAAGCAGCTTTACCTAATGGACTCTTAACAACTTTCTTAACAGCACGTGTAGCTTTCTTAACAAGTTTACCTAAAAAGTAACCCTGTCTTGGAGCATCTAAAGCCCCTAAGCCGCCTTGCATTTGTTGTGGTTGTTGCATTCTTGAAATTGCCATAATTTAATCCTAGTTTATCTGTTCTACTTGGTTTCTGCGGACAAATCAAGAGCAGGCATGATAACTTTTACGTCCTGTGCCATCTCTTCTGCCTTATAACCCTTGGCTTCCCAGTCTTTTTTTTCCTTAAAAATCTCACCGGTCTCAATGTGTCTGTAAGTTTCTTCTACTTTAGCGTCATATATTTTCATTAGTCTATTTTTTCCTTTTTGATGTTTAAGTAGCTGATAGCTATGTCAAATGAACCTGTGTTACTTGACTGTACCGTAAAAGCACTACCACCTTCTACTATTAATGGTTGGGTTAATAATTCTTTTGTAACACTAGCAGTCAATGCTACTGATTTTATAGCTGTAATACTATTATTAGTTACAGTCACCGTTGGTGTAGATGCCGATGTGACTAACAATGATTTAATAATTATAGTTTCATTTACCAAAGGATTACCTGCCCCTAATGGAACTAAAGCATTGCCTGTTGTATCATTATCTATACCCTTAAATTTATATTGGTTTACTACTGCCATTACTCTAAAAAGAAACTCTTAGCTTCTATCTCCTGTTTTACTTCTTCTTGAAAAGAAGAATTTAATTTTGTTAGAATACCATTAATGTCTCTTACTAACGATTGAGAAGTTCTCTCGTCATATTCTTTACTTGCTTTAGTTAATGATTGTACAAGTTTAGCCATTATAAAATACTTGCTAAGCCTCCGTTTTTAAAATTTACTCTACCACCAAAGAAGTATCCGGCTCTACCACCATCAGCTCCATGCATTGCATAACCTCTTTCAGAACTTGCTTGGTTGCTTTTACCTGTTGGATTACCTGGTGTGTCATCACCCCTTACAGAAAAATCTCTACCGTCTCTAGCTTTGTTTGCTTCGTATTGTCTGTCAACTCTAGTTTGAATAGCTGCTGTTTCTGCTCTGTTTTTCGCGTCCTCTGCCTTTTGTTTTTCTTGTTGTATTTTATTTGTTTGTAAATTCTCCCATGCTTCTATCTTTTGTCTATATTCAAATTGTTTGTTTTTGTTATTTTTAGATTCTTCTAGATCATCCTCTATTTCTTGGTCAGTCATAGTATCAAAACCAAAACCTTTAGCTAAATCTATTTGTCCTTCCATGTAACCTTTACCTGTAAAGTTTTTACCTGTTGAAGTTTTCATACCACTCGGTCCATCAAATAACATTCCTTTGTTTGCTAAAGCATTGTACTGTTCTTTTTGAGCATTACTTAATCCAGCTACACCATAGCTTCCGCCACCTGGACCATTTGGATTGTCAGGAAGAAGACCACCTATAAATTTTGCTCCTCTTTTTACAGCACCAATTCCAGGAAAATAATCTGTTACAAAATCTATTGCTTTAGCAAGACCACTTCTTCTTCTTATCCCATCTTTACCAATCCTGCCTTCTAAACTAGTTGAAGTATCTCTACCTCTAAAACCTAAATCTACAGTATCATCATAAGGACTATTGTATTGTCCCTGTGCCCCGTATTGTTCTCTATTGTCCATTATCTGATTATTAGCCATCGATTGAATATCAGATAAACTTTTTCCAGCCATTGACCCATCAGTATAACTAGGAGAATATCCAGATTCTAATGCCTGCGCAGATTGGTTATATATACCTTGTGCGTTAGCTACTGAACCAGTAGGATCATTTGATTGAGGATTAAAGGTTCTTACATTAACTTCTTGAACCGGGCTACCATAACCAAAAGCATTTCCTGCTGAATTAAAATTACCACCACCACTATTTGTAAAAGCATTTGTATTAGGTATACCAAAGGAAGGTGTAGATGCATCCTGTCCTCCACCTTGAACCGGTGGTGTGTAACCTAATCTATATCTTTCCTGAGGAACAAATTTATTTCCTGAATTATAAATATCTTGATCGGCTTGATTATAAAATGCTACCATTATCTTCTACCTCCTGGATGGATGTCTAATCTAAATGTACCAAGTTTCCAATCTTCTCCAGCACCTGTGTTAGATACTTTTATGGCTATAGATCTAGCTCGTAATCTAACATCTTTTCTTAATGTGTCTTCAGTAACATTTGAAAAATTTGTAGTGACTCCTGTGCTATTTGGATAATCTTTAGTTACAAAACTAATTTGAGCTGCACCTGTTTGACTTATAAAGTCAGGTATAAATCTACTTATTCTCATAATGTATTCACCATCCCCTCTAATATCTGGCATGCCTGCTGAGGCTTGTCCTGTTGAAGATCTTTTTTGAGTTATATCAAAATCACCAGAAGTAATAGTTGCTGCAATAGTAGTAGTCGCTGAACTAGTTACTTGATCTTTCCCCGTTTCCTGTTCAAAGTATATACTACTTCCATCAGTATTGCCAACAACATCGAAAGAAGCATTGTCTCCGGCACTATATTCAGTAGCATGGGGTTTATCAAAAACTGCAGAATCCTGCCAAGTAGTCCTAGCCAAAGTCCCTGTTGTCCATATAGGACGTTTAGCATCTGAGTCCAAATAATTGTAAGTAACATTTCTATTTACTACATTTGAACCTGCCGTTGGGTAATACCATACAACTTCTCCAAATAAATTATTAGTCCCTGCATAAATTAAATCTCTAGGTGTGCTATTTAAATCATCATAAACAAAATCTTCTACCAAACAAAGCATAGATCTTAATTGACCATCATAAGTAAAGAAACCATTCTCTGACATCCAATAAGCAACACCATCAACTTCAGCAGATGCATTCTTACCTATTAACCCACAGTTGTTTCCAACTTGTGAAAAAGCAAATGTAAAAGGTTGACCGACAAATTGCATTAAAAATAATCCTGTATCTGTCCAAACATAAATTGCATCCCTACCTTTAGAGGCTCCCATAATTTTAGAACCAGCTGCTAGTCTTTGAGTACCTGCTGTATTTTCTGCTCTTACAGTGTATTCATTAATATTTTCTTGGTCAGAAAATCTAATAAACATATCATCTTGTGAAGTCTTATCTCCAATTGTAGTCTCAGTTCCAAAAAATACTAAGTGTCTATCTGGAGTTGATACTAATACATGACGTGATGCTGTTGGTGCATTAGCAATGATAGTTGCCCTTGTTGAAGTTGCATCTGCTGCTGCTGCATCCCATTCAAAACATTCTCCATTATAAATAAGTGCAATTAATTTTGTACCAAAGTTATCTAATACCCACAAACCTGGATCAAAAGGAAAGACACTAGTTGAAGCTTGGCCCCATCCTATAAATAAACTTACGTTTGTAATTACAGCGTTTTGAGAATGTGTAGTTTTTGTTGTACCATTTACACCTCTAGCACCACCACTTAAAGTATTTGTTCCTGTGTTATTGGCTGTGTAAGAAATATCTTCTGTACCTATTCTTATGGTCCCTGATGCCGGAAACGAGTTTGAACTAGCAAGAACAATGTTAGTTGTTGTTGTATCCGTTAAGGCAGTCGCAAGAGTAGAGGTTGCGGGACCGGGGGAAGTTCCTCCATATAGACCTGTACCAAAACCAAAACCAGCAACTTGTTGCGCTGGACCTACGGAATAATAAATTTGAATTGTTGTTGAAGTATTGTTTGCAGCTAAAGCTGTTCCCGTAACATTTGCAGGTAATGTAATTGTAAAAGTAGTTGAAGTTGGAACACTTGTAACCATGAACTTTACATCATTAAAAGTAGCTGCGGATAAACTAGATCCTCCTGGAATAGTAGTGTTAGAAAATAAGACGATATCATCGTCTTTTAAACCATGAGCAGCAGAACAAGTTACAGTAACTGTAGTAGATCCGTCACTAACAAAAGTACAGCTAGTTAATGTTAATCTAATTGGATGAATATCATAAAAAACACCACCGGAAAAAACGTATAAAATTCTATTAGTACCTACTGCTGAGTATTTAAGTCCAGCATTATTGTCCCAATTGTGTTGAGCCCTTGCTGCACCGGTCAGTTTATCTGCCCCTAATTGAAGGCAGCCACCTATTTTTTCAGCACTCCCATATCTAAAACGTACATTATCACCTTCGATCCATTGACCTTCGGCTCCTGTATCTGATACTTGTTTGTTGAATCCTGGTACAATACCTAATTTTTGTAACATATAGCCTCATTATAATACTATTTTATTCCTGATGGTAGACCTAACATAGCTCTCCCATCAAATTTATTTTTCTCAGCAAATGGGCCATTCACATGATTATAATGTAGAAATACTTGACCGCAAATGTTCCCGTCAAAAGGCTCTCGCCAATGTTCAAGTTCACAGCCACTATATACTAGCATATCCCCTATTTCAAGCAAGACTTTAGTTCCTTCCAGAAAGATTGCCCATGGATCACCACCCAAGTTTATCGTCGTAGATATCTCACAGCTTGGTCTGTCTCTATGTCGTTTTAATTCATCACCTTGTTTGTATAACCTTGCATACGAATACGTAGGACATAGATCTAGTCCGGTTTTTTTTTGCATTACTGGTAATACTTTCATTAATAAGGTTTCCATTACATGGTCTGCATAATGACCGTAAGTATTTGGTACCATAAAATCTCTCCATGTTCCAAACATTCCATTGTCATAAATAATGTTATTCTCGTACATATATTTAACTGCATCTCTTTTAAGTAAGAAATAATTAAATATAAAATTAGCTAACTCATAACTAATAGCACCTTTTATTACTTGATATTTATTAAAAGCCATGTTGTATAAAATTAAAACTTACTGATATTCTTATATCATTTGATTCATTAGGTTCAACACTATGCCATAACCATGCAGGAAACATTATAATACGTCCTGGAATAGGGTCAATATTTGCATCTCTCCACAAATGTTTAGGAGGTTGACCTTCTTTTCTTGCAGGCATTACTATTTGTGCTCCGGGTCTTGGGTCATATATTTTAAGTCTACCAGCTTGTGGGTTTGACTTAACATAATACACACCTGAGAATAATGAGTTAGCGTGTATGTGTGGTTGGTTCATTCCTTCTTTAGGATTTATGTTAGCCCACATATTACCAAGAACGGGTTCTCTATCTAACCATTCTTCTTTAAACATATCTTTACACATGATCATTAACTCATCAACTAAAGGTTGATACTCTGGCTTTGATGCCATGTTGGTTGTAGAATGCCATCCTTTGTAATTTGTTTTCTGTAATCCCTGATCTTGATTAGACCAGTTGACAATGTCTTGTGCTAGTTTATTATTATCTAATTTTATATCTTTACCAAAAACACTGGTAGGAAAAAATTCTTCTCTAATCATCTAAAAGCTTTGCCTCCAAACCAAACAACAAGAGATTGTCTCATACCTCTGGTAACTGGATTAACTCTATGATTTAAAAATGACGCAAATATAATTGCATGACCTTGTTTAAGTTCTGCATATTTTCCTGGTGCCATAAGTTCTAAATCTCCACCTTCAAACTCTGATGGATCATTTAATAAAAGAGTCATTGATATTTTTCTTACAGGAGGTTCATGTTCCATGTTTACATCACAATCCATATGCCAATCATAGAATCCTCCTTCAGGGTACTCTGTAAACTGTGCTTGTTCTGTAACTCTTATATCACCAAAACCAAAATGATTTTTATTTGCTTGTTGAATAAATTTATTTAAATCTTGGTACATATGTCCCATTTCTTGAAACGGAATCCAACTGATTTTAGTTATTCGTTTTTTTGTATCTGTTCCACCACCTGGTTTTCCAACACCTACTTGTGCTTGTTGTGGTTTCTGTGCTCTACCTGATGCAATAATTTGTCTACATTGATCAGGTGTAAATAAAGGTGTTGTTGTTTGAACAATCCAACTTTTCCATCTAGGTTCTGTTATTATTTTATTTTCGTACATTAGTCTCTACCTCTATTCATTATGGGATTATATTCTACATCACAATTTGCAGACAACGTTCTTCTATATCCGGGTCCATTAAAAGGATAGACACAGTGCCTCATATCATATGGAAATATATAAAAATCTCTCTCTTTAATACTAGGAGAATAATCGCAAGCTGAAAACTGACCTGATACTGAACCCATTATTTGTAGCATACCATTCGTTGGGTTATGTTTTGAAGAATATTCTACTCCAAAAGATTCTGGTAATTTTAAAATCATGACACTTGATAAACCTGTATACAAAGTTCCTTGGTGCACGTGCACTGGATTATATTCATGTTGAAACATTTGATTCACCCAAATAGAATTTATTGATTTTTTATAACCTTTGATTTCATTAAAATCTAAATAGTGACCCATAGCTGTATCAATCCATTGTAATACATTATTTGTTAACATATTGTGATGGTGCATTTTTGAAGTATCTTTACCTTGATAAAATAAACTATGTTCCTTTTCAATTTTACCAACTAATTGTTTATTAGCAGGAGGTAATGTTGGATATTTTGTTTCATAAATATCGTTAATAACATTAAATATATCAAGCGGAACTTGATACTTTAAAACAGTTTGCCCTAAAGGACATACTTTAAAATTTAATGTGTCCATATTTTTCTCTTATTCTTTCTGGAATTTTTTCAATGTAAGGGTTATATACTTTTCTAACTTTACCTGCAAATAGTTTATGCATATTACTACCCATAATTTTATCATCATAAGTTAAACCATTAACTTTTACATCACTTGGGTTTTCAAAGTTGTGTTTAAAGTAAGGCTCACCTATAAATTGATATATTTTTCCAAACTCTTGTTCGGGATTTGTAACCATATCATCGTATTTTATATAGTGACACATACCTGGATAGTTGTATGAATTTTGAATTGCGTCTAACTCTTTAGCAACAGCACCATTTTTATTCATAAGCATACTTAATTTTTCTTCATCGGTATTTAAATTATATCTATTAGGAAAGGCATCAGGGTTTTCTGTATACCATTGCATATAGCTTGCAAGAACATCCATTAAATTTCTAAGTAATATAATACATTTAAAAGGTCGTTTAAAGTGTTTTTGCACTAACTGAAAATTACTTGGTGTCGTTACAGGTCCCCGGTCAATGATTACTTTTTGTGGCCAATCTTTATAAAAAGTATCGTAGACTGAATCTAATACATTATCCAAGGATCTATGATCAGGGAAATTTTGAAAGACATCAGTTTTTTTTAATAGATGTAGATCTTTCATTATCTCTAATGTTATAGAATTAGCAGTTGCAGCTATCTCAGGGTTCTGATTCATAATACTTGCAAATAAAGTATTACCCGATCTAGGCTGTGCTACTAAAAAAAATAGTTTTCTATTCTGGTTTGGCTCCGAGGTCATTAGTCAATTTCTCTTTCCTGTTATAGATCATTTCTCCTGATTTTTTAACTCTTTCTATAGTTTGTAATTGTCCTAATACATTAAACACTTCTGGCTGTGATGAGCCTTGTGTTAATGTCTCTGCTTTATTTTTCATAATTTGGTGATAAGATTCTAATTGATGTCTGTTAACATCTTGTGTATCAAATGAACCGTCATCAAATTCTTTTTTTAATGTTGACCATAATTTAATCTCTCTCATTCTATCTCTAGCTACTAATTGCATATTAGCAACTGAATAAGTTTTTTCATCTATATCTATTTGAAGTAATTCTTTTTTTAAAGAATCTTCTTCCGTAAGTAATTTTTCTTGTAATCTTTTTATTTTAACTTCATTACGTCTAGCATCAAATGACAAAGACATTAAATTTTCTAAGAATACATTTTGTTCTCTAACGCACTGCCAATACTTTGAAGCTTTTGTAGGATACTTAGCATCTTGAAGAACAGACATTCTCATTTCTGTTTCAGTTCTAAACACTTGTTTCTTAGTCCAAGTATCTCTAAGCTCGTTTGTTAGTTCTTTAAATTCCTGTACGTCATTAGGGTCTAATAAATTATTTAAGCTAGGAGCTTCTTTTTCTATTAGAGCATGTATATTTCTTTTCTCAGTCATTTTTTATTCCTTTCATTGAATAGATTTAATATAACTACTTAAAATTATAAGTCAAGTTAACTTGAAGTTATGTTTGCAGTACCAGTAGGAACAGTATATTCTTCTGTTGCCGCTGTTATAGGACTTGCACCTCCAAATTTAATTGTAGATGAAGAAGGAGAAGAACTTGAGTATCCCATTAATTGTCTTCCTGCTCCCATAGTTGCTCCTTCACTCCAAGATGTTCCGTTATAATCTAATGTAGTATTTAATTGACCAGGTGTAGCTCCTGGATTACCTCCATAACCAATTGCAAGAGATGATGTGCCTGCGGCACCCATACCTTTACGATTGGCAGGCATGTTTCCTCCTGATGTCCAATTTGTGCCATCATATTCTAAAACAGTATTTGTATTAGGTATACCACCAATGCCTAAAGCAGCTGTCTGTGTTCCAGCAACTCCTTGACTTCTTCTTGCTGTGGGTAAACTAGTTACATTAGTCCAAGAAGAACCATTATATTCTGCAACAGTTGATATAAATCTCGGACCAGGTACTTGATCACCACCTGCAATTAATGATGCAGTTTGAATACCTGCTAATTGTCCAGTAGATCCTGTGGGTGTAGCTAAGGCTCCACCATTAGCCCAATTAGTTCCATCATATTCAAAAGTAGTAGTTGATGCGTAAGATGGAATTGCCGCACCTCCTGCAATTAATCCTGCAGTTTGTGTTCCACACCCCTCTGTATAAGAAAGAGCACCAGGCATTCCAGTCACACTTGTCCAAGAAGAACCGTTATATTCTTCTGTTGAGTTTGTAGAAGTATATCCAGGTGCCAAGTCACCACCCATTTTTAAAGCCGCAGTTTGAGTTCCTGCTCCTGCAAGTTCATAACAAGCTACATTTTCATTACCACCTGCTGACCATGTACCAGTGCCTGCAACACCTGCAACACGTAAATTTTGTGTAGAAGAATTATACCATACCTGACCGTTTTCTGAATTTGAAGGATCTGCAGATAGGTATTTAATTTTTAATCCGGCAATTACGTTGTAGTCGCTCATTATAAATTCCTTACGGTAAAGTTATATTTGATGGTCTACCCGGTGACATAATTTTTTGTTCATCAGTTAATGCGTCCCATTCTGTTTGTGTTTTAGTTGTTTCTGCATCTACAATAGCTTGTGCTTCTGCTTTTGTTTTTGTAATACCATTTTTATTAGCTAACCACACAGCACCTTTTTCATTGTTTCCAATAACCCATACATTTCCTAGATTACCTGAAAGAAAAAAATCTAATCTATCTTGATAGGTAAAAAAATCTTTACCTGTGTTTGTAGCTGTTCCATATATAAATAGTGACATAATTTTTACTCCTTTGTTATTATACTTTTAATTTTATTCATTATTAACTTGTTGTTACTGTTTTTACAGCAGCTGTTCCAGAAAACTCTTCTGTTAATGTATTACTAGGATTACCTCCAAAAATTAATCCTGCACTATTTGAACCACACCCCGAAACAAAACCTCTTCCTGTTGCAATACTAGATATCGTTGTCCAACTACTTCCGTCATATTGTCTTGCTGTTGAATTTGGAGCAGGACCAGGACCTCCTCCAGCAATTGTTGCCGCAGTCTGTAATCCATATCTGGCTGCAATTCCTTCAGCAGTCGGTAAAGCTCCTCCTGCTGTCCAACTTGATCCATTATATTCTTCAACATTTGCTTTAGCACTTCCTGAATAACCCCCAACACATAAACCTGCAGTTTGAGTTCCAATATTATTTCCAGATAATTGATAACGACCTGTTCCTAAGCTTGATTGATTAGTCCAAGAAGAACCATTCCATTCTTCGGTTGATCCTGTTGCTCCTCCACCTTGGGGAGATCCTCCAAACATAAGTGCAGATGTTTGTGTTCCAGATGATCCTACATTACTTCTACCAGTATTTGACGATGTACCACCAGTCCATGCTGAACCATTATATAATTCTGTAGCAGTTGTTGCTGAACCAACCCAACCCATTGTAATTAAACCTGATGTTTGTGTACCTGCCGTTCCCATGGTATATCTTGCACTTCCAACATTTCCAGTTGCTGTCCAAGACGAACCATTATATTCTTCTGTTGAATTTGTTCTGTTATTAGAACTTATTTGTCCAGAACAAGCTAATCCTGTTGTCTGTGTTCCTATTGCACCTAATGCTTGTCTTCCAGTATTTAAAGCTCCACCAGACGACCATGCAAAATTAAAGCCTACTGTTTTAAAAGTATTACTACTTGTATTATACCAAATTTCACCTTCACTTAAAGCTGCAGGAGGATCACTTGATACTGATCTTACATATTTTCCAAATATTTCTTTATAAGTAGTCATAATTTTAAGACGTTGTAATTGTTATGGTAGCTGAATTATTTCTAGCTCTTAATTTTTGTGTAACTGAATTATACCAAATTTGTCCCGTGATAGGATTAGCTGGATCACCTGCGTAAGACCTAATGGCCATTCCTCTGATAGTTCTAAATATACTCATTTAACTCCTTAATTATTTTTTAGAAGCCAACCTTGAGTCCCATCTGTGTAGGCTAACGTAAAGCCGGCTCTTTCTGTTGCTACTGTTAAATCTGCTGCTGAACCTTGTATGGGTTGACTATTACGGCCAACAGTTAAATTATTTGAATCAAATGTTCCTGCATAATCAACAATAGTTACTTCATCACCAATTGATGGTGAACTTGGAAGTGTTACTGTAAAAGCTCCACTTGTTGTATTTGCAAAAATACCTTGACCAGCTACTGCTGTGTAATTGCCTGTCTTAACTGCTTGCCAATCTGTTCCACCTGCTGCTGCGTCTGCAAAAGTAGGAGGGGCTCCAGAACCTGCTGAAGTTAAAATCTGTCCTGAATTTCCTGTTGCTACTGCAACTACTGCACCATTAGCATCATAAGAAATTATGTTACCATCTGTACCATTAGCTAATTTAGCAAGAGGTACTGTTGCATTAATTAATTGTGAACCGTTAATTGTTTTATTTGTAAGTGTAGCAGTTGAAGCTGCTGATACTAATCTAGAATCACCCCCAGTACTAGGAAGCGTTAAAACATTATTGGCACTTTCTGAATGTGGTGCAGCTTTTATTTTTTGGCCGTGTGAATTAGATTCGCAGTTTAATTGAATAGTACCTTGATTTGTATTACCTTTAACAGTTAAGTGACCCGTACCGTTAGGAGCTATGTTTACATCTCCATTTGATACAGATAAAATATTTGCAATTATGGGGTCTGTTAAAGTTTTATTTGTTAAAGTCTGTGTTCCTGTAAGTGTAACACCATCTGCTGGAGATAAAGGTATTTCAATAACGCCAGTGTTAGTTGCAACACCATCAAGATATACAGCTTTATATCCTTTGTCAGTTGCTGAAAAAGTAACCGTGGCTCCTGAACCAGAGATTGCTTTTAACTGTACTGTGTATGCACCTGATGTGCTGTTTTTTATAAAATAAAAAGTTTCTGCAAGAAGAGGAAATGTTACAACTTTGTTTCCTGTAATTGCTTGTGGTGATACTGCACCAAGAATAATAACTCTGTTCTGAGCGGCACCTGTTAAAGCTCCATCTGCTACTAACATATTAGTAGTGTTAGCTCCTGCACCTGCAGCATTTAAAGTTTGAATTTTGAATCCACCAAGCAATTGTTCTGCAAGGTTTAAGTTAGCGTTTGTTTTTGTTCCCCAAGTACCAGCATTTTCGCCGGTTGCCATTAGCTCTACGCCAAGATTTGTAAAAGTTGATGCCATTATTTTGTTCTCCTGTTAGCTTGTTAATTTATATTACTTATATACATAAAGTCAACAATTTTTAAGCATGGGTTATAGTTGTATAACCAGCACTTTGTGTTGCAATAATATGTTTATATCCTAAAGTTCCTACGTTACCCACACTAGATGTTGCTGATACCCCAGTTAAACCCACTACATCCGCAGGTAAAATTGAACCTACCGCAGACGTAGCAGAAACTCCTGTTAATGGTACTCCTAATTCAACAACAAGTGAACCTACTGAAGATGTTGCTGCTACCCCAGTTGGGAATACTATTAACCCGAAGCCAACTGAACCTACTGCAGACGTTGCTGATACTCCAGTTGGTATAATTATTTCAGTTAAAGCAGGGGAGATAGAACCTACTGCAGAGGTTGTTGAAACTCCTGTCAGAGTAAATGAAACATCTATTTGTGGAGATAGTGTTCCAAATCGAGATAATAGTAATCCTTGTCCAACTAATCCTACTGTTTGTGCATCTAATGAGATTGCACCTACTGAAGATGTGGCTGATACTCCGGTTAAAATATGTGCTTCATTAATATTAATTGCACCAACTGATGATGTTGCTGAAACCCCTGTTAATGAAATGAAATTTTCTACAGTAGTTGAAAGTGAACCTACTGCGGATGTTGCACTGACTCCTGCTGGTGTTAAATTACTTCCAGCAAAAATAATTAAACTATTAAGAGAAGTTGAAACTGATTGTCCGGCTAAAGTTAATGAAACATCTGTTCGTGGAGCTAATGCTCCTACTGCAGATGTAGTGGATAAACCTGTTAGTAAATGTGTTTCATTAATATTAACTGCACCAACGGAAGATGTTGTTGAAAGCCCTGTTGGAGTTAATGAAAGATCGGATCTTGCAACGGGTGAACCTAATGCAGATGTAGCTGAAACTCCGGTTAATGAAATAAAATTTTCTACAGCAGTTGAAAGTGCTCCTACTGAAGACGTTGTTGATAAACCTGTTAATGATACGTCAAGAGAGGATTCTCCCCAATTTTCAAAACCCCATGTATCAGAACCCCAACCTGTGACTACTAAATCGTCCTCACCCCACTTGGCTTGGCCCCAGGTGAATCGTCCCCATCCAGACATGGGCTACTCCTATGCTATTCTAAGTATAGCGTTTGATGCGTCTGCTGCTGGAAATTCTATTGTGAAAGTTCCACTTGTTACAGTTTTATCTCCACCAAATGCAATAGCACAAACAGATGGATCATTGGCTGCTGTGTCATTAAAAATTAAACAACCGTTAGCTGTAAAGGAAGCTGATGTAAAAGATACATTAGAAAAATCACATACTGCTGTGTCACCAGATAAAGCCGGTGTTACATTTGTTAACGCTGCACCTTTAGTAGTGTAACCATTACCATTAGCTACTTCGTTAGATGTAGTATACGCAGTTGTTGATTTATTTAGTGTTGCTGAACTTGTGTACAATGCTAGTCTAAAAGTATTTCCACCATTTGTGAAATTGTGAATTGCTCGTAATGCTTCTGTTTTAAAAGTATTACAAACTGCTGATGTTATTGCCATAATTTATCCCCTTGTTAATTTTACGGTGAAGGTGATTTGACTTGTATCCTAACTGTTCCGTCAGTGTAATCGTCTCGTCTTCTTCTCCCCAGTTGCATTCCTGCGAACTGTTGTATTGCAGTTTTATATCTATTTTCATAGTATGTCAACATATCCATTGGACCTTTTAAGTAACCAAATGCCTCAACTAAACAAGCATGTAATAAGCCTTGTGGAAAGTATTGACTGATATAAGTCGTTGTAGTGTTTGCTGATAATCCATCTGTTTGCTTGTTATAGTATATTCTAAATATATAATTAATGTCTGGTGTAGGTGCTAAATAAATTGATCCTGAAGTAGTATCAGTTAATCCTGTTGCCCCACCAAACATAGCATAATACTTAGGTTTTCCAGTAACATTTTGACCAGTTAAATCACCTTCTGTACCAGTTAATCTTCCGATATATTCAGCTAAATAAGTTTGATCTTTTTTTTCTAACCAAGTACCGGCTTCAGTAGAGTTAGCTACATTAAATACTTCCACACCTCTTACAAATAAAGCTCCTCCAGGAACTCTTATATTATTTACATTGGCCGCCATCGTCCCTTCGTCTACAAATCTATCGGAATCCATAGGACAATCAATATTAATTCTATGTTCAGCAGACATAATAAAATCATCTATAATAGCTTGAGTAAAAACTCCGTCACCTACTTCTGTGTAGTCTCTAATTGCTGTTGTAAGTGTTGCGTAAGTATATGCCATAATTAAGCTCTATCATTAATGGGTCCGATTGTACATAATAAACCGCCCCCTTTTTCTGTGGACGTTGCATTACTTGCTAAGGTAACATTTACACCATCAAATTGAGTTGTAAA
>Ga0308009_10001206_pt1 | contig 15727 bp, 16 predicted proteins | sample Neamet127_FD_203134 | JGI IMG/M metagenome (GOLD analysis project Ga0308009, IMG submission 203134) | Marine microbial communities from water near the shore, Antarctic Ocean - #127 | ecosystem: Environmental > Aquatic > Marine > Unclassified | place: Southern Ocean | collected 2014-07-24
CAACACGATCTCAGCTTCCCGCAGCTTGCCGATGATCTCTTCCGGCTTGTGCCTCTTACCCATTTCCAAACTCCTTCATGATCCAAAATAACAGAGATTTTGGACCACTCAGAAGGGGGCAGATCACGATCCCTGCAGGTCTGATTTATGCGCGAAAGCGCAAACGCGAAAAATTGCGGCGCCGGGGTATTAAGCGTTACGGGCATTAAAAGTGATAAACCGGCTGATAAGTCCATGAGCCGCAGGCTGTAGATGTCAGTGCGAGTACGGCAATTCTAGCATTCGGGTGTATAGTAGTTGAGCGCTCCTCAAGCCGCGCATTGAACCGACATACGTGAGCGCAATGTCTCCTATCTTGCGGCAGTAATGTAACGGCATTCCATTTCGATACGCATCCAACTGGGGCTACTCACCGCATTGTTCACATTGTCAATATCTCGCTGGAAGCTTATGTAAAAGCAGTTTTGTTGACTTGTAGGCAAGAAACGACCGCAGTTTTAAGCCTGTTGGTGATCTTGGCATATCATATGGTGTCAATATCAAGGTGGCGTTATATTATGATATTTACGATACCATTGTACGAAACGCGGCACGCCTTCGGCAATAGCCGTTCGCGGTTCGAAAGCTAAGTCGCGCTGGATCGCACTAATGTCGGCATACGTATCGCGCACATCGCCTGCCTGCATCGGCAACAGGCGCCGCTCGGCGGGACGACCGCATGCCTGCTCGATCAGCGAGATCATCTCTCCGAGATCTTCCGATCGATTGTTGCCGATATTGTAGATTCGGTGAGGGCTGACACTGCCGCCTGCCTTCATCGTACCGTCATCGGCGGGCGGATTGTCGACGCAGGCGATAATGCCGGCGACGATGTCGTCGATATAGGTGAAGTCACGCCGCATCCGCCCCTCGCCGAACACGTCGATCGGGCGGCCTTCGAAGATCGCCTTCGTGAACAGCCACATCGCCATGTCCGGTCGGCCCCAGGGCCCATAGACGGTGAAGAAGCGCAGACCGGTCTGCGGAATACGGTACAGATGCGCATACGTCTCGCTCATCAGCTCATCCGCCTTCTTCGTGGCGGCATAGAGCGACAATGGCTGGTCGACGCGGTCTTCGACGCGGAACGGCAGCGTGTCGTTGCCGCCATAGACCGACGAGGACGAGGCATAGACCATATGCTCGACCTTCCGGTGCCGCGCGATCTCGATCATGTTGAGATGCCCGGCGAGATTGGCCTGCAGATACGCGCGCGGGTTCTCGATCGAGTAGCGCACGCCGGCCTGCGCACCAAGATGCACGATCCGATCGAACGGCTCGCCGTCGAGTGCGGCATCGAGCGCAACATGGTCGGCGAAATCGACGTGTTTGAACGCGAAACCGTCGCCCATCTTGCTCAGCTCAGCCAGCCGCGCCCGCTTCAGCGTGACGTCGTAATACTCGTTGAGGCTGTCGATGCCGAGCACGGTATCGCCACGTGCGAGTAGATGGCGGCTGACGTGGAAGCCGATAAACCCGGCAGCGCCGGTTACGAGAACGCGCATGAAGGTTTCTCCTTGAATCGCGCGAGCCTTAGGGTGGGGCATCCGGCCCGGCAAGCTTTGCCATATTGAATGCTCAGCGCGACAGGTCGTTTGCTGCCCGCTACGGTCGATCCTTACAACCGGCTCTGTTTATGGGCGGGTACGCAATATCCAACGGGAAAGGATGTCTTTACTGTGCCATATGCTGGAGCATGGGCATTTTGGTCGGGTTCTTCGGTATATTATGGGGGGGGCCGCTCGCGCTGTTTACCGCTAGCGGTTTGGGGTGTGCTGTATCGCCCAGATTTCGTCGATTTCTGCGCTTACACATCGGGCTGTAGCGGTACCGGCTGTTCGTAACCGAGCAGCGCATTTTGAAATTAACCAGTGTCGAAAAGAGCGGTAGCATGCTCTCAACATTGCGTCGCTGTAAACACCGCAACGGGGAGGCGTCTTGGTATGGCTCAACCGGCTTGGACGCATCCTGTAATGAGCGCTTGTGAGCAATAATCGCTGATCGCTGCCCCACGAACTAACATAGTATCACGCTGAAAGCTCGTGATGAGTACGATTGAATAAAGCCCGTTACGATGAACGCCGGTAGCGACAATTTCTCATGGAGGGCTGTGGACTTTGGCCGAACTGATGGCTGAGATGTTTACATTGTCCAAATCTTGGAATCAGCGGGCACCCGTCCAGACGTCGCAACGACGTTCTTCAGGTCAACGATTCCACCGCCCCTGTTCAGCATTTTGGCAAACCGACCAAAGTCATCGACGAGCACGCGATGCGGTACGGCTAGCACAATGAGATCATAGGTAGAATTCGGTTCGGACACCATCTCAACCCCGTACTCGTGCAGCGCCTCTTGTGCAGAAACGAGGGGATCGTGAACGTCGACCTGATGACCTAGATCGCGGAACCGAGTTATAAGGTCGGCAACTTTGGAATTGCGCAGATCGGGCACGTCCTGCTTGAACGCGAGGCCGAGAATAAGCACGCGGCCGGGGCCGCCCGCGTGCCAATTATGGACTTCCCTCGCGACCCATGCCGCCATGCCGTCGTTCATATCCCTGCCTGCCAGGATAATGCGCGGCTCGCAGCTAAGTTCAACCGCACGGTGCGCGAGATAATAGGGGTCGACGCCGATGCAGTGACCTCCGACGAGGCCCGGCTCGAACTTCAGAAAATTCCATTTGGTGCTGGCCGCCGCCAGTACGTCCCAAATTGACAAATCCATTTTCGCAAAGATTTGCGTAATCTCGTTCACAAACGCAATGTTGATGTCACGTTGGGCGTTTTCGATCACTTTTGCCGCTTCGGCGGCCTTTATTGACATAGCGCGAAACACGCCTCCGCTCGTCACCTTTCCGTATAGGTTGGCAATCGCGTCGAGCACCGCCGGCGTCTGGCCTGATACGACTTTGGTAATTCGGTCAATAGTATGTTCGCGGTCGCCGGGATTGATGCGTTCGGGTGAATAACCGAGGAAGAAGTCCTTCCCGCAGGCCAGCCCACTGACCCGCTCAAGTTCGGGGCCGCATATCTCTTCGGTCACGCCTGGATAAACGGTGCTCTCGTAGACGACAATTGAACGTCGGTTGGCCCTCAGCATCTCACCCACGGTTCGCGTCGCGGCCATCACGATCGACAGGTCTGGCTGATTGTTGGTATCGACCGGGGTCGGCACGGTGACGATGTAAAAATCGGCAACAGGGCAGTCTGCCGGATTCGTTGTCAAACGAAGGCTCGACGCAGTGACGCGGTCCGGGTCGATTTCCCGCGTGCGATCATGCCCGCGGCTTAATTCGTCGATGCGACCGGGATCGATATCTAGGCCCCACGTCTCGAACGATTTGGCTAGGGCAATCGCGAGCGGTAGACCGACATAGCCGAGTCCGATTACTACAATACGTGTATTGGCGATCATGTTCAATTCCGCGAATGTACCTAAGCTGGCCTTGTACCGATAATGCCCTAATGACAGGTTCCCACGCGTCCGTGATATGCTCGCGGTGGTAGAAAGAAAGGCAGTCTACTTGGGCCATCGAACGTGACGGAATGAGGGCTGTTTTAGGTACATAGGTGCATAGCCCGGGTTGAGAGCAATCAAGGCACTTTGGCGCCTATCGCTTCTTACGTGTCATATTTTACTATTGGAGGCGGACCGCGGAGTTGCCGATAAATCTTGTTGACATAATATATTGCGAAATAAGGCCATTGAATGTCTAGCTTGTCTGTCACGGCGGGCATCTTTTTTCCGTGCTCGTCACACGTACCCGTCGTGACAACCCCTGCGTCGTTCGGCAGGGATGTTGCCGATCCGACAGGCGGTAGTCTGGGAAATTATGCGCGCGGGCGTTGCCTGACCAAGGTTCTCTCCTCTCCTCTCCTCTCCTCTCCTCTCCTCTCCTCACGAAGGCGCGGCCATATGCGCGATTGCGGCGTCAGGCGGTACAAGTCTATCGCGCTCGCATCCGACTATGTCCCGCAATAACGAGGTGTTTGACAAATGTGTCGGCGAACGGTTCCGGCGCTAGCAATAGGTATTGATAGCGGTTTCGGCGAATCATCTTGATGTCTACAAGCGTCGCATTTTCCAATATATGAAAACCTATTGGTTTGCGTAGGTGGAACGGTTAAATGATCATGCTGTATGGATCATCGTCATGAATAATCTAATCGCGCTATGAGTCCGGCATTAACGACAGAAGTTCTTTGCGGCATTGGCATGAGGTTGCCGGCTTCCTGGAAAATCACCTGAAGACCGTTACGGACTTTGAGAACCAATCGCTCGACAGAAAGCGTGTACGGTTTGAATTTGCTTGTGGCGACTATCACATGGTGGTTGCGTTTGATTGGAAGGCGTTGATCGCCTTCATGAAGTTTGTCGGCACGCATGCGGACTTTGACAGATGCCACGGCGGTGAGCCTGTTTTGAATATGCCCAATGGAGTGGTGCGGTGCACATTTGTCCTATCCGAACCGACGAGGATCACGAAGCGGCACTACGCGAGATCGAGGTGCTGTGGGGCGCGCAAGATGGCACCCAGGCGGGTGATCGGCTCGATGTGTTGGCGACGCTGGTCGAGACGTATGAACGCTGGCGCTGGCCGATCGAATCGCTGAATCCGGTGTATGCGATCAAGGCAGCGGTGGAGATAAATGGCTATACCCGTGCTGAGTTTGCTGCGCCGATCGGAGAGTCGCGTGCGACGGATATACTGGTGCGTCATCGCGCCGTCAGCCTGCCAATGATTCGGAAGATAGCCGGGCTTGGCCCATCCCTGGAAAGATATTGGTGCAAGATTATGCGCTGGCTAAGGTCTAAGTAGCATGACATTTTTTCGCAGAGCCGTCACGTCGCTGCCGTGGCTAATCCTTATGGCAGGTTGTGACCAAACATCGGCGTCCACGCCCACAACGGCGAAGGCTGTTGAGGATCCTTTGAAGGCGGACCTCGAACAGATGGAAGCGAGTATACGGATCGCAGCCGCTAATAAGCGCATCGACGAACTGGAGCGCCAGGTTGGCGCGTTGCAGGCGACACCCGAAAAGCTTGATCTTTCCCTTCTGACCGCCCGTGTTGCGACATTGGAGGCCAAAGCGGGCGACGACGCGCCGTCCCCCGAAAAGCCGTTGGGACAAACAACGTCAGGCGTTGGCCAGGGTCCGTGGTCAGGAATGCTATCGGACACTCCCCGACAGGTCCAGCGGCAAACCCCAAAGCTGAGTTTGCCCGAACTTGAAACCCGGAGATGATCGGTACCCGATAGCCAAGCAGTACCGTTACGCGATCAAGACGACTAGATGGTCGCGATGAAAAATGGGCCGGAATTACCGGCCCATTTCACTTAGTTGCTGTCGGAGTTGTCATCGTCTTCGTGATCGACGATCAGGTACGTCACACCCGCGAGGATGCCGATACCAATGACGATCGGAGCAATGCTCGAATCCTGAAGACCGGCCAGTTTGCTGCCCTTCGACGTAGGCGTGCCCGCGCGAACCGATGATAGCGAGAGCGACCCAGCCGAATTTGCGGCAGGGGCAGCGCTTGCTGCAACCGGCAAGGCTGCCAAGGTGAAAGCCGATACGGCAAAGGTGAGTTTCTTAATCATAGGTCACTCCAGGTATTAGCCAGTTCGGCTCTTCCGGCCAAACGATCGCAACCATCAAGGGTTCCTGCGATAGGGCAATTAAGCGCGTGCGTTATCGGAAAGCCGTCCATATCCAAGCCCGCAAGGTGTTCAAATACCCGTATATCTAGGCGAGCGGCGCAGGACTCAATGAACGGTTTAATGACGTGATCAAGCGTCAGTGCACTCGGTCAGCCGTATTATCATGTGTTCGCGTAGCCTGCGTCGTATTAGCAGGTTGGGGATACGCGGCGGGGGGCAGGAACCAGAAGCGGGCGGTCAATGTTGTCTTCGTCTAATATGCAAAATAGCAGCTGGATGGTCCACCCGGCAAGACCGCCGGCGGTCAAGGCGATAGGAAGTATGCCGGTCATCTCCGCCCAACCGCGTTAACGGGAACGAGCAAGTTCGGTGGTTCCGCCTCTGCGCCGATCGTGCGCCGCTTCGAGCATAACCCGTGCCGCTTGGGTGCTAATCGTCTGGGCTGGTGCGGCGCAGCTGTTCGCACGGTTGCGCAACCTCTTGCCGTTCAGGGGCCTTGCTCGCCCTCTGGGCGGTATCCTCGCACCGCATAGCCGGACGCACCCCCCTTCCCCCCCTCTCCCGGGCCGAGGCGGACATGATCTTCGCGATCCGCTGGGCGATCGGCGCGTTCGCGTCGTGGCTCCCGTTCCGGACGCTGTGCCTCCAGCAGGCGATCGTCGCGTGTACGATGCTGGAGCCTCGCGGGATCGGCAGCGTCCTGCATCTCGGCGTGCGCGATCTATCTAAGTGTAACGGCATTTGGGAACCACGCCTGGCTGGACGCCGGTGAGCTTACCTTCACCGGCGACACGGTAGATCCCGCGTTGACCGAGGTCACGCGCTTCGTCTGAAACCGGCCGCCTATCGTTGCGCACGGGTTTCAGGGAATGCTCAGCGTGCGGTCTTCACGTACCGATCATACCAGGCGATCGCGCGTTGGCGCACGTCCGCGGACTGTTCCGGTCCCGTCACGCAGTGGCCGGCGTCGGGATAGATCACGAGGCTCACCGGCACGTTGCGATCCTTCAGCGCATGCCACCATTCGATCGACTGGGTCGGTGGCACCTCGATGTCGCGTTCGCCGACATAGATGAAGGTCGGCGTCTTCGCCCGCTTGGCTTGGTAGATCGCCGACACGTCCTCATAGGCCTTCATGTCGTCGTACATCGACTTGCCGAAGAACGGCAGCATCCACTGGTCAATGCCGTTGGTGCCGTAATAGCTCACCCAGTTCGACAGACCGGCGCCCGCGACGATGCCCTTGAAGCGATCGGTCTGCGTATTCGCCCACATCGCCATGAAGCCGCCATAGCTGCACCCGCCAAGGCCCAGGCGCTTGTCGTCGATCGGTGCGAGCCGCTCGACCGCATCGATGCCGGCAAGGATGTCGCGCAGGTCGCCGCCCCCGAAATCGCGCTTGTTGGCGGCGGTGAACGCCTCGCCCTGGCCGTAGCTGCCGCGCGGATTGGGAAGAAAGACGTAATAGCCGGCCTTTAGCAGCGCGGCATTCAGCGAGGTCTCGGACAGATAGCCCGGCATCGATGCCGAGGAGGGCCCGCCATGGACGAGCGTGATCATCGGCGCCTTGCCGGCGGATGGGCCCGCGGGCGGGACCCGCGGCGCGAGCAGCCAGCCCTGCACGTCGTACCCCTCGTTCTTCCAAGTGATGCTGCGCGCCGTCACCAGCGCGGGTGCCGCGTCATTGTCGTGCGTAAGTTGCCGCAGCGCGCCGATCGGCCCGGCATAGATAGCGGGGGCATGCTCGTAATCCTGCACCACGGCTGCGGCGATGCGGCCATCGGCGGAGAATACCGCGCGACCGTCGCCTGCGCTGACGCTTGCAGGCTTGGCGAAACCGGGCACTACCGGCTGACCGGGTGTCAGCGTGCCGAGCTGGACTTGATCGCCCGCCAGCGTCACCGTCCGCAGGCCGCCTTTGGTCCAGTCGATCGTGGTCACGGTCGACTTGGCGCCGGCGGTGATGTTGCGTGGACTGCCGCCTGCCAGAGGCACGGTAAAGACGTCGCCGCCAATCGAGCCGAAATCGCTCATCAGCCCGCCGACATAGGCCACCGTCCGTCCATCGGGCGACACGCGCGGCTGGTTGAGCTGCGTCGCGGGCTTGGCGATCGAGCGCACCGCGCCGGTCCGCGCATCGATCGCGTCGAGCGTCGCCACCCACCAGTTATTGTCGCCATTGCCGAGCGCCGTCGTCGCGACGAAGCCGCGACCGTCCGGCGTCCAGTCATATTCGTAGATATAGCGACCCGCGGGCGACAGCGGCGTCACCGTTGCAACTGGCGTTGCCGCAATGTCGAACACTGCGAGGCGCTGCTCGTCGCTCTTCTCGCCGATCTCGCCGATCATCCGCACGCCCGCCTGCGTCGCGCCCGATTCCTTGGCGGCGCCCAGCGTCACCAGCAGCGCGATCCGCTTGCCGTCGGGGGATACGCGAGGCGTCTGTGCGATGCCGGCGATCGTGGCGACGGTGCGCGTTGTCCTGGCATCGGCATAGGTCAGTCGGACGGTGCCCGCGGTGCCGTCGCGTACCAGAAAGACCAGGTCGCCATCCGGCGCGAAGGTCAGCCCCGAATAGCTGCACGTCGTGCAGGGATCGATCGTCCGCAGCACCCGGCCGTCCGCGACGCTACGGATCGTCACCACGCCGCGCGTACCTCTATTCTCGACCGTCGCGATCCGATCACCTGCGGGTGAGAGGGCAAGGGCGCCATATTGGTGAAGCGTTTGGGCCGATGTCGGCGCTGCTGACGCAACGAGGAGAGCGGCAGCAAAGGTGAGGCGCATCGAAAGCTCCGATAAAGCGGCAATACCCATGACGCTTAATGGGTTGCCCTGCGGTCGCAAGTCGCTCCAGAGAATTGCTATTGGGAAGACGACGCAGTTTTTACCGATGGGTTCCCATCCCGATTGAATTCTTCGATGTCGACCTGTCGACCTGTCGAATTTCGCGGCAGTGTAACGGTGGTATGGGCAGTCTCCGGCATGATCACGCTTTCGCGCTCATCCGCGTGAGGACCACCGTCCATTGCCGCCAACAACGAAACACTCTGCTGATTTTTCGATCAAAAACCCTTGAATCTGGTCGCACCCCCATTGACGCAAAATTGACAACTGTTCGTCGGTTTCAACCCCTTCGGCAACGATGATCAACCCCAGGCTTTTGCCGAGACCGATCGTCGCCTTGACGATCGATGATGACGAAGCATGGCTGTCCATCGTGGCAACGAAGCTGCGATCGATTTTGATCTTATCGAAAGTGAACTCTTTGAGATTGCTGAGCGAAGAGTGCCCTGTTCCGAAGTCGTCCATTACGACCTTGGCACCGTAATCGCGCAACGTCTTGAGCGTGGCGAGAACGTTGTCGCGCTGAAATCCCAAAAGGGTCGCACTTTCCGTCACTTCGAGCTCTAACCGGTCAAAAGCGACGCCCCAATGCCGTGAGAGATCGCATATTTCCGCTGCAAGGCTCACGGAGCGAAACTGTATCGGCGACAGGTTGATCGCCAGGGATACCTGGGGATCCCAGGTCGATGCGGCACGGAGTGCCTGGTCGATCATCCATGAACCAATAGTCCCGATGAGTCCGCTGGACTCGGCGATGGGTACGAAGACGTCCGGTGGTATCTCGCCCAAGCTGGGATGCCGCCAGCGAAGCAGCGCCTCGTACGCGACAATCTCCAGCGAGACGGTGTCCGCAATCGGCTGGAACGCCAGACGAAGTTCATTCGCCGAGATAGCATTTTCCAAGTCCCGAGCGAGCTGCACGCGCTGGCTCTCCTCGTCCTTCAAATGCTTGTCGTAGATCCGCGCCGTATTCCTGCCGTCGGCCTTGGCGCGATAGAGCGCGAGGTCCGCGCGTTCGTGAAGTTCGTCTCCGGTCTGACCCGGTTCCGAAAGGGCTACTCCGACGCTCATCTTGATGGCGACGCCCTCGTCCGACGGTGCCGACGCCATCTTGAAGACGCGCGAAATCAGTGCTTCCGTCGCCACGGGCTGTGAACGCGCTACCTGAATGATGGCGAATTCGTCACCACCGATGCGCGCGACCAGATCATCGCCTCGGACACACGAAGACAGAAGCTGTGCCGTGCGTTTGAGGACGCGATCTCCACCCGCATGACCCAGTCGATCGTTGATCGCCTTGAACGCGTCCAGATCGATGGCAAACACCGCTACGATGTCACCCGTCCGCGCGCTGCGAGCGAGTTCATGGGCGAGACGGTTCTCGAACAGCAGGCGGTTCGCCAAGCCAGTCAGCATATCGTGGTTGGCGAGGAACTCGGCGCGGCGCTCGGCGGTCCGCCGACTCTCCACAGCGTTGCGGTATTCGTACAGTCCACGGGCCAAGTCGCCAAGCTCGTCGGCCCGCTCCAGTCCGGGAACCTCCCCATCGCTCGCACCCACTTTGAATTCGCGCAGTCGCGCAGCCATGATCGCTATCGGCGATACCAGTCTCCGACGAAGCCAGATGGTCATGCCGAATATGATCGCCACGATGACGAGGTCGCCGAGTAGCACTAAGACAATGTCCCGACGGCTCTCCCGCCGGTTCCGCTCCGCCGCCTTCCATATTGCCGAGGTGAGTTCCCAGCGCGCCTGACTACGGCTCGTCTCCAAGGCCGTTAGCGCGCCCAGGAAGCGCGGCATGGCGGCCTTGATGCCGGAGGGCCTTAATCGGCTCGTTTCAATCAATTGGTCCGAAGCCTTGGCAAAAACTGCCGCGGCTTGCCACACCTCCTGAATGGAAGCCGATCTCACTTCGGGGCTGCGATTAGGCAATCGGGCTGTTTGCGACGAACGCCGTTTGAAGTCCGCAATCCGCTCGCGTAGGTCTCTCCATCTCGCGTCGGATACCTTCACGCCGCGTTCGGCGTCGCGGGTCAGGAAGCCAATGTCCTGACGCAACCGACGTTGTGCCTGATCAAGCTGATCCTCTCGGCCAAGCGCCTCGCTGAGCCGCGTAATCCGCAGATCCGCCTGATGGATTTTATTGCTGACCGAAAGGCCGATTGCTAGCAACGCCAGCGCCATCACAATGACCGACGTACAGGCTATGGATACACGTGCTGATATCGATAGCCTCACAGGCTTCTCCCAGAACCCTGATTGAGGCCAAAGCGTTACGTTGTGGTTATAGTACGCTGTGATTATAAGAAGTGCCCAGCGCTGTAATTCTTGAAGCGAGTTATGCTCAAATACGTCTACTGCGGCGTCCGCCAGATAAGCATGAGGATGATCGAGGGCAAGCTCGCAGCTGATTTCCTGATAGCTATCGTGCTCGCAACAGCTGTCACTTTTTCGCTGCAAATAGGTCTGCGCCCTAGGCGATCGGACTGAAAAATGAAACGCTCATAAGTGCAGCGTATAATTATCCATTCAGGTGCAAATAGCGGCTCTCGAAGCCTGCCACGCGAACCAAACGCTCCCAATCTAAGATGGTAACGGTGTAATTGCTGCGCGTAATTAAACCATCTCGAACAAGACCCTTTAAAGTCCTGTTGATGTGCACTGCTGTTAAGCCAAGGGCGTCACCTAACTGCTCTTGTGTCATCGGTAATTCAAAAGTTTTATTAGTCATTGAATCGTCAATGTCTAGCCTGAGGGCAATTTCACATAGGAAATGCGCGACTCGTGCACGTGCATCGCGACGGCCGATGTTCAACGTCCACTCACGAGACATCGACAATTCAACTAAAGTGGTAACATAAAAAGCTCGTGCAATAGAAGGGCGTTCAACAAAAAGATGGCGCAGTGCAACATGCGATATGGACGCTGTCTCGCATCGGGTTAGAGTCTGAACATTGTTGTCCGCAATTTCAATATAAGCTTGTTGGAGATTAATGATCTCCCCATTGACGCATATCGAGAGAATCTGACGAAAACCTTCCGCACTGACCTTATGGCGAAATGCAATTCCCGAAACAAGTAGTGTGCAATGATCGGTTATGTCGCCATCACGAAGTAAATAACTTCCCGCCTCAAAAATACGCGATGAATAGGCTAGTCCAAATAAAGCGACACGATCTTCTGCTGTGACCTGACTATGAAGGGCAAGCTTATTAATCAAATGCGTAATCGGACTAAAGCTAGCTGTGTTCATTGCGGGCCCTTAACGCGGGAGACAAAACCAGGCGTATTACCTCGTCGAGTTTTTTGGTCCAATTTGGCAAATCTATCATACTCACAGCTAACTAACCAATGTTAATTATGCCTTCTTGAACCGTGACGTGATGGCATGGACGCCCCTGCACCAGCGTAGCCGTGCAATACCGCGGTCGTTGTAGGTCCACGTCTAGGAGTCGGCAAATGAAGCAGGAGGTTGTCACCGTCGGGTTGGATTTGGCGAAGAGCGTTTTTCAGGTGCACGCGATCGGCCGCGACGGTGCCGTTCTGGTGCGGCGCAAGCTACGGCGCGCAGAGTAATAGGCTTCTTCCCGGCTCTTCCGGTGTGTCTGGTCGGCATGGAGGCATGTGCCTCGGCCCATCACTGGGCTCGGGAGCTGATAACGTTGGGGCATGAGGTGCGGCTAATGCCGCCCGCCTATGTGAAGTCCTATGTAAAGCGCGGGAAGACCGATGCAGCCGACGCCGAGGCAACTTGCGAGGCGGTGACGCGTCCGACGATGCGGTTCGTTGCAGTGAAGACCGTCGAGCAGCAGGCGGTGTTGATGCTCCACAAGAGCCGCGACCTGATGGTGCGCCAGCGGACGATGCTCCTCAACGCGCCTCGAGGGCACCTGGCTGAATACGGTGTCGTGGCAGGTTTCGGCACGGGGGCGTGACCGCGCTGCTGAAAGCGCTTCACGAACAACAGGACAATCTGTCCGTTTACGCCCGCTCGGCCCTGCACGCCCTTGCCGCTCAGCTGCGGGCGCTCTCCAGCGAGGTTGACCGCCTCGAAGCGCAGATACTCGCGTGGCACCGAGCCAACGAGACGAGCCGACGGCTCGCCACAATACCGGGCATCGGTCTGATCACCGCGTCCGCAATATCAGCGGCAGTGCCGGATGCCTCACTGTTCCGATCCGGACGGCAGTTCGCAGCATGGCTCGGACTTACCCCGCGAGCGAACAGCTCCGGCGGCAAGGAGAAGCTGGGCGAGATCACCAAGCAGGGTGACGGCTATCTGCGACGCCTGCTCGTGGTCGGCGCGACGGCGTCATGCGCATGGCGCGCAAGGATGCCGCTCGCCAACCTTGGTTGGCCCAGCTTCTCGAGCGCAAACCGGCGAAGATCGCGACGGCCGCGCTCGCCAACAAAACAGCGCGCATCGCTTGGGCGGTGATGTTGCGCAACGAAGTCTACGCGGCGTCTGCCGCCTGACCGCTGTTCATGCCTCTGGGTAACGCCTGGGGCAGGATGGCGTAGGAGTAGCTGAATAGTGATGACGTGATTAGGGAGCTGGCCTGCGGACTTCACCAGGGCCAACAGCCATGCGGTGCTGCGCGAACAGGCCGAACACATGGATGCACCCGATCGGCGTCCACACATGCACCATACTGCCGCCGATCCTGCGGGTCACTATCATGAAGATTCCGGCATTCTGCTCCGTGTTCTGCATGGTGCGATCGTCAATATATAACTCGCTACAGGCGCATATGTCGACATGTTGACAGGTCTACACATCGACATGTGGCCAAACGATCTGGGGTTCATATCCGGTCGGTGAGCCAGACGCCGCGTGTGAAACCGCACCTCTTGCTAGCGCCTACCTTTTCGATACTCACCGCGCTACAATGACGGTTAACATGGGTGGTAGCGACCGCCGCCCCCATCAGCGGAATGTAACGAAAGTTTGATAAAGCCGAGGTCCCGATTGATATTGATCGAGACCCCGGCATCGTACATCATCCGAAGATGTTACAGCCGCAGCGAGACGCCTGCGACAAGCTGCCGCCCGAGCAGATCATACCCCATCACCGTATTGCCGCGAAGCAGTCCGATCCGCGAACGACTGTCCGGAATGAGCGGCGGATCGCGGTCGAACACGTTGTTCGCGGCCAAGCGGAACGTCATCTGCTTGTTGATGTCGAAGCTGAGCGCGACGTCGATCCAGTTGTACGAGCCGGCGCCGGGATATTGATCCCGTCGTGCGCTCGCGTCCTGTGCGGGGATGCCGGTATCTTCGGGCGCGTAGATGTCGAGTAGCATCGCGCCGCGATGACGCCAGTTGACCGACAGGCTGGTCGTACGGTCGGGTGCGGTCCAGGTGGTGCGGAACTGGTGTGCCCAGCGCGGCATGCTCTCTCCGCAGAGATTGCCGAAATACCCCACGCAATTGCGCGGCTCGATGGTCGGCGATGACTGCGAACCGACGCGGGTCATCAGCGTACCGTTGAAGCTCATGTCGAGCCGCCCGACGCCGCCCAGGCCGACGTTATACTGACCCTGAAAATCCCAGCCATGCGACTGGGACTTGTAGCCGTTGGCCGAGCCACGGGCTACCCAACCGGTCGCCGGGCTGGTCGCGGGCGAGCTGGACAGCGTGCCGGTACCGGGGTTGCGGACGATGCCGCGACAGAAATACTCGTTCCCGGTGGCCAGGCACTCGCCGATGATGTTCTGCGGCTGGAGGAAGTCGAGCTGGTCCTTCAGGTCGATCAGCCAACGGTCGATCGACACCGTCAGCCCCGGCAGGAAGCGCGGGCGCAGCACGACGCCGAACGTCTTGGTATACGCGCTTTCCGGAGTCAGGTTGAAACCGCCCTCGCGCACGGTGCACCGGTCGTCGGGGCAGATCAGCGAGGCGCTACCGTAGAGATTGTCGGGAAGACCGGTGTTGCGGCACTGCTGCAACGTCGCGGACGGCGCCAGACGCCCGCCATTGGGATTCGACGGATCGATCCGCGGCGCGCAAGGATCGGAATAGAATCCCTAGTTCCAGAAGATGTTCGCGGCACCTTGGGCGGTGCTGACACCCGGTGCGGCCTGCGACTTGTTGTAGGACGCGCGCAGCGTGATGTCGGCCACCGGCGACCACAGGCCCTCGACCTTCCAGGTATCGAACTTGCCGTCGAGCCGGTTGTATTTCGACACGCGGTAGCCAGCGTTGACCTGCAACAGCTCTGCGAACCGGCGGTGTTCGATCAACGGTGCCTGCACCTCGGCATTGGCTTCCAGGATGCTTTGCGTGAAGCGCTGGTTCTCGCCGCCATTGTTCTGCTGGAAGATCTCGTTGACGATCGTCCGTTCCATCTCTTCGCGATATTCCGCCCCCAGGGCGATCGCGATGCCTTGTTCCGCGAGCGGCGAGGTGATGCCGTATTTGCCTAGATCGCCGCTGACGGTGCCGACGAACTGCAGCAACCGCGGAATGCGCGTGCTGATCCCACCGGTCGCGCCGCCATAGAGATACTGGTTGAGCGCCGTATCCTGGTTGAACGGTGCGAACGCGTTGAAGGGCACGCATGTCGGATCAGTGCCGTTGACGACCGCACGACAGGTCGGCATGCCGTTGACGCGGACGACGTCGAGCGAGCGATTGATGTTGTCGAAGCGCGCGAACGGCACGTCGATGGTGTCGAGCCGCGCGCGAGAGATCATGCCCGCGACATCGTAGGACCACACGTCGTTCAGCCCACGCCCGCGCAGCCCCGCGACGATGCGATACCCTTCGTTGGTGAATTGCTGGCGCGTCAACGGCAGGCCGTCGAAGCGATAGCGTACGTCGATCGGCGCATATTGTCCGGCGACGCCTGCATTGGCGCCGCACAGATCCTGTGCCTGTGCGCCCGAGAGGAACGCGTTGTCGCAATTCACCTGGAACGGGTCGGTACCGTACGCGCCGAAGTTGAAGGTGCGGTTGAGCTGGGTGTTGTATGATTTGTCGCGGTAGAACAGCCCGTTGCCATAAAGCTCGATGTCGTCGCTGATCTTTGCGGTCAGGAAACCGCCAACTGATCTGCCCCCTTCTGAGTGGTCCAAAATCTCTGTTATTTTGGATCATGAAGGAGTTTGGAAATGGGTAAGAGGCACAAGCCGGAAGAGATCATCGGCAAGCTGCGGGAAGCTGAGATCGTGTTG
>Ga0308009_10001209_pt1 | contig 15706 bp, 13 predicted proteins | sample Neamet127_FD_203134 | JGI IMG/M metagenome (GOLD analysis project Ga0308009, IMG submission 203134) | Marine microbial communities from water near the shore, Antarctic Ocean - #127 | ecosystem: Environmental > Aquatic > Marine > Unclassified | place: Southern Ocean | collected 2014-07-24
AAAATTTAGTTTCGTTAGCTTTTGAAGAGGACTTTATGACAGTGCTAGATTTAGGTACAGGTTCGGGATGTATCTTACTGTCTCTATTGGCAAATAGGCGTCTTTCGCGTGGCGTAGGGGTAGATCAATCACCCAAGGCTATTTCGATTGCACGGCGCAATGCCGCTAAGCTACAGCTCAGTAAACAGGTTGATTTTTTTGTGTCAGATTGGTTTTCATCGGTCCCTATTACTAAGTTTGATTTGATCGTATCAAACCCGCCTTATATCCATCCTAACGCTATGGCTGACCTATCGTTAGAAGTTCAACACGAGCCTGAGTTTGCTCTCACCGACTACAGCGACGGTTTGAGCCATTACCGCCAAATTGCCAAGTCTGCTCATAATTTTTTAGCGCCCAACGGGCGGCTATTGTTTGAAATTGGATTTGATCAAGGCCCTGCTGTGTCTGCTATTTTATTTGACCATCAGTTTAGAGATATTACTGTTTTACCTGATTTGGACAACTGCCCTAGGGTCGTGGCCTGTCGATCTTGCCATCAATAATGGTAACTAATGGAGCTAAACTGCATTTTTCTCTTGCTGATTTATGTAGGGCGTGGTTTATATTCCTAGTCGAAATCATGCGAAAGCGTGCAAGGCAATAAACCTTAATATATGACCAATTGCATTTTTTGCTTGATAGGTCCGTCGCCAAATAGGCTTTTTCATCACATGAGATCTTCAAAACCGCGTCCACGCTCGAAGAATAATCGTAACAACAACAATAATAATCGGTCAGTGGCCAATGTTATGAACCGTGTGTTTGATAGCTCCGGTCCTGAGGGAAAAGTGCGCGGTACACCACAGCAGGTTATCGAAAAATATCAACAACTCACTCGTGATTCCCAATTGTCGGGTGACCGTGTGGCTGCTGAAAATTTTCAGCAGCATGCTGAGCATTATATGCGATTGCAGGCTGACGCTCAACGTGAAATTGATGCACGCCGTGAGCAGCAAGATCGTGAAAATCGGGAAAAACAAGCCCAAAGGGATCAAGAACGCAATGAGCGTCCGGAACGTAGTGAACGCCACGATCGCTCAGAGCCACAATCTGAACCCGTTGAACAAGGCAAAAAATCTGTTCCATCTACATTGGCTGTATCAGATTTAGCTGAGACACCACAGCCAGATTTAGCACCTTTAGTCCCAGCTGAACTGATGCATACAACAGAGGCAGCTAAAGCTGAGACAGGAGAACGGCCTAAGCAACGTGTTAGACGTCGGCCAGCTAAACCTGTTGAGTCAGTTGAGGTTTTGTCAGTACCGCCGGTATCGGCGAGCGAAGATTAATTAGCTCGCCAAACGCCGGGCTAAAGCACAAAACCCCTCAAGAGATATTTCTTCAGCCCTTGCAGTGGGCTCAAGGCCTGCTTCTCGTAGAACATTTTCAATATTGGGTGAGGCTGATTTCAAGCTTGAGCGTAGCATTTTGCGTCTTTGATTGAATGCCATAGCCACAGTTGATGTTAGCAGACCGGCAGGGGCTGGAAACCGTGGCTCTGGCAAAGCGTCAAAATGTACTACGGCCGAATGGACTTTAGGTGGTGGTGTAAAGGCCTCTGGGGGCAGCTCCATCATGATTTTTGGATTAGACTTCCACTGTGCTAAAATGGCAAGACGGCCATAAGATTTAGAGCCTGGTGTCGCAATAATCCGTTCTGCCACTTCTTTTTGAAACATTAGGGTTAATGTATTCCAAAATGGTGGCCAATCTTTTGGCGTGAGCCATCGGATTAATAACTCTGTACCCACATTATAGGGCAGGTTAGCCACAATGCGGATAGGGACTGTCAAATGGCTACGGATATCAAAATTAAGTGCATCGGCATTGAATATATCTAACTGACCGGGGTAGACCTCTGCAATCTCATTTAGAGCAGGAATGCAACGTGGGTCTTTTTCAAGGGCGACAACCCGGCGCGCGCCTGAAGCCAAAAGACCCCGCGTCAAGCCACCGGGCCCAGGCCCTACTTCCAAAATATCGTAACCCTCAAGATCACCGGCTAATCGAGCTATTTTTGCCGTCAAATTGAGATCGAGTAAAAAATTTTGTCCCAGTGATTTTTTGGCGTTTAAGGAATGGGTGCTGATAACGTCACGCAGCGGTGGTAGCCTATCAATTTGCATTCTTGCGGGCCTCTATCATAAGATCGGCGGTGCGTATCGCTTGTATCATTGAGGTAGCATCTGCAATTCCTTGACCGGCGATATCAAAAGCTGTGCCGTGGTCGGGTGAGGTGCGTACGATGGGCAAACCAAGAGTAACGTTAACCCCACCGAAAAAATCTAATGTCTTAATCGGGATCAGCGCTTGGTCATGATACATGCAAAGTGCCACGTCATATTTAGCGCGAGCTGTTGTATGAAACATCGTGTCGGCAGAATGTGGACCAGTTATAGACAGGCCTTGGGCCTGTAACTCGGTGACCCAAGGAGCTATACGGTCAATATCTTCATCGCCAATTTTCCCAGCCTCGCTAGCATGTGGATTTAGCCCCGCCACGCAGATTCTAGGATTTTTAATACCAAAATCATTTTGTAACCCGTCATGAATTATCTGGACGGTTGTTCGAAATAGCTTGCGTGTGATTGCCTGAGGTACTTCGCTAATGGGGATATGAATGGTAAGTGGCACAACGCTTAACGTGGGACAGGTGAGCATCATCACAACCTTATTTGCGCCGCAAAGGTGTGCCAAAAATTCAGTATGACCTCCAAATTCAAAATTGGTACCATCTTGGAGGTTAGCCTTGTGAATAGGTGCAGTGCAAAGGCCTGCCATTTGACCATTTTGGGTCAGATGGCAGGCCTGTTCAATGGCACGAATGACGCCCGCAGTGTTTTGTGGATCAGCTTGACCAGGAACTGCTATATTATCAAAATTAATTTGATATAAGGCTACCCCTGTATCAAAATTTGTGGGGATATCAGGGGTCCAAAGTGTGTAATCTAAATTATTTGGTAAGTGTTTTTGATCAGCAAATAAAACCATTGGAATCTCGCGACCAATCTCTTTGTGAGCCGCAAGAAAAACTTCAATTCCGATGCCAGCAGGATCGCCGCAAGTGATAGCTAAGGGAAGCTTTACCATCAGTGATAGAAAATCTTGGCGTTCGAACGCAATTCAGCAAGGTAGCTATCTGCAAGGCTTGTTATCCGTGCAGAGCGCAGGTTGTTTGCGACTTGAATGCGTGACACATCTTCTAGTGCTGTGTAAATCCGTGCACAAAGCATTAACATATCAGCCTGATCTGTTTCTGGCGTAATAAGGATACTGGTCTCATTTTTGTCTAGGCTGATCAATCGTAAAGCTATTGTGCGATCGATTTTATCAGGCAGCTGCGATTGAATAGAGAGCTCCAACAGTGGGTCTGTCTTTGCAAGACTATAGAGATCATCACAGGTATCAACCTTGCTGTTTGCAGTTACTAGGGCAGAAGCTGGGCCCAACAATTGGGCATATTCTATAGTTGAAACTTCTGGGGCAATGGATGCGGTTTCCGCAACATCGCGTAGTTGAAATAACACAATCGCGTTTTCGACTTTCAGTGGTTTAGTGATTTGTCCGGGTCGCAGGCCAGAAATAATTGGCCGTAGGCTTTCGGGTAGGTCATTGAGGTTTATCCAATCTAATTTTCCACCATTTCCTCTTGATTGTGAAACTGACAACAGTCGCGCCTGCTCCGAAAATTGGTTAGGAGATTTTATGCGACCCAATCGTTTGGCAGTTTGTTGGGCGTTGGTGAGTTGATCCGGAGAGGCGGGCAGAACAATTTCTGTAAGCAAAACTCTAATGCCACCCTGAGTGCCAGTAGAAGCCATCGCGCGATCAATCTCGGATTCGGTTGGATTGCTACGGGATGCAAAGCGACGGGTCACAACTCTGCGCCAATTGGTACGGGTCTCAACATAATCCCGAAATGTTTGCTCATCAATGCCGTTAACAGCCAAATCCTCTAACATTTTATTTAAACTTCGATTAAAGGGTGCCGCAAAGTTAGACATTGATTCAATTAAATCCTGTTCGCTTAACATTATAGAGGCGCGACGTGCGGCAGCCATTTTCAGGCGATCTTCGATCAGGCTTTCCTTAGCTTTCTGTTCACCACCTTCTAAATCTTTGAAAATTTCCATAAAAAGGATTCTTTGGCTAACTTCATACCTAGTGATGGCTGCACGATCGACTGAGATGACTGAGTCAAACAAGCTTTGAGCCAATACCGGCCCGGTTCCTCCAATTATTATTGCTAGGGTTGCTACGAATTTGTGCACGCTTAGTTTCAACATTTGGAATCTCCGGTCATGATGCGCCGCACTGGCGACTTTTTGGTGTTTTGCGAACGCCTGAGGAAAAACCTGATAGTTCCACACTCAAACCAAATTCGGTTTTGTTGGAGAAAGTAGTGGAAGTAGAGAAATGACGCGAGGCCGAGAACTTAACATCTACGCATTCATTTACATATTTCAAGCCAAAATTAAGTTTTGACAGCTTGCCATTGGTAGAGTTGAAATGAATATCTGATATCGACTGCCAGTCGGGTGCAAAGCTGTATTGCCAGTTTAGCGCTAGTGAGCTTAGGGGGGTGGCGCGATCCTCTTGTGTATCTGCGCTTAGGCCGACATAGGTTACAGCGATTTTGTGTGTTGGATTTCTCCACGCCATACGTGCTTCTGCTTTTTGGATATGACCCAAATCTTTCAACAATGCGCGTGCCACCAGCTCAATGCCTGATGGCGTCTCAATTGCCCCCGCCACCAACCAATCTGAGACAGAGCCTGATAGTCCAGATGCTTCTGAAAATTTTTCGAAACTATTTCCGCGAAAGACTCGTCCAATTTCCCAACCAATTTTTGTGTTTGTTTTATAGTGGTTGGAGCCACTAACGCCAATATTAATTCGGGCACCCTTTTCTATTTGGTCAAAGCCGGGACCGCGGTTTAAACGATAGAGATTACCTTCGTCGAATTCCACTCGAGTGCTGTCTTGGTTAGGAATTCCTTCTGACTGACTGTTCATGCCTACCAATTGGATGTGTGGCTCAATATGTTGCATTCCACCACCTTTAAGGTGGCGCGACAGCGGCCAGCGCAAACCAACAGCGGCAGCGGTGCTTATCCGAGTCATATTTGGATCAACATTTTTATGCTGGCGTACCAAATATTGCGATGTTTCTACCTGACTTTCTACGTCTACGATAATACCATTTAGATAGCTATAATTGCGTTGCCAATTAGCTACGAGCGAAAAGCGCGCGGTGTCATAACCGTCAACATACCCATCGGTATCGCTGTCGCTGTCGACGTCGATGTCTGAATAACGGTAACTGGCAAGAAAGCTGCTTTCAAGGTCCAGAACTCCACCGATAGAACTAGGGACTATGCGTTGCTGGTAAATACCCTCGGTAACCAGAGTGGGCTGTGTTGCATTACTGTCGCTGTCACGTAGGGAATGGTAATTTGAAAACCGCAACTCTGAGTTTTCGTATCTTTTTGTACGGTTGAGGCTAATTTTTGTTTCTAGCCTATCAATTTTGGCTACATCATATTCAAAAAAATAAGATGGGTCGCTTACGCTCTGGACTTGTACGTCCAGTTTATAGTCCTTGTCGAGATCGTAATTAGCTATTCCAAATAAATAACCGCGGTTTTGATCTGTCGACAGATTGTCGCGTGAGACAGCACCTTCTAGGCTCAGTTTTCCGTTTTTAAAGGCTTCGCGATATCTAAACCCTAGTGTGTTTGTTTTCGACGATAAAATCGGCGTAAGGGTGAGATCTTTATGATCTCCTAGTTTGAAAAAATAAGGAGTTCTTATGGCTGTGCCTAGGGTGGTGGATGTGGTGAGTTGCGGTGTTAAAAATCCTGAAGCCCTCTTTAATGAGGGGTCGGGTAGGCGCAAATAGGGAAAAAAGAGTACTGGTAAATCCATAATACGCAGTTGCGCGTTGTCAAAATGTAATTGCTTCTCCAATTTATCGTGTACGATACGCTGAGCCCTGATTTGCCACAGTGGGGTTTCGCCTGCGCATACATAGCACGAGGTTGCAGCCACTTTGTAGGCCAGAGTATATCTACTGCTTGCGCGTGATATTTGGGCCGCTGCAATTTGGACTTGTTTGTTGAAAATTATACGCGCACTTTTGATTAAACCTTGGCGCAAATCCTGTGAGAGAGAGGCCTGATCTGCCAAAATCACTGTCCTAGTACCATCGGTTAGGCGTATTGGTCCCGTTATGTTCAAAGAATTTCTTGTGCTCTCATAGGAGATTTTATTAGCTGTGATCTTAGTGTCGCCCTGCCATACTGTGACTGATCCACTGGCCACTAAAACGCCATTCGAGTTGATTTCTATCTGATCTGCGATCAAATTGGTCAACTGTTGCGCGGATATTGTGAGACTACTTAACGCTAGGAATATGACACTTAGGAACAAGCGCATTCAACCGTCCTCTGTGTGTAAAAGAAATGCAAGCGATAAGCCAATGGCTGCGATTGGCGGAATCCAAGCTGCCCAAATCTCCGGCAATTGACCGTTTTCACCGAGTATTTGTGCAAAATTTCGTAGAAAATACAAACCAAATCCAAACATTATCGCTAACAAAACTTGAAGCCCAGTGCGGTTTCTCTGCGCTTGTCGCATAGTGAAGCCCGCACCGATCATGACAATAGACGCCAAAAATAGAGGCAATGCCAATTCCATATGAAACCAAACGGTATGACGCCGAGCTGAAAAGCCCGCTTTTTCTAACCGTTTTATAAAGGCTGGTAGTTTCCAAATTGGAATTGAAGCTGGGCTACCGAAGCTATTATGGATATGCTCCTTTGTTAGCTCTGTCGGAATTTTATATTGGCGCATTTGATCTGCATCGGCCTCTGCATTTCCGCCGAGTTGCAATGGCCATTCTTTAACGTTCAACAAATTCCAATGCCCCTCTTCTAGTGTCGCCATATATGCAGCTACCCGTCTTGTGGCCTTACCAGACAGATCAAACTCATAAAGTGCTACGTCGTAAAGCTTGGTACCGTCAAGATTGGCACGTTGGGCGTGGATCACTGTTTGCACCTGATCATTGCCTTGCCGCAACCAAAGGCCATTGGCTGATAGTGCCACAGCGCTGACCTTTTTAGTAGAAAAGCTGGAAAACATTGTTTCATATTGCTTTTGGGTTGATGCAATCACGGGATTTAGAATCAAAACGGCAAAGAGGCCAATGGCCAGCGCGGCCAGTAGGGGGCCGATGAGTGAGCGCAGCGCAGAGCGCCCAGCTGCGCGAACCACTATCAATTCGCTGTTCCCTGCGAGGTTTAAAAATAGCATAACGCTGCATAACACCATAATCAAAGGCAACATTTGGTACAGAGTTGCTGGGATATTGAGTGCTACTAAATGCATGATTTCGCTTAAAGCTACATCCTTTCCCCTAAATCGTCGAAGTTGTTCGATGAAATCGAGGAAAATCACCAAAACTGAAAAAGCTCCTGTTACTGATAAAAAAGCTATTATGAACCGACGGGCAAAATAGAGGTGCAGAATCATAGCGCTGTTTCCACTGATTTAGCCCACGGTCGGTCAGAACGTAGTATTAAAACATAAGCCGACAAAAAACCAAAAATCAATGGCAAGTACATAACCCAAATTGCACCTGCCGAGCGACGGGCGTAATCTAGGCAGAGCCCCTCTATAAACCTCAATATTATCAAGAATACCACGGCAGTCAGAACTGAACGCCAGAGGCCAAATCTACTGAAGTTGGAAGTGACCAAGACCGCATAGCCAATCAACACAGCAAAAATACTCATTAAAGGTCCTGCAACGCGTTGATGCAAAGTGAATATGGCTTCAAATTGTGTGGCGCTGCCCGGAGTGGCACCTCGCATTATTTGATTAAGTATTTTGAAACTGGTAAAATGATCGATATTCTTTACTGTTGCAGAGGGTGGACTGATAATCTGGCCAATATTAATGACAAAGTCATTGAACTTAGTGACGGTAAGCCGGTCTGTAGACAGATCAAGGTTTTGAATTAGCCCATCTATTAATACCAACCTTGGGCCGTCATCGGAGCGTACTAAAAACGCTTTAGCTGCTGAATAGGTTAGGTTTTTAGTGGGGTTAGATGTGTCATTGAGAAACACCCCCTCTAGTTCACCCTCTGCAGTGATTTGGCGCAAATAAAATGTTATATTATTACTTGGGCTTAAAAATGTGCCTTCTGTCAGTAATCGACTGGTCATGTTTTCAGCTACTTCTAATTGCCGTTGGTGCAACTTCGCTTGGCTTATGGGCACTAAAACATTGCTTAAAATCATAATTAAGGTTGCCAAGCTGACTGCAAAAATCCACACCGGTTTGGCAACGTCGCGTGCTGACAGGCCTGTGGTCTGCAACACTACCAATTCGCTGTCCGACGCCAGCCTATGAACTACATAAACCACAGCGGCAAAGCCGGCGATTGGGGCGATTACTGATATCATCCACGGCAGGGTAAGAGAGGTAAATTCCAAAAATACTATGGCTGATTGACCATCTGCGATTAAGCGGTCGAATAGACGCACTGCGCGGTTGATCCAATAGATCAACACTAGTACCAAAGCAAAAAAGCCAAACAGCGTCAGTAGTTGCTTAAGGATATATGTGTTTATACGCGTCATTCCCCCCCCTCGATAACCCCTACATCCCTGCTAAAGTAATTTTAGCAAAACAGAAACATGAATCTGGTCAATATGGGATACAAAGGCTAGGCTATTACTAACAGCTTTTGAAAAGGAATTTATATGACACCGCTACCAAAATTTTCTGTTATAAAAACGGACTTTGACGCGCTACTAGAGTGTACTGGACAAATTGTTATTTTGGTGTCGGACGATCAGAAATTAGATGCGGTTTCGAGCTGGATCAATAAAGTTACAAAAGGCGCTCTGGAACGGTTTTTATGTTCTGAGGAATTTAAAAACCTGTTGCTAGGTAATACTTTGTCCTTGGCTTACCCAACTGATTTATATGTAAAATCTGTGATGATAGCTAAAATAAATAGTAATGCTACCATAGCACAAGCGCGCAGTTGTGGCGTAAAAATTACAAAAACATTAACCTGCGAAAAAATCTTATTGGTGGGTGGAAAATTTGAGCGTATCGCGGACCTTGTCGAAGGAATAGCCATGCGCAACTATGAATACCTCGATCAAAAAACTAACACCAATCCAAAGCCCCTAGATGTAAGGGTAATGGTAGATAATCTTGCTGGCCAAGCAGCAGAGATTGATACTAAAATGGCTATGGTCGATGGTGTATTTTTCACCCGTGATCTAATTAATGCACCGGCCAATGTGTTGACCACAACGGCCTTCGCTTCAGAGTTATCGGCATTATCTGAGCTAGGTATTACAGTCGAGGTCTTTGATGAGAGCACACTGGAAAAGTTGGGAATGCGCACGCTGCTTTGCGTGGGCCAGGGCTCTGATAGCCCCTCGAAAGTGGTAGTTATGCAATGGAACGGTGGTGGAGATGAAGCGCCCTTTGCGCTTGTGGGTAAGGGCGTGGTGTTTGACACTGGTGGAATATCGCTGAAACCCGCTGGTGGTATGGAAGATATGACCATGGATATGGGCGGTGCTGGTGTCGTGGCTGGTGCTATGAAAGCCTTGGCGCTGCGCAAGGCAAAAGCTAATGTTGTAGGCGTAGTGGGTTTGGTGGAGAACATGCCATCAGGTAATGCGGTCCGTCCCGGTGATGTTATTAAATCCATGAAGGGTGATACGGTCGAGGTGATAAATACAGACGCCGAAGGGCGCCTCGTTTTGGCTGATATTCTGTGGTATACTCAAGAACGTTTTGCTCCCACCGGCATGATAAATCTCGCAACCTTAACAGGAGCCATTATCGTTGGGTTGGGTCATGAAATGGCGGGTGTATTTTCCAACAATGATAGGCTGTGTAAACAGTTTATTGATGCGGCTACCGCAGAGGGTGAAGGCGCATGGCGCATGCCCTTGGCTCCTGCCTATGATAAATTGCTAAAGTCACGGATCGCAGATGTGAAGAACGTGGGCTCTCGGGCTGCGGGTTCCATTACAGCGGGTCAGTTTTTGCAACGCTTTGTCAAAGAAGATATGCCCTGGGCTCATCTCGACATTGCAGGTGTGGCCTCTATTGCTTCGGAAAGTGAGTTCTCGCCAAAAGGGGCCACGGGCTGGGGCGTGCGCGCCTTGAACCGAATGATCGCGGATCACTATGAGATGAAAGAGGAAGCGGCTAGTGGGTGAAGCCTATTTCTACCACCTGACCCGCCAAACTGTTGACCAAGCGTTGCTTCCTTTGCTTTCTAAATGCTTGTCAAACAGCTGGCGGGTGGTGATCCGGGGCCACAATCCCCAAGCGATGGCGTCGCTTAATGATAAGCTTTGGCAAGGACCCTCCGACACCTTTGTACCACACGGGCTGGCAGGCGACGCTGGAGAGGCAGATCAACCGATCCTGCTGACCATTGCGGGGCAATCGTACCCGCATGACTGCCTAATCTGTATCGATGGGGCTGATGTTTCTGCCCAAGAAGTTGAGAAAGCCAAACGTGTTTGCGTTGTGTTTCAAAACGAAAATAGAAGCGATATGCAAACTGCACGCAACCAATGGAAATCTCTAACTCAAGCTGGACTTGCCGCCAAATACTGGAGCCAAGCTCAGGGTAGTTGGGAACTTCAGGCTCAAAAATCTGCAGTATAGGATAGAGCACAAGATGGCGCTACCTATGCAACACTAACCTATCATTCAATATTTCAATACGGTCATATTTCCCTAAATAGCTCATACCCAAAAGGCTTTTATCCATTTCCCCACCGTTGACTGAAGCCGAGACGCTGCGGTCGAGATGTGGCCCGAGGCGCACTTCTCTAAGGATGGTGTATGCTATTGGGACGGTGCCATTAGCGGTATTAGCGGTGCCCAGAAAAGGAAGTTCCGATACATCAAGCCCTATTTTGTCTGCATCGGCTCTGCTAAGCACCAGATCAGTAGCGCCTGTGTCGACCAAAAAGTTGATATTGACCCCATTGATTTCGACTGTAGCATAGTAATGGCCATCGCGAGCACGCGGCAGGGTAATTGCTCCGTCTTCGCTCGTAACTTGGGCAACATAGCTACGAGTAATGTCGCTCCACATGCCGTAGATTGCCATACCTGCCATAAAAATCATCCCCCAAACTAGAGCTATTTGAAGCGACTTTCCAATAGAGGGACGATTACTGGCCATATACCAGCCACCTACTGCCATCAGTAAAATGGTCAAATATCCAACGCTTGCAAGTGTGTCAGCCATAGCAGGTCTCCCCAAAGCCTAGGTTGTTGTTAGATCAGCCAATTGCAATCCCAAAGCCTGTGAGCCCGTTCAAAATAAATTGTACTGCAAGGGCGGCTAAAAGCATGCCCAAAACACGGCTAACTACTAAAATACCAGTTTTTCCTAGAATTTTTTCTATTAACGCAGCCATCATGAACAGCACCATAACCGTCAAAACAACAATAAACATCGCACAAAATACGCCGGTTAATTGCCAGATATTGTTTTGCACCTCATTAGTCAGCAAAATCATTGAGGTAATCGCGCCTGGACCAGCAATTAACGGGATACTTAGAGGGAAAACTGATGGATCACGATCATCCTCTTCGCTCTCTTCCCCCTTGTCACTGCGGCGTTTGCCACGCAGTTCAAATAACATTTCAAACGCTGTAAGAAATAGTAAAATCCCGCCTGCAATTTGGAAGGCAGGCATGGAGATGCCCGCAAAGCTTAAAACAGACTCACCCATCAATCCAAACAACGAGAGAATAACAAAGGCTATGACACAAGCCCGCAGGGCGATGGCTTTGCGCTTTTTGGGTGCCATACCTTGGGTTAATGCTACGAATACAGGTGCTAAGCCAATCGGATCAATCACCACAAATAATGTTGCAGAGGCGGTAAATAGAATTGCAAAATCCATAAAATTAAACCTTCTCGAGCTTCTCTACTGTGTTGCTGGCAGTAAGCCAAAGCTTTTCAGCTCGAAGGAGCGCCGTTTCAATCTCATGGAATTTTTTCTGCCAAACGGCGAGATCTACCGCATTATGATCTTCATAAAGCTTAGGATCAGCAAGTTTTTCTTGAAGTTTACTGTGCATCAGGGTGATCTTATCGATCCGCTCTTCACTTCGTCGCACATCGTTACGTGCAGCGATCAGGTGCTCACGACCAAATTTTTTAGCCTTTGGCTTTTCGGATGATTTTTTCTGGGCAGGCCCGCCCAGCAAGAAATCACGATAAGCGCTCAAATCCTGTTCGAACGGGGTAACACGACCATCTGAGACCAACCAAAGCCGATCAGCGACTAATGATAGTAGGTGCATGTCATGGCTTACCAGAATAACTGCGCCAGAATAGGTAGTCAACGCTTGGACCAGGGCTTCGCGGCTTTCAATGTCGAGGTGGTTGGTTGGCTCGTCCAAGATCAACAAATGCGGCGCGGGCAATGTGGCCAACAAAAGTGATAGGCGAGCTTTTTGGCCGCCAGACAGGCGGCCCACCACAGTGTCCACTTGATCTGGACCCAAGCCGAAACCTGCAAGCATGGCACGCAGGCGGGCAGGACTATGGTCTGGGCGCTCTGACTGCAGGTGTTGCAATGGAGTTTCGTCTAATTGCAGCTCATCGACCTGATGCTGCGCAAAATAACCGATGCGTAACTTATTATGGGTAACAAGACGGCCTGAGGAGGTTTTCAACCGATCTGAAATTAATTTCGCAAGGGTTGACTTCCCCTCTCCATTTTTACCCAAAAGTGCTATGCGGTCATCTTGGTCGATGCGCAGTTCAAGCTGCGAAAGAATATCCGGTCCACCATAGCCCACTGCGCCGTTTTCTATTGCCACGATAGGTGGTGACAGTTCTTCGGGCTGTGGGAAAGTGAAGACGCGCTTTGCCACTTCTTCCGGTGGTGTTATCAGCTCCATACGTTCAAGTGCTTTTACCCGCGATTGCGCCTGTTTGGCCTTGGAGGCTTTAGCTTTGAAGCGATCTACGAAGCTTTGTAAGTGATCGCGCTGCGCTGTTTGCTTTTTTGCAGCTGCAGCCTGCACTGCGCGTTTCGCAGCGCGAGTTTTAGCGAAGGTGTCATAGTTGCCCTGGTAAAAAGTCAACTGCTTATTCTCGAGATGCAAGATTCCACCGACGGCCCGGTTGAGCAGGTCACGGTCATGGCTAATTACCACAACCGTATGTGGGTAGCGCGCAAGGAAGGATTCTAACCAGATGGTACCTTCCAAATCGAGATAGTTGGTGGGCTCATCGAGCAGCAGAATATCAGGGGCCGAGAATAAGACTGCTGCCAACGCTACTCGCATCCGCCAACCACCAGAGAAATCAGCGCAGGGGCGCTTTTGTGCAGCTTCATCAAAGCCGAGACCTTTTAATATCGCCGAGGCACGGCCTTCGGCAGACCAAGCGTCGATATCCGCAAGGCGCGTTTGCACTTCGGAAATTCGGTTGGGTTCTTGACTGGTATCGGCCAAAAGTGTGGCCCGCTCGATGTCAGCGGCCAATACAGTTTCTAGCAGGGAGAGATCATTCGCGGGCGCTTCTTGCGCGACACCGCCAATCTTTGCACGACGTGGCAGCTCAATTTCTCCACCCTCCAAGGCAAGTTCGCCGCGAATGATACGAAAAAGCGTAGTTTTGCCAGTCCCGTTAGGACCCACAAAGCCAACTTTATGTCCGGTTGGAATGGTGGCGCTGGCGTTTTCAAATAAACGCCGACCGTCGATGGCATAGGTGATATCTTGGATTTTTAACATGCCGCACCCATGGCCTAGCTTTGGCTGGGCGTCAATCGTACCTTTTCATCGATCCTGTGCCATGCTACCGCGCGTCCAGACAATTAGATATGATAACCAAATATAAAAAGGACGACCCCAATGGCTTTGGAACGCACATTCTCAATCATTAAACCAGACGCAACGCGCCGCAACCTGACAGGCAAGATTAATGCTAAATTTGAAGACGCTGGCCTGCGTATTATTGCTCAAAAGCGGATACACATGACTATGGAACAAGCTGGCGAATTCTATGCCGTGCATAAAGAACGCCCATTTTATGGGGAATTATGCGAATTCATGGCCTCTGCTCCAATCCTTGCACAAGTCCTTGAAGGTGAAGGCGCTATTGCTAAAAATCGTGAAGTGATGGGTGCCACTAACCCTGCAGACGCCGCTGCTGGCACTATCCGGGCTGACTTTGCAGAATCGATGGGTGAAAACTCTGTGCACGGATCTGACGCTCCAGAAACTGCTGCCTTGGAAATAGCATATTTCTTTTCCGGTCTTGAGCTTGTGGGTTAACCATATATTTTTTTTAAAAAGGCTGCACTCAACTGTGAGTGCGGTCTTTTTTTATAGTAAAGTCGTTGGCTGGAACTAATTTTACTTAAGAGATTTTTAATTCTGTGACCATATAGTTGGCACAGCCTCCTAACGGTACGGCAAAGTGGACCGAACGAAGCCTGCATAACCATTTTAGGCGACATGTGTAATACATAACAGTTTATGAAATGAGAGTGTGTTCCAGCTGACAAAAACAACGGGTAATTTTTATCTGGGCCTAGGTTGCCCAAGGGTTCTGCGCTGGCAATACCTGCGGCTCCAAATTTAGTATCAAAAGTAGGGTCAAAATTTTGAATGTAGGAGATATCTATTATTATTCGGCTAAGTCTGACAAGATAGGATTATTGGAACGTGAGGCTCTAGCCCTCTCTCTTACTTGCTTATTTAGCAAGAAAAATTAAGATTATTGCACGAAAATACTTGGCTCAGGCTGGTGGTAGAGTATCTGCGTCACGCTTAGCAATCCAATCATGGGCAGGGTCGTTTTTGAAACGCCACTTACGCAGGGGCCCGGCCATAACGTTTAGGTAATAGAGTTCATAACCATAGGGAGCCGCGCACGGATGGTGGCCCTTGGGCACCAAGATCACATCACCATCGGCCGGAGACATGGTTTCATCCAGAGACCCATCCTCGGTATAGACCCGCTGGACTGCAAAGCCTTGTGCAGGGTTGAGGCGGTGGTAATAGGTTTCCTCGAGGTAGGTCATATCAGGGTAAATATCTTCGTCATGTCGGTGGCTGGGATAGCTGGACCAATTACCTGCAGGAGTGAAGACTTCAGTGACCAATAAGCTGTCGGCCACGTCACGGTCTTCCATGGCAATATTGTTAATAAAACGCGTATTTTGCCCCTTTCCACGTGGGGTTAGGGTAATTCCCTCAGGCCCTAAACGTTGCAGTCTGTGGCCACTTTTGCCCGGTGCGGTGCAGACCGCCAAAGTACAAACAGTGGTGGCTATGGCTTGCCAGCTTTTATTATTGGGCACATAGAGACAATGGGGGGGTAAGCGATCGAACACTGACATGCGCTCGCCCATTTCTCCAAAGTCTTGACCGTCGGCTGTTATTTGGGCTTTGCCTTCTACCAGCACCAAGATGACCTCTCGGTCGCCCGTGGCCTCTTGTACGCTGTCGCCAGGCTGCAACTTATACAGACCGAATCCCACGTAACCCCAATTTGCGCTATCGGCGGTTATATCATGACACTTTCCGGTGGGGGCTGTGGGTTTGCGTAGAAGGTTAGCCATGCTGGGAC
>Ga0308009_10001220_pt1 | contig 15626 bp, 17 predicted proteins | sample Neamet127_FD_203134 | JGI IMG/M metagenome (GOLD analysis project Ga0308009, IMG submission 203134) | Marine microbial communities from water near the shore, Antarctic Ocean - #127 | ecosystem: Environmental > Aquatic > Marine > Unclassified | place: Southern Ocean | collected 2014-07-24
GAGCCGGGGATCCTTGGCCTGTGCGAGTCGGCGCTTCGACAGCTGGAAGCGCTGGGCGCGGTCATCGAACCGCTGCCCGCACCCTTCCCCGCGGGGAAGATCTGGAGCGCCTGGGTCACCTTGCGCGCCCTGCTGAACGCGGGCGGCAAGCGGGATCTGGCGGAAGACCCGGCCAGACGCGCGCTGACCAAGCCCGAGACCATCTGGGAGATCGAGCAGGGCCTTGCGCTGACGGCGCAGGCGGTCCACGAGGCCAGCGTGATCCGCAGCCGCTGGTTCGCCCATGCCGCACGGCTGTTCCGGCGGCTCGATGCGGTGGTCCTGCCTTCGGCCCAGGTCTGGCCGTTCCCCGCGGACCGGCGCTGGCCGGATGAGATCGCGGGACGCCGGATGGACACCTATCACCGCTGGATGGAGGTCGTCGTCCCCGCCAGCCTGATCGGCCTGCCCGCGCTGTCGGTGCCGGTGGGGTTCGGCCCCGAGGGCTTGCCGATGGGCATGCAGATCATCGGGCGGTCGGGGGATGACGCCGGGGTGCTGGCCATCGGTCAGGCCTGGCACCGCGCGACGGGCTGGCCACAGCAGCGCCCGCCGACGCTGGCATGAGCCGCGCCGTCGCGCTAAGGCTTGGCGCAAAGGAGAGGCAAGGATGATCCTGGGACATATCGGGGCGCGCAAGGGGTCGAAGGGCGTGCCGGGCAAGAACTTCCGCCCGCTCTGCGGCAAACCCCTGATCGACTGGTCGCTGGACCAGCTTTTCGCCAACCCGCGCGTGGGCGCGGTGGTCGTCTCGACCGATGACGCGGCAATCTATGACCATGCCGTGCGGCGCGGGGCGCTGAAGATCGGTCTGCGCCCGGCCGAGCTGGCCACCGACACCGCCCCGAAATGGGGCGTCTGGCAACATGCCCTGGCGGCCAGCGAGGCCCTGGTCGGGCCGGTTTCGGCCTTCCTCGATCTCGACTGCACCTCGCCGCTGCGCTTGCCCGAGGACGTCACCGGGGCGCTTGCACTTTACGAAATCGAACATCCAGACATGGTCATGAGCGTCTGCGAGGCCAGAAAGAATCCTTATTTCAACCTTGTGGAGCCGGATGCGACCGGTGCCCTGCATGTGTCGAAGGACCTGCCCGGAGGCATCTGGGCCCGGCAGGACGCGCCGGTGGTCTACGAACATGTCGGTCTCGTCTATGTGGTGGACCCCGACTACCTGCGCCGGGCGCGGACGATCTACGAGGGCCGCGTCATCCCCTATGTGATGCCGTCCGAACGCTGCCACGACATCGACACGCCCTATGATCTGCGGCTGGTGGAGTTCCTGTTGTCCGAACAGCTGCGCGAAGGTCTGGTCAAGGCCTGAGCAGCGGCGCGAGGGCCGCCAGGGTCCGCGCTGTCGCACCGGAATGGGCCTCGGTGAAGCGGGCGATGACCTCGGGCGCGGGATCGGGCCAGGTCAGCACGTCCTGCACCAGCCGGTCGGCGCGGGTCTGCAGGCAGGCCCCCGCCGCGATCGCCTCGACCGCCGGATATTCGATGGTCTGGATGTGAGGGCCGACAAGCACCGGCAGCTTGAGGGCCAGAGGTTCGATGATGTTGTGCGATCCCTTCGGCTGAAAACCGCCGCCCACCACAACGCGGTCGGCAAGGCCGAGGTAGAAATACATCTCGCCCAGCGAATCCCCCAGCAGCACGTCCATCGGCGACTGGCTCACCGGCCGGAAACCGCGATCCAGCCGGGTGCTGCGGCGATCGAACAGGATGCCCTTTTCCGCCATGGCTCGGGCAAGCGCGGCGAACCGTTCGGGCGCGCGGGGAACGAAGATGACGACCGGAGGGGTCCGCACCGACAGGATCTCCTGCGCCGCCGCCAGGAACATTGCCTCTTCAGGCTCGGTCACCGAGGCGAAGGCAATGACCCGGCGCGGACCAAGACCAGGGCGCAGGGCCGCGGCGGCGGCAAGCTGGGCGGCCGGGATCGGCTGGTCAAAGCGCAACTCGCCGGTGACACTGATGTTCCGCACGCCGACCGAGGCAAAGCGTTCCGCCTGCAGATCCGACTTCACGAACGCCCCGGCAAAGCCGCGCATGATGGCGGGGCGCAGGCCAAGGCGCGCGTCGCGTGCCATGGAATCACTCGGATACTGCGCGTTGCACATGTAGAGCGGGACACCGGCCCGCCGCGAGGCAAAGACCATCCGCGGCCAGATCTCGATTTCCATCACCAGGCCGAGCTTTGGGCGAAATGATTTGAAAAACCCGGCGTAAGCCCATGATGTTTCAAGCGGAACCCAGACGACGGCCATGCGGCCAGTGGCGATATCCCCGGCAAAGACCCGGGCGGCCTCGCGCCGGCCCGCGGGGGTGAAATGGGTGGTGACAACCCGTTCGCCCCGGTCCAGCAGCGCACGGATCAGCGGCACGGCGGATCGCATCTCGCCCAGTGACACCGCGTGGATCCAGACCGCACCGGGCAGTCCCTGGCCGTAGCGCCCGAAGCGTTCGCCCGCGGCCTGCGCATATAGCGGGTCCTTGCGGCCGCGTTGCCAGAGGTAGACCAGCATCACCGGCAGGCCGAGGTGCCAGACAAGCGACCACAGGCGCAGGAAAAGCCACAGCCTCATCCCGGTTTCACCACCAGGGCCAGCAGATCGGCGGCCAGCGGCGCAAGGCCGCCCTGCGCGGCGTCGGACAGCGCCTTTGCACGCGTGGCCATCGCCGAATGATCGGCAAGGAGCGCGGCCGGCAAGCTCCCCTCGCTGACCGATTGCGCCGCGCCGTTTTCGTGCAGTGTGGTGAAATCGGCGGTGAAATTCGCAACTCGCGGACCATGCAGGATCGCCGAGCCCAGGCTTGCGGCCTCCCATGGATTGTGCCCCTCGGTCGGCCCGAAGCTGCCGCCGATCAGGGTCGTCGGGCACAGGCGATACCAAAGGCCCATCTCGCCCAGAGTATCGACGATCCAGATGTCGGCGGTCGGCCCCTCGCCAAGGCTGCGTCGGGTGACGGTCATGCCATGCTCGGCGGCGCGGGCGGCGATCTCGGGGCCGCGACCGGGGTCGCGGGGCGCGATGAGCAGGAGCGGCCGCGACTTTGCGGCACGGAAGGCCGCCAGGGTGACGGCTTCGTCCTCGGGATGCGATGCGGCCAGCAGCACCGGCTGCTGCCCGACCAGGGCGGCGCGCGCCGCGGCAAGCGCCCCGGGCTCTGCAGCCAGGGGCGGGACCGCCGCCTTGAGCGAGCCGGTGACACTGACATCCGCCGCGCCCAGAGCCTGCAGATGCGCCGCCGTGACCGCATCTTGCGCCGCAACCAGGCTGAAGCGGGCGAAAAGGTCGGCGTAAAGCCCCTGCCAGCGGCGGCGGCGGGCGAAAGCCGCCGCGTTCATCCGGGCGTTCACCAGCGCCAGCGGGATGCCCCGCTGCGCCGCGGCCACCACCGCACCGGGCCAGAGGTCCTGCTCGGCCCAGACCGAAAGCGCCGGGCGCCAATGGTCAAGAAACCGCGCAAGATAGCCGGGCGCATCCAGCGGCATGAACTGGTGGCGGGTCCGCGGCGGCAGGTTCGCGGCAAGGACTTCGGCCGACCCCCGGGTGGTGGAGGTTACCAGGAAGTCGGCGTCGGTCTGGACGGCCATGGCGGCAACAAGCCCGCGCAGGGCCAGGGTTTCGCCCAGGCCGACCGCATGCAGCCAGATCAGCCTGCCGTCCGGGCGGCGCAGGCCCGGCTCGCCCAGTTTCTCGCGCCAGCGGTGCGGCAGTTCCTTGCCGCGCGACAGGCGGCGGCGCAGCAGGGCGGGCGCGCAGAGCGGGATCAGGCGGCTTGCCACCAGGTAGGCCCGCAACCATGGGCCGGTCGGGCTAGTCACGGAACGCCTTTTGCAGGCTCAGGTTCCAGAACGCGGGGCGCGACAGCACCTCGACAAAGCGTTCGGCGGCAGAGCCGGTGCCAAACCCTTCATGCTGCTCTGCGGGCCGACCCCAGGCGGTGCGCAGGAAGTCGAGGATCGCGCGCCGGTCCCCCGCTTTGCAGGCCACGACCGAGGCGGCCTCGGCCCGGTTGGTCTGGCGCGTGCCGATGTCGAGCGACGGCAGCCCCAGGAACGGCGCCTCGCGCACGCCGGCACTGGAATTGCCGACCATGCAGGCGGCATTTTTCATCAGTTCGGAAAAATGCGCGAACCGCATCGAGGGCAGAACGCGGAAGCGCGTCTTCGGCAGGCGGTCGATGACGGCGAAGATCTCGCGCGAGCCCGGGTCGTTGTTCGGCGCGATCACCACGAAAGGGCGCTGCGACGCCGCAAGCGCGCCGAAGAGATCCGCCGCCTGCGCGCCGATGCTGTCCTGTTCCGAGGTCACCGGGTGGAAGACCGCGATGCCATAGTCGGCGAAGGGAATGTCATAGCGCGCGCGCACCTCATCCAGCGTCACCCCCGACGGGCGGGCGTGGAAATCCAGCTCGGGCGAGCCGATGACGTGGATCGCCTCGGGCAACTCGCCCAGGCTGCGGACGCGGGCGGCGGCGGCCTCGGACGAGACGAAGTGGTGGGCGCAGAGCTTGGTGTTGCAATGGCGAAAGACCTCGTCGATGGTGCCCGACACTTCGCCGCCTTCGACATGGGCGGAACGGATGTAGTTCGTAGCGGCGACCAGCGAGGCCGCCAGCGCCTCGATCCGGTCGCCGTGGATCACGATCAGGTCGGGGCGGTTTTCGGTGACATAGTCGGAAAACCCCATCACGGTCTTCGCCAGGATCACGTCCTGCGGATCGCCGGGCCGCTGGTTCAGGAACTCGTGCACCCCCACCCCTGCCATGCGCCGCACCTCTTTCACCGTCAGGCCATAGCGGTCAAGCATGTGCATCCCGGTGACGAAGAAGGTCACCCGGTGCCCGGCATCGCTGGCCGCAGCAGCCAGGGGCACGAGCTTGCCGAAATCGGCGCGGGTGCCGGTGAGGAAGAGCAGGTGGCGGGTCATTTTGCGAATGATAATGGTAGCTTAAGTTGCGGAGGCTACGCTAAAGCTTGCCCGATTGAGTTACTTCTTCTGAAGCCTTGGACCACAGTTCCACACTGGTTTCCTTCATGACCGCATTCGTCTTTCGAATGCTCCTTCGAAGATCTTGCTCAGCCTAGGTAGCCCATGAGTGCGTGGACGCAAAGCGCGTTTTGCCCTCGACCCTTAGAAATGGGGAGCATAAGGTATTCGGTGCGGAAGCGCCACAATGCGGAAGGTCAAGCCTGCCTTGAACAGAATCGTTCTAACCATGAAGTGGGGGCAAGCCTTTTCGCCCGACTACGTCAATGTCTTGCATAGTGTTGTAGCGCAGAACCTTGACGGACCGTTCACTTTCGTCTGCCTAACCGACCGTCCCGAAGGTTTACGGAAGGGAATCGAGGCATTTGCACTTCCCGACATTGGGCTTGAACCCGAAGAATGGTATACGTCCAGTGTCTGGCCAAAGCTCGGACTTTTTGTGCCAGATCTTTCAGGTCTGTCCGGACGAGCACTGTTCCTCGATCTGGATACGATAGTGCTTGGTCCGCTCGATCGCTTCTTTCAGCCCACTGGATCGATCATCCTGCAGAATATGGGGCAAGGCTGGCGGAAAACTCCTAGGCCCGGTGCCCCCGAACCCGGTACCTGTGTATTTGCCTACAACATCGGCGAGCAAAGCCAGATTCCGGTCGCATTTATGGCTGACAAAGCATTGAATAAAGGACGCTTTCAGAACGAGCAAGACTTCGTTGCAGCCCACGCACGAGATCTGCACCTTTGGCCGGAGGACTGGGTCTGGAGCTTCAAACGGCATGTTGCGCGGCGCTGGGGGCGCGACATTCTATCTGACCCAAAGCGCCCTGCCGGGGATGTTTCAATCATCGCGTTTCATGGCTCGCCACGTCCTGCCGAGCTAATCAAGTCTGGTTTTTGGGGTAGATTTCCCCACCTTGGTTGCGGCCCGGTACATTGGGTAAAGGATTATTGGGATTACCACAGGAGTCGCTCATTTTGAAAGGCTACAAGCTTCTTCGAAGCTCCGAGTCGACGGCCGGATGAAAAGGGGCAATTCGGCCGGCATCGACAGCCTCAATCGCCTTCCTGCGGCTGACTGTAACAAGCAGCTCCTGCCGCTTCTTCAGATAAGGAAATTCAAGAAAGCGCAGACCAGCGTAAATATAAGCCGTCGTAATTAGATGCTCTTCCCGCCTGATTTGTTGCGAGATCACGCTTGCAGCACGATCCCTCCACAACAAATCGTCAGAAAACTCTACTATTGCAGCAGTTATCTCTGTGGCGCGTGCCGGGTTTACCGGCACAGCGTTACACAGCACGTCACGCAAATCAGATGGCGAAAGGGAGTTGATGCAACGTTCAAACTTCCACGGGTCGATCCGACCAACCATCGGAAATCCCGCTTCGACAATCGCCCTTGAGATTCCATATTCTCCACGTCGAATGGTGTTGTAGCGGTCGCTTGACACACGGTAGTCGCGCCAAAAGGCGTTGAACGCCGGGTGCGCAAGAACCGGTTTCTCGAACATCAGGAAGTGCGATTCAAGGTGCTTGCATTGGCGCGCCTTGTGGACCACCTGCTTGTTCACGAGGCCCTTGTAGGGTGACGGATCGTCGAGAAGCTGATGCAACGTCGTGTCTCCGTCCCGCAAAGGGAACCAAGTGCTATCGTTCATGACGATGAGTGTTTCAGGATCAGAGAATGACTCCTGGACGAAACGCACACCATCTCTGTAGCCGCCAAAATCATAGCCGAAGTTTGGACGTTCTAGAACTGCAACGCATAGTTGAACCAAAGCATCGCGAGTCTCGGAAAGCAAAGCCGTGTTGGATACCACGACCGTGCAGAAGCCAGCCCTTTTGAGCGTCGTCAGTGTGAGTCGCAAGGAATCTGGGAGTTCATCGCGCTGCCAGATCAGCAAAATAGCCACTCGCGAGGAAACAGCATGCCGACCGGCATGAACCCTTACACGGCGAGCGAAATTCTCGTCATGATACCGTTGAATAAAGGGCTCGTAGACATTCCTTACACCGCGCGACGCCTGCGATTTCAATCGCCGCCATTCGCGTTCTATTTTCCATCGGGGCGGCAACGCAATTACAAAACGGGTCAGAAATCGCATGTTTCACCCATATCTGATGACACTTACCGTAGAATTTCCCACCGCAACTGCGTGTTGCGGGTCACGGTCCGCTTAAGCTTTTTGCCCAGCACCTTGTCGAAATCATAGGCCGCGATCTCGCCCGACCCCGGTCTCCGCGCCCAGATGTCGGCTTCGGTGATCACATGCCCCTTTGGCAGGTCGCGGTCGGCCACGACCGAGCCGCGCGCGAAGCGGTAGACGGCTTCCTCGGGGGCGCTGCGCTGTTTGGGGTTGTTGGCGGCGATCCAGATTTCCTTCGAGCGGTCGATCAGGAAGCGCAGTTCCGCCGGGTCCATCGAGTTGATGATGTCCGGCCCCTTGCGATAGCGGGTGTCGGTGTAGTGGCGTTCCAGGATCGAGGCGCCGAGGGCGACCGAGGCCAGCGCCATCTCCGGGCCGATGGAATGGTCGGAGAAGCCGACGACGGCCCTGGGAAACGCCTGCCGCAGCTCGGTCACGCCGCGCAGGCTGACGATCTCGGCCGGGCTGGGGTAGAGGTTGGTGCATTCCAGCAGCGCATAGTCCACCCCGGCCCGGTCCAGGATATCGACCGAGGCGCGCAGGGTCTCGATGGTCTGCATCCCCGTCGACAGGATCACCGGCTTGCCCTTCCGCGCGATGTGGCGAATCAGCGGCAGGTTGTCCGCCTCCCCGCTTCCGATCTTGTAGGCGGGCACGGCTTGCGTTTCCAGCCAGTCGGCGGCGGCGCGGGAGAAGGGGGTGGAGATCCAGATCAGCCCAAGGGATTCCGTGTAACGCTTGAGTTCGGCCTCTTCGTCCAGGGTCAGCGCGCAGGCCTCCATCACATGCCAGATCGAGACGTCGGCGTTGGGCGGGAAGATCGACTTCGCCTCCTCCGTCATCTCGTCTTCAAGGATGTGGGTCTGGTGCTTGATCATCTCGCAGCCCGCCCCGGCGGCCAGGCGCACCATTTCCTTGGCCACCGAAAGATCGCCGCCGTGATTGATGCCGATCTCGGCGATGACTAACGGAGGATGGCCGGGGCCGATCTCGCGGTGGGCGATCTTCATGGGCGTCTTCCTCTGGTTGCCGCCCGTGCTGCATGACCCTGCCGCGGCTGTCAAGTCGGCGGGGTGCAGGCCAGCGGGTAGTGGGCCAGAACCTCATGCTGCGCACCCTTGCCGGTCAGATGACTGCGCCAGAGCGTCAGCTCGGTGACCTCCCAGGGGTCGGTGCGAAACCCCGCCCCCATCGCGACCGCCCGCTCCAGCCGCGCGGTGTCCGCCGGGCCTGGCGGAGAGAACCGGCCCAGCGAGACATGCGGGGCGAACTTGCGCGCATCGACCGGACACCCGGCGCGGCGGGCGATGGTTTCGACTTTGGCTTGCAGTCGCCGGAGCGATTCCGAGGGGGCGAGACCCGCCCAGGCGGTGTGCGGCCTGCGCTTTCCGAACAGACCAAGCCCCTGAAGTGAGAGGGGAAACCCCGGTTCACGCAGCGTCTCGAAGCCGTCATGCGCGGCCTTCAGCGCGGATTCGGGGCAGGTGCCCAGAAAGACCAGCGTCAAGTGGAGGGTCTCTGGGTCCAGCTTGCGCGGCAGGGGCAGCAGGAATTGCTGGACCAGGCAGGCCGCCCGCACCGCATGCGGCAGATCAATGCCGAGAAAGGCGCGGATCATCGCCGGGCAAGCAGGGCCAGCCGGTCGCGGATCTCGGACCGGACCGGCCCTTCGCGGGGCGCGTCAAGCAGAGTTGACCACAGGACGGGCTCTGGCCCGGCCCGTCCGCCCCCGCCCCAGTCCAGCGCCCGAAGCACGGCCTGCGCGGCATCGGGCAGACGCTCTGGCAGGGCCTGCCCCGACAGCACGCCCCAGATCGCCGTCCAAAGCCGGGCGACCGACCACGGGTTGTATCCGCCGCCACCCAGCACCAGCACGCGCGGCGCCAGCGGCAGCAGCGCGCGGATCGCCTCCAGATAGGCGCGGTTCGACAGGGCCAGGCGCGACAGAGGGTCCTCCAGCAGCGAGTCCGCACCGCATTGCAGGACCAGCGCCTCGGGCTGGAACTCCTCGACCCTCGGCAGGATCAGCCCCTGCAGAACCGCCCTTGCCTCGCTGTCGTTGTAGCCCTTCGGCACCGGCAGATTGAAGGCACTGCCCCCGGCCGTGTCGGCCAGTGCCCCGGTGAAAGGCCAGCGGCTCTCTTCGTGGACCGAGATCATCCGCACCCCCGGATCGCCGGCAAAGGCCAGTTCCACCCCGTCGCAATGATGCGCGTCGAAGTCGACATAGGCGATCCGCATCAGGCCGTGGCGTTGCAGGACCTTGATCCCCAGCACCACGTCGTTGAGATAGCAGAACCCGTTCGCACGACCCGGCAATCCGTGATGCGTGCCCCCGCCCGGGACATGGATCACGCCATGGGTCCGAGCCAGATGTTCGGCCGCCAGCATCACCCCGCCTGCGCCGGTCGCCGGGCGGCGGAAGACCTGGGCAAAGACCGGGTTGGCCAGGGTGCCGAGATGATACCGCGCGCGCATTTCGGGCGTAGCCTCTCCTGTGGCCTCGGCAGCCTGCAGCGCCGCGATGTAGTCGGGCTCATGCCACATCGCGAGGGCGGCCGGCTTGGCACGGGGACTGGTCCGGAACCGCCCCGCCGGCAACCAGCCAAGCACGCGGGCCAGGTCCATAACCGTGGACACCCGCGGCACCCGCAACGGGTGGCGCGACCCGTAGGACGAGCCGCGGTAGATCTCGGATCCGATGAACAGCGGGACCGCCGGCGCGGCCGGTGCGGGCGACAGGGCACGGGCTTCCGACCGGTCTGCCGGACGGCTGATCATGGTGCACTCCGTTTCAGCAGACAGCGCAAGATCAGCACCTCCTGGCCGGTTTCACGTCAAATTATCTGGAATACCCTGTGAATTTGTCCACAGCCATGCCATATTCCCGTGGAGGATATCGGGCAGCGGCCAGATCCGGGAACCGGGCGGCCAGGATGGCGTGGAATGGGTTGGCAAGACAAGAGTGCGGCGCAAGGTGCCGGGGGCGCAAGGGTGCAATATGGCGCGTTGTGCTGGCGGCATGGCGCAGACAGCGTTGAAGTGCTGCTGATCACCAGCCGGGATACGGGTCGCTGGGTCATTCCGAAGGGCTGGCCGATGCCGGGCCTCGCCCCGGAAGCGGCGGCGGTGCAGGAAGCCTGGGAAGAGGCGGGGGTCGACGGCCAGATCAACCCGCTGTGCCTCGGTCGCTTTGGCTATCAGAAATGCCTGTCGGTCAGTGCCACCGTGCCCTGCGCGGTCGCGGTCTACGGTCTGCAGGTGGCGAAGCTGGCCAAGACCTTCCCGGAGGCCAGGGAACGCCAGCGGAAATGGTTCTCGCTGCGCGAGGCGGCGGGACTGGTGGCCGAGCCTGAACTGGCGCTGATCATCGCGGGCTTCACGCCCCCCGAGGCGGGTCGTCCGGCCCCAATCGCGGCGGATGACGAAGATGACTGGGCGCAGCCACGCAGCGCGTCGGGCAAACGGCAGGACCATTGACCTTCGGCCGGGTTTGACTAGGTAGCACCCGGTTCAGAATACAGGCGACCAAAAGATGATCCGCTACAGCCTCAGATGCGCGGCAGACCATGGCTTTGAAAGCTGGTTTGCCGGTGCCGATGCCTTCGCGGCATTGCTGGCGGCAGGGCAGCTTGCCTGTCCGGTCTGCGGCGCGTCGGAGATCCGGAAGGATCTGATGGCGCCTGCCGTCCGTCCCGCACGCGCCGCCATGACGCTGCCCGAGAAGGCACCCGACATGGTGCCGGACAGGACGGTGAAACGACCCGATCTGTCGGCCCCCGCCTCCGAGCTCGAGGCGCGGATCGCGGCCCTGCGGCGGCAGATCGAGGCGAATTCGGAATATGTGGGCATGAACTTCGTGACCGAGGCGCGGCGCATCCATGCGGGCGACGCCCCCGGCCGCGCGATCCATGGCGAGGCGAAGCCGGAAGAGGCGCGCCAGATGATCGAAGACGGCCTTCCGGTCGCCCCCCTGCCCTTCCTGCCTGCCCGCAAGGTGAACTGAGGGTTTCCGCCGTCCGCCCGGCATGGCCTGCAGGCCCGACGCCGGTGTATCGACGGGGTGCAAGACCGCGTCAGGGTTCCGCCGACTGTCGGCCCCTGTCTCCCTGCCTTCCTGCCTGCCACATCACCGGACCGCCGCGAAGGCAAGCCGATCGCCGCGCCGCGATCATCCTTTCCGGCCGCTTGCCCGATGGAACGGCGACTCTCCTGCCAGTCGGGCATTCGGCATCTGCCCTGCCCTGATCCCGGTCGCGCGACGGCAACCCTTGCCGGGCCCGATGTCAGTAGATGTAGCGGATCTGTTCGGTCCAGAACCGTTCCATCCGCTTCAGCGACATGTTGATCTCGTCCATGCCCGAGGCGTCGATCAGCGCGCGGCGTTCGATGCCTTCGGCGTGGCGGGCGAAGAGGTCGGAGAGCATGCCCCGCACCTGACGTCCCCGTTCGGTCAGCCGCACCCGGACCGACCTGCGGTCGATCTCGCTTCGCTGATGGTGCATGTAGCCAAGCTCCACAAGCTTTTTCAGGTTGTAGCTGACGTTCGAGCCCTGGTAATAGCCCCGCGACTTCAGCTCGCCTGCCGTCACCTCGTTCTCGCCGATGTTGAACAGCAGCAAAGCCTGGACCGAGTTGATCTCAAGGATGTTCAGCCGCTCGAACTCATCCTTGATCACATCCAGAAGCAGCCGATGCAGCCGCTCGACCAGGGCAAGGTTGTCAAGGTAACAGGACAGGAAGGCCTTCTGCGATCCATCCAGCACCGGGGCATACGCTGTCATACTCTCTCTCCACCGTTCGGACGGGGACAGAATCGGCACAAACCACAAACATTCCGTAAACTTGAGAAGAACTCCGGCTATTTTCCCGCGCCCAGCCGCGTTTGTGCAAAGCGGCTCACGCGGGCCAGCAGCCGCGCCAGACCGGCTGGCGGAGCGGTCTGCCCCAGGATCCATGCCATCAGATCCTGATCGTTTTCGGCCAGAAGGGCCTCATACTCGGCCAGCTCGGCTGCGGTCAGATCGGCCAGATGCGCATCGGCAAAGGGGCCGAGCACCAGGTCCATCTCTTTGGTGCCGCGCCGCCAGGACCGCATCCGCATCCGCTTCAGGCGCGCTTCAGCCGTCTCCTGCATCGCCCGCTCTTCCCGCTTGAACCCCGTCGTGCCGGACCCTAAGACAGGCTGCAGCGAAACTCCACCCTTCCGAAAGGGGTGCCCGATGGCCTTTCTCTCTGACACCCTGGCGCGGGTGAAGCCCTCGCCCACCATCGCCGTCACCACCAAGGCCGCGCAGCTGAAATCCGAAGGCCGCGACGTGATCGGCCTTGGCGCGGGCGAACCCGATTTCGACACGCCGGAGAATATCCGCGAGGCGGCCAAGCGCGCGATCGACAACGGCAAGACCCGCTATACCCCGGTGGACGGCATCCCCGAGTTGAAGGCGGCGATCTGTTCCAAGTTCCTGCGCGAGAACGGGCTGACCTACACGCCGGGCCAAGTCAGCGTCGGCACCGGCGGCAAGCAGATCCTCTACAACGCGCTGATGGCGACCTGCAACCCGGGCGACGAGGTGATCATCCCCGCGCCCTACTGGGTCAGCTATCCGGACATGGTGCTTTTGGCCGGGGGCACGCCGGTCCCGGTGGTCGCGGGCATCGAGACGAATTTCAAGCTGACGCCCGAACAGCTTGAGGCCGCGATCACGCCGAAGACCAAGTGGTTCATCTTCAACTCGCCGTCGAACCCGACGGGCGCGGGCTACACGCGCGCCGAGCTGAAGGCATTGACCGATGTCCTGATGCGGCACAGCCATGTCTGGGTGATGTCGGACGACATGTATGAACACCTCGTCTTCGACGATTTTGCCTTCTGCACCCCAGCCGAGGTCGAACCCGGCCTCTACGAGCGCACGCTGACTTGCAACGGCGTGTCCAAGGCCTATGCGATGACCGGCTGGCGGATCGGCTATGCGGCAGGCCCGGTGGCGCTGATCCGGGCGATGGCCACGATCCAGTCGCAATCGACCTCGAACCCCTGTTCGGTCAGCCAGCATGCCGCGCTGGAGGCGCTGTCAGGTCCGCAGGAGTTTCTGTCCGACTGGCGGCGCGTCTTCCAGGGCCGCCGCGATCTGGTGGTGTCGATGCTGAACCAGGCCAAGGGTATCCGCTGCCCGAAGCCGGAAGGCGCGTTCTACGTCTATCCCGACATCTCGGGCTGCATCGGCAAGGCGACGCCCGCCGGCAGGGTGATTTCCAGCGACGAGGTCTTTGCGACGGCGCTTCTGGAAGAGACCGGGGTGGCCGTCGTCTTCGGCGCGGCCTTCGGCCTGTCGCCGAACTTCCGCGTGAGTTACGCCACCAGCGACGAGGTGCTGCACGAGGCCTGCACCCGCATCCAGCGGTTCTGCGCAGGCCTGGTCTGAGAAGCCCGGCCCCGTGAAGCGGGTTGACGATTCCCCCGCGCTCGGGAAGGAATGGCGGGGTAGGCCTTCCGGCCGCTGGACATTGGACCTGAAAAGCGATGGGCGCTGACATTCCCGACTATTACTTCCGGGTGCGCGACAATGGCGCTTTGGTGTTCCGCCTTTCCACGGAAAATCGCCAGCGCCGGATCGAGTTGGACGAAATCGCCACGGTCAACGTGAAGAACGGCAGCATCAAGCCGCATGGCGAGGTGAAGCTGACCGCAGCGGACCGGACGGCCATCGCGGACTGGCTGGCGGCGCGGCAGGCGCAGCTGGCCGCACGCGAGGTCGACGACATCCTGCGCACCGTGGATCACCTGAACCTGACCACGCAATGGGCGCAGGCGCGGGCCACCGATGCGCAGCTGGGGGCGGTGACGGACGCGCTTTTGCTGGCCATGCATGACCTGCGGTCGACGCTGGTGCGCCGCAAGGCCGACCGGCTGGAAAAGCCGGAATAGCGGCCCGCAGCGCAGGGCCCCGGTCGCTGCGCCGGGGCGATGCGCGACCAGGCCATCGCCAGGCGGCGTGGGTCAGATCTGCTTTTCGGGCATCTGCACGCGCAAGCCGTCCAGCGCGTCGGTCACCTTGAGCTGGCAGGTCAGGCGCGAGCGGACCGGGTCAGGGTGCCAGGCGAAGTCGAGCATGTCGGCCTCCATGTGGTCCTTCTTCGGCAGCTTGTCGACCCAGGCCGGATCGACATAGACGTGACAGGTCGAACAGGCGCAGGCGCCGCCGCAATCGGCCTCGATCCCTGGAATGCCGTTGTCGCGCGCGCCTTCCATCACGGTCAGACCGTTCGCGACCTCGACCACGTGTTCTTTGCCATTGTGTTCGACGTAAGTGATCTTCGCCATTCTCAGGTTCTCCAGGCATCGTCTGTGGTGACATAGGTCAGTCCGGCCGGATTTGCCAGAGGGGCCGCAGGCTTGCGTTGCGGCGCGGATGTTCTAGTATTGTTCGCATGACACAGGCACCCCCCCCTGCGCGCAGCATGAGCCTGCGCAGCTGGCCGCGCCCGCCGAAGGCGCTGCCGGCCGGGCGGCTGGGCGAGCCGCCCGCGGGCGCGCGCGTCACCGTGGCGGGCCTTGTCCTGGTCCGCCAGCGGCCCGGCACCGCGAAGGGGGTGATCTTCGTCACGCTGGAGGATGAGACGGGTACGGCCAATGTGGTGGTCTGGGCCAATGTCTACGAACGCTTTCGCCGGGCGGTGATCGCGGGGCGGCTTCTGCGGGTCACGGGCAAGCTGCAGCGCGAGGCGGGCGTGGTGCATGTGGTGGCGGAACTGATCGAGGACCTGTCGCCGCTTCTCGACCGGCTTCTCGACCCCGGATTCCGGCATGACGGGGTCAGGGCGGGCGATCAGCCTTAGATCGGGATGATGTTTGATGGAAACATCATCCCGATCTCGGTTCTTGGTGTCGCGTGATTGATGCGGAAAACCGGAGTCCCCTTTTCCTCATCACGCTCTACACAGGTCTGTCCCGGGATAAGGGGCAGTCCGGCCTTCAGCCGATTTGTGCAAACGAGCCCCCAAAGTGCTTCCTTCCATCTCTGCGAAAGGATCGCACCATCAAACCGTGGGATCAAACAGCTAGGACGCGGCCTTGACCGTATGTTCCGCATTGCCGATGATCAGGCTCTTGCCGGAATAGATGTCCCCGGTCATCTGCAGGGCGAACCGTTCGGCGTCCCGCTTGATCACCCCTTCCGAGATCGCGCCGATCTCGTCGGGATCGACCCCCAGCACTTCCAGCACCTCGCCCCCCAGCGCCAGCGCCGAGTGGAACATCTCGCGCATCTGGTGATCCACGCCCTCCCGGATCAGCTCCAGCGCATGCGCCCGGTCCCAGGCCCGCGCCAGAACCACCGCATTCGGAAACTCGTGCCGGACCAGCCTGGCGATCCGCGTCGTCGTTTCCTTCTTGTCGGTCGCGATCACCACCGCCCGCGCCCGATCCGCGCCCGCGGCCTTCAGGATGTCG
>Ga0308009_10001222_pt1 | contig 15615 bp, 12 predicted proteins | sample Neamet127_FD_203134 | JGI IMG/M metagenome (GOLD analysis project Ga0308009, IMG submission 203134) | Marine microbial communities from water near the shore, Antarctic Ocean - #127 | ecosystem: Environmental > Aquatic > Marine > Unclassified | place: Southern Ocean | collected 2014-07-24
GGGGTCGGTGCACTATGACTTGCGAGAGGAGGCCGGAGCCGCCGGTGCTGCGCCGGCCCGCAGTGAAACCGGCCTGGTCAATCTGGCTGACCTGTCCGAAGCCCGGCTGCGCTGGCTGGCCCGCACCGACTGGGGTTTTGTCGAGCAGCACGCACGCGATGGCCTGCGCATGAATGTATCCGGTGGCGCCAACATCGGCGAACGCATGATGGCCCTGGGCAGCCGCCACTACGGCAAGCTGCGCGGCCAGGCACTCGACTGGATGGAACGTGTCGAACTCGACGTGGGCCGCATCGACGATCTACCGGGTACCTACTCGGGCGGCATGCAGCAGCGGCTGCAGATCGCGCGCAACCTGGTCACCCACCCGCGGCTGGTCTTCATGGACGAACCGACCACTGGCCTCGACGTGTCGGTGCAGGCGCGCCTGCTGGACCTGCTGCGCGAGCTGGTGGACCAGTTGCAACTGGCTGCGGTGATCGTGACCCACGACCTGGCTGTCGCGCGTTTGCTGGCGCACCGCATGCTGGTCATGAAGGACGGGCAGGTGGTTGAGCAAGGGCTGACCGACCGCGTGCTCGACGACCCGCAGCATGCCTACACGCAATTGCTGGTGTCCTCGGTGCTGACGCCCTGAACCGTTCAAAAAACATTGTTGATTGCCCCCATGACTGCCCTGCTTGAAACCACCCAACTTTCAAAAACTTTTACCCTGCACGGTCGCGGCGGGTTGGCGCTGCCGGTGTTCTCGGGCATTGACCTCAGCGTCCTTGCCGGCGAATGCCTGGCGCTGACCGGCCATTCGGGCAGCGGAAAAAGCTCGCTGCTGCGCTGCCTGTACGGCAACTACGGCGCCAGTGCCGGTGAGGTGCGTGTGCGCCACGATGACGACTGGGTCCGCCTTTCGCATGCCGAACCGCGCGAGGTGCTGGAGGTGCGGCGCCGCACCCTCGGTTATGTGTCGCAGTTCTTGCGCGTGATCCCGCGTGTCTCGACGCTGGACATCGTGGCCGAGCCGCTGCGCCGCCTCGGTGTGGCAGCCGACGAGGCGCGTGACCAGGCCGCGTTATGGCTGGCGCGCCTGAACCTGCAGGAGCGGCTGTGGCATTTGCCGCCAGCGACTTTTTCCGGCGGCGAGCAGCAACGCGTCAACATTGCCCATGGCCTCATCGCCGGCCAGCCGGTGCTGCTGCTGGACGAACCCACCGCATCGCTGGATGCCGACAACCGCGCTGTGGTGGTGGAGCTGATTCGGGCCGCACGTGCACGGGGCGCCGCCATCATCGGCATTTTTCACGACGACGAAGTCCGTGAGGCTGTGGCCAGCCGCTGCTTCGACGTCGAACAACATCGCCCCTCCCAGTGAACCGGAAGTCTCCCATGACACAACGCCTCATCAAAAACGCCAGAATCGTCACCGCCGACGAGGAATTCATCGGATGCATGGTGATCGAGGGACAGACCATCCACTCCATTGATCGTGGCGACACCTCGGTGGCGGCGGCCGAAGACTGGGCCGGCGACTGGCTGCTGCCCGGCCTGGTCGAGCTGCACACCGACAACCTTGAAAAACACCTGATGCCCCGCCCCGGTGTGCTGTGGAATGCTCACTCGGCCACCGTCATGCATGACGCCTTGTGCGCCGCTGCCGGCATCACCACGGTGCTCGACTCCATCGTGATCGGCGATATGGACCGCGGCGGCGCCCGCAGCCAGACCCAGCATGTCTCCATCCAGGCCCTGCACGAATGCCGGGGTGAAGGCCTGCTGCGGGTCGACCACCTGCTGCACCTGCGCTGCGAAATTTCGGCGCCGGACATTGTCGAGGTCTTTGAGCGGTATGCCGACGACTCGCTGCTGGAACTGGTCAGCGTGATGGATCACACGCCGGGCCAGCGCCAGTGGCGCGATCTTTCCAAATACCGGCGTTATTCCGAGCGGTATGGCCGCTTCGATGATGCGCAGTACGAAGCGCTGGTGGCGGAGCTGACGGCGCACCAGTTGCGCCACGCGATTCCGAACCGCGCCGCTGTCATCGCGGGCAGTCACGCGCGGGGCGTGCCGCTGGCCAGCCACGACGACACGGAAGTTGAACACGTCGAACAGGCCAGCGAGGAGAACATCGCAATTTCCGAATTCCCGACCACGGTGGCGGCAGCGCAGGCCGCTCGCGATGCGGGCATTGCCATCGTGATGGGCGGTCCCAACCTGGTGAAGGGCGGTTCGCACTCCGGCAACGTGTCGGCAGCCGAGCTCGCCCGGCTGGACCTGCTTGACATCTTCTCGTCGGACTACGTGCCTGCCAGTTTGCTGCAGTCGGCCTTTCTACTGTGTGAGACCGCCGGCTGGAGTTTGCCCAAAGCCGTTAACACCGTCACCCGTAACCCGGCCCACGCGATCGGTCTGACGGACCGCGGCGAGCTGGCGCCCGGCCTGCGCGCTGACCTGATTCGTGTGCGCAAAAGCGGCGGCATGCCGATTGTGCGTGGCGCCTGGCATCAGGGTGAGCGGGCCTTCTGATTTGTCGGAGATAGCGCGGTGTGTGTCAGCCGGGCGCCTACAAGCGATCTGGCTGCCTGCTGACTGGCCCAAATTTCCCGGCTCGCCTACAGTCACAGCCAACAGCACACTGCTGTAACACTGACTCACCAAGGAGCTGACATGAGAGTCGATACCCCCCTCGCCAATCCGTTTGCGCTGATGATGGCGCCCCAGCAGGTGCTGGAGGCGATGGAGAAGTCGGATTCGCTGCGCCGCCTGCAGCACCAGGTGTTTCACCCGCTGGACACCCGTGCCGCGTTTCAGGCCGATGCCGACCTGGCAGCTTTTGATGCGGCCATCGAGCGCGCCAATATTGTGTTGCCGCCCGAAATGGACGAGCCGGTCTAATCCTTCGAGGCGAGCGCGGCTTTCACCGGCTCGCGCATGGTCACAAACTCTTCGGCCACCGTCGGGTGAATGCCGATGGTGCTGTCGAACACAGCTTTGGTGGCGCCAGCCTTCATCGCCACCGCAAAGCCCTGAACAATTTCGCCCGCATCCGGGCCCACCATGTGCAGCCCGACCACGCGGTCCGTCGCGTCGTCCACCAGCAGTTTCATCAAGGTGCGCTCACTGCTGCCGCTCAGCGTGTGTTTGAGCGCCTTGAAGTCGGCGCGGAACACCGAGATGTGGCCGAACTCCTTGCGCGCATCAGCTTCTGAATAACCGACCGTGCCAATGTTCGGGTGCGTGAACACGGCTGTCGGCACAAATTCATAACTCACGCTGCGCGGCTTCTTGCCGCCGGCCGCGCCCAGCAAATGATCCACCACCACCATGGCTTCGCCAAGTGCCACCGGCGTCAGTTGCAGGCGTGCCGTCACGTCGCCGAGCGCATAGACCGAGGGCAGCGAGGTTTGGTAGTGGCTGTTGACCTCAATCGCACCCTTGGCATTGAGCTTGACGCCGGCTGTTTCCAGCCCAAGACCGCTGGTGTTGGGCACGCGGCCAGTGGCGTAGAGCACGGCATCCACCGTACAGGCTGTAGCCCCGCCCTTGAGCTCGACGGTGAGGCCGTCAGCGGTTTTGCCGATGGCGGCGACTTCGGCGCCGAACTGCAGGCGCACGCCGGTTTTGGCCATCTCGGCGGCGACAAAACTGCGCACGTCGTCGTCAAAACCGGTCAGCAGTTTTTCGCCGCGGTGCACCTGGATCACTTCGGCGCCCAGGCCGTTGAAGATGGAGGCGAACTCGCAGGCAATGTAGCCGCCGCCGACCACCAGCAGGCGTTTGGGAAAAGGCGTCAGGTCGAACATCTGGTCCGAGGTCACGATGTGTTCGCGCCCGGTCACAGCTGGCACCGTTGGCGTACCGCCGGTGGCGATCAGAATGTTTTTGGCGCTGAAGGTTTTGTCGTCCACCTTCACCGTGTGGCCGTCCAGCAGCGTGGCCCAGCCGGTGACGATGGTCACGCCCGCGCCAGCCAGCAGGCCCTGGTAGATGCCGTTCAGGCGGGTGATTTCGCGCGCCCGATTCGCCTTGAGCACCTCCCAGTTGAAAACCGGTGCTTCGCCGGCCCAACCAAAGCCGTGCGACTCCTCAAACGCCTCGGCGTAGTGGGCGGCATAGCTGTAGAGCTTTTTCGGGATGCAGCCGACGTTGACGCAGGTGCCACCCATGGCTGCCACCTCCGCCAAAGCCACACGGGCACCGCGTTGCGCGGCCATGCGCGCGGCGCGCACGCCGCCGCTGCCGCCGCCGATGACAAACAGGTCGAAGTCAAAATTTTGCATAAAGAGGGTCTTGGGATTTTCGTCAGAAAGGATTGCAGCATGCCTGCAGCGCCTTGAACCTGCAATCCGCAGGGACATCAGTATAAAAAGGGTAGCTGAAAGCGCCCATTGCATCTGGGCTGAGGACTGTTTTTACTGTGAGGGCAAGCGATGGACCCGGCCACTCGGGGAAACACCGTTTGTTTTTGATAAAAAAGCCTCAGACTTGGCCCGTGACACCGCGTTTTTCCGACCATTTTTGCCATGCCTTCAGTTTCCTCTTCTTCCCCTTCTTCTGCATTCGCCGCTGAGATCGATTCGTTCAAGGAGGTGCTGCTTGTCGGTGGTCTGGAGGCTTCCCTTGACTTCCTGAACACGCGCACGGATTACCGCTTTACCTTTATCTACAAGTCCGAACCACCCCATGCCCGGCGTGTCATGGTCCATGACCGCGAATTGCTGTACATTCCCAGTCGCGATCTGGTGCCGATAGCGCAAACCTTTTTTGAGTTCATGCTGACCGAGCCGGTATTCGCCACCGCTGATGGCGTGGCAGACGAACGCAGCTGCCTTCACCCCGCACGCACGCATTTCCGCGGTTTTTGCGGCATTCAGTTGCTTTACGCCGATGGGCGGCATTTCGGCTGGCTGGCCCACGCCAGTCCGGGCCCGGTGCTCGTGCCCGCTGGAGAGATCGATTTCCTTCATCTCGTCGCGCCCGTCCTGATGCAGGTGCTGGAGACGATGGTGCCGGACACGGGCTGACATCCCAGGCCCGGCAGGCTCCTGGCGCCGAAACTCCCGCAGCTCATGCCGAATCCAGTCGATGAACACGCGGGCGCGCATGGGATAGAGCACGCTGATGGGCCGGGGCGGCGGCTCAAACTCTTCCAGGATGATGCGTAGCTGTTTGCTTTTCACGAAGGACGCGACCTGGTACAAAAAAACTGCCGGAACCTATGCCGGCGGCGCAGGCCGACACTGCGGGAGCCTTCTGGTTGAACTCCAGGTTGCCACTGACAGCCAGCCGCAGTGCACAGCGCTTGCTGCGCCTGCGGGTGCTGTCCATGCGCGTTGAGGCGTCGCTACCGCTGCGCTCGGGTCCGGCTGAGTTGTCGCCTTATCTGGCTGCGGATCCGGACTGACGGTAATGGCTGGCGAGCTCAATGCTCGCCACACAGATGGCCAGCCAGGCCGTGCCTGAGGCAAAACCCGCCAGCACGTCGGTGGCGAAATGCACCTGCAGGAAGATCCGGCTGCAGCCCACGCTGAAAGCCGTGGCGGCGGCCAGCAGCACCAGCGGCAGACTGGCGCGCCAGGCCAGCGCCTGTGGCAGGCTGCGCAGCAGCACATAGGCGAGCATGCCGTAGAGGACGACCGAGCCGGAGCTGTGCCCGCTCGGAAAGCTCCAGCCCTCGGCCTGGACCAGGCCGCCCTCATGCAAGGGGCGGGTCCGGGCAAACACCGCCTTGAGGGTGGTGTTGAGCAGGGCGTTGCCGCAAACCGCCAGCACCCAGGCCAGCGCCAGCCAGCGCTGGCCGCGTAGCAGCAGCGCGGCCGCCACCACGACACACACCACGCTCAGGGTGGCGGTGTTGCCGAGTTGGGTGATCCAGGCAAAGGCCTGCACGGCCCAGCCGGCGGTGTGCTCGCGCACGGCATCTGAAAATAGCTGGTCGAGCTGGCCGGCCCGTTCACCGTCGCCGAGCTCTTCGGCGATACCGGCAAACAGCGCCGCACCGCCGACCAGCACCGCAAAGCCTGCTGCGAGGCGGATCAACAGATAAACGCCGGGGCTCAGGGTACTGGTTTCGCGCGGCAGCGCATAACGCTGCGCCAGCCACCACAGCGCGGCAAACAGCAGCAGGGCGTGGGCACCCAGGGTTTGGACCAAGGCGGCGGGGAAATCGTTGTGAGGCATGGCGGCACCAAGCTTAAGGCCTGTCCGTGCTGCCCGGCCATTGGGGCTACTGGCTGGCACTGGCCCAAAGCTGCTTTGCTATTGATTTGATAGCTGCTTACGCTTGATGGACGGAGGCTGGAAGCCAATTTGGCTTACATTTTTTCTTGTTGAGCGTTTCTGACGTCCCGACGGAAGTTCAATGCGGCCCGTCGATCGCTCGGAGTGGTAGGAACCGTCAGAGTGCGTTTTCCTGAAGGCACTGTTAAGCGGCCGTGCTTTCCTCCCCGACGGAATGCCCATCCGTTGAGGATCAGTTGCTTAACGAGGATGTTGATTTCCTTGGAGTTGCAGTATTTCATAGGAAGCTTCCCGCTAGAAGGTCGAGTCGGCGAGTTACTGCCATTCGCCGCGGTTGTTGATGAAGCCCCATTTGCCGTTTTGCCTGACGGCGGCTCGTCCCGCTTGAAACGGCTTTGCATCGTCGAATCGGGCAGGAATGATCCACTGTTGCTGCGCGTTGATAAAGCCCCACTTTCCGGTGGTGGACTGGACGGCTGCCAGTCCTTCGCTGTAGGAACTGACGGCCCGGTATTTGGGGCCTTGGGTTGAACTGCAGCCGCTGAGGGCCATCAGTGACGCGATCAATAGAGTGGCAATGACAGGGTTGAACATGATGTTTTTATCAAGAAGTAATCTTTTCTAAATTTCCCTGAAAGCTCTGTAACGAGCTTTCAGGGGAGAGATGCGTGAATCGGCGCGGGTGTTGGCCCGTAACGACGCTCAGGCGCTTTTCTCAACTACTTCCTTGGCGGATTTTTGTCACGCCCCTTGCCCGAGTCTTCGCCGGTTTTGCTGGGCCAGCCTGCGCCTTGACTGCTAAATGTGCGGTTCATATTTTTTCCTTTTGTTGAGTTGAGATGTCTTACTTGCCTTTTGGCGTCGGCGGGTTGTTGCCGCGACCGCCGCCGGAGGGTCCCTTGGCGGTATGACCGGCTGGGGCATTTTCTAAAAGTGGATGGTTCATGGTGATTCCTTCAAAAACCCCGTAATTTGCGGCATGCTTTTGATGGGGCGGGGCATGCAGATCGAACCCTGAATGGATTCGATGGGTTGGATTTGAGTCGCAAAACAGGCGAGTTGCAAATACATCGCATCAGTGCTGCATTGATGCAAAATTGATGCAATATTCTGCTGACTGGGTTATGGTTTGCGCTTTGTCACAGCGCACAATCAACACGGACTCAACCATGGCCCAGCCGGTAACCAGCACCCAAAAGTACAAGTACTTCAAGTCCAAGGACGCCTTGGCGAGGGCCTTGATCCAAAACCAGCCTGATGCGTGGGACTGTGAACCCCGTTCTTTGGCCGCAAAAATTGGTGCGTTGGACAAAGGCGACGTGACGTGGTGGCGCGCGCGACCTCAGCAAACACAGGCGCTGGCAGATATTCTTGAGATGCCCGTTGAAGACCTGGGCGTTTTGGCAAAGTCCGCCAGCTTTGTCGTCAGCTTTTCCGACTTCCCGGCATTGAAGCCGCTGGACTTGAAGCGCGAAGCGCCATGGCGTCTGGGTCAGGAAGTGCTGAATGCCGGCCAGAAGAAAAGCGAATACGGACGCGAGACCTTGGAAGAGTGGCTGGAACCCAACCCTGCCTCTTGGCGACCCCCCTTTGAGCAGGCTTGGCTGCAGGTGGATAGTCCGATTGAGCAGCAATTGCTCATACAAAAGCTGCTGGCCACCGGGCGGTTTGATGTGCTGGTGGTACCGACTTTGGCTGATGCCGCCGAATCGCTGCGAGGGGGCAAGCCGCTGATTGTTTCTGTCAGTGCGAGTGGCGGCGAAGCCGATTTGGATGCTTTAGCTGACAGGCCTGATGCAGCAGGTTTGTTTGTGGTTGCGTCGTTTCCGATGCCGATTGAGGGGGAAACATCGGCAGCCGCCAGCTTCTACGGCTGGGAACGGATGGGGTCGAATCAACGCGAGCGGCGAAAGTCCGAGCTTACCCATCCCGACGCGCTCAGCAGCTTCAAACGCTGGACGTGGGCTCTCTTGCCGAGCTGGCGGGTGAAGCTGCTGGATTGGGTGGGCGCGCGGCTTGATCGAAATCATCCAAACACAAATTTTGATGCTGAGCAGGCTCAAAAGTGGCTGGCGCGGTTTGACCCTCAGTCGGTTTGGTTTTCAACGCCATCGGATCTGCTGCAGTTGTGCCAAGTCCTGAATGTCATGGTCTATACAAAACTGCCCAGTCTCAACGACAAGAACGGTGGCGCGAAGCTGGCCAAGACCCTGTTCAGCGCGGGGCCTGCCTATCGGCAAGCGCAGATGTCGGAGTTGGTACAAAAACGTTGGGGTAGCCGTGAGCTTCCGTGGTCTGGTGCCTTGCCGATGCAGGTTTGGTTGTCGTTATCGCCTGATGCGCTGGTGGCTGTGTCGCCTGCGGCGATTGCAAAGCTAGTCGGGGGTAAAAATTTGGCGGCGGTAAAAAAAGAGGGGGCGAAGCTGGCCGTATCCGCAGAATTGGGCAATCCCGAGACCTTGTTGGCGAGCGGATTGATTCAGGTCGATGCCGCTGGAGACTATGACTTTCAGTACCGAACCCTTGCTGCATTGCTGGTGCGCGACATACTTCTGAACCAAATTGCGAGCGATGTGGCTGAGAGTTGGGGTTGGGCTTGTTTTGATGAACAGCGCCGCCCGGTGGTGGACGCTGTGCTCGATGCCATGTCGCTTGAACAGCTGGTAGCCGCGTCGCAGCGGGGGTGTGATGGCTCTGCCGATGTGGACGCCAGCGCAGCAGTTGTCGGGGCTCGTGAGGCCTTGTTCATGGCGATGGGACGGCGAATCGCTGGCGGTGAACTTATCAATGCCGCAGACGTTATGCCGCTGGCGCGGTGCGTGATCTCGCAGCTTGACATGGGCTCTGTAGATTGGGCGCTGCCCCTCCCGTGGTCGCGCCCGGCACAAGCCGCCGATGAACAGGTGCAGTGGATCACGGCCTGCTGGGCGTGGAGCTTGCTGCCCAATGAAGCTGTGCTGGAAGGCAACTGGCTGTTTCCCGGCTGGTGCCAAACTTTGCCTGAAGTACCTTGGTGGGTAAGTGAGCTGTGGGTTGATGAAAAATTCGAACCTGCATCGCCCGTCTGGCTGCAGCTCCTGCGGGTGATTGATGAGTGGCTTAAAGAGTGTGACGCTCCTGTCCCCGACGCGCCCCGTGTTTTGCATATTTCCCTGTTGGGAAGATCTGCTGCCGGGCATTGGTTGCCCGAGTTGACTTGGTGGGCGAGCGTCAGCGAATGCCTCTGGGCGCAAGACGCACTGATCAAACGCTTCGAAGGCTTGGGCGCGCGTAAGGCATCTGAGGCAGCTTTACGGCTGTGGCCTTCGCGACTTGAGTTTGAGAGAAGGGGGGCCGCAGACGACAAATATCTTGTTCATCTGAGGTCAAAGGTGAGACGCTGGCTACTGGGAGCCATGAGTCCAGCCGACGCGCTCGATTTGCTGAGTGAGGAAGATATCTGGCATTTGACTGGTTTTCCAGTCAGTCTGCCCCCGGATTTTCGACCGCAGCTATTGAAAAAATTGACGCCGCTTCTGCTTGCGGCGCTAGAACAAAACCCTTTGACCATTGCCTATGGTCAGGAAGAGCAGTTTTTTGAACGCTTCGGGGCGGGCATTGCGCCTTTGCTGTACGAATTTCTGACGCACGAGCGCCTCGGTTTTGCTGCCGCGACGTGCTTATGGAAGTGGGATGGTGAGGGGGCAAGTCAACGCCTTAAAAATCCGCAGCAACTGGACGCTATAGCTCGCCAGCGTCTTTTGATGAGTTGCCCGGCGGCCTATCTGTCGGTTGCAGCACAGGCGCTGCAGGCAATCCCGGCAATTTTTGACTTGTCTCGTTTGGATTCATGGGCACGCGAACTTCTGCCAAATTCGGGGACGAGCGCACCCGTATTGCTTGGAGCACTGAAGGCTGCGCAGGCGGCCAACGATAATCAGGCATGACTTCCTCCACAGCCTCCCTCTCCGACTTTGCGTCTCTCTCCCTGCCGGCCCATGTTCTGGCCAACCTTCAAACCCTCGGCTACCTGGCCATGACGCCGATTCAGGCGGCCAGCCTGCCGCTGGCGCTGGCTGGCAAAGACTTGATCGCGCAGGCCAAAACCGGCAGCGGAAAAACGGCCGCCTTTGCGATTCCCCTGCTAGCCAACCTCAATGCACGGCGTTTTGCGGTGCAGGCCATGGTGCTGTGCCCGACACGCGAGCTGGCCGACCAGGTCGCGACCGAAATCCGCCGCCTCGCGCGGGCTGAGGAAAATATCAAGGTCGTGGTGCTGTGCGGCGGCGTGCCGCTGCGCAACCAGACGGCGAGCCTGGAAAACGGCGCGCACATCGTGGTCGGCACGCCGGGCCGCATCATGGACCACCTGGCGCGCGGCCACCTGACGCTGGAAGCCATGAACACGCTGGTGCTCGACGAGGCCGACCGCATGCTGGACATGGGTTTTTTCGAGGACATCGTCACTGTTGCCAAACAGTGCCCGAAAGAGCGCCAGACCCTGCTGTTTTCGGCGACCTACCCGGAAGGCATCGCCAAACTGAGCCAGCAGTTCATGAAAACGCCGCACACCATCACGGTTCAGGCGCAGCATGAAAAAACAAAAATCCAGCAGCGCTGGTACCAGGTGCCCGACAGCGACCATGACGAGGCCCGACTCGGCGCCGTGGCGCAAGTGTTGCGCCACTTCCGCCCGGCCAGCACGCTGGCCTTTTGCAACACCAAGTCGCAGTGCCGCGCGCTCGTCACTTATTTGAAGGAACAGGGCTTCAGCGCGCTGGCGCTGTTCGGCGAGCTGGAGCAGCGCGAGCGCGATCAGGTGCTGGTGCAGTTTTCCAACCGCAGTTGTTCGGTGTTGGTGGCCACCGATGTGGCGGCGCGCGGGCTTGATATTGCGCAGCTTGCCATGGTCATCAACGTGGACGTGACGCCAGACGCCGAGGTGCACATCCACCGCATCGGCCGCACCGGCCGCGCCGACGAAGAGGGCTGGGCCATCAGCCTGGCCAGCATGGACGAGATGGGTTACGTCGGGAAAATCGAGGTGCTGCAGAAGGCCGAGTCCGAGTGGCACAAGCTGGGCGAACTGACGTCGACCAGCAACGAGCCGCTGCTGCCGCCCATGGTGACCCTGCAGATCGTTGGCGGGCGCAAGGAAAAAATCCGCGCTGGCGACGTGTTGGGCGCTCTGACCGGGGACGCAGGCAACATCCCGCCCTTCACGCGTGAGCAGGTTGGCAAGATCAATGTCAACGAGTTCTCGACCTATGTCGCGGTGGAGCGCGCGCTGGCCAGCCAGGCGCAGCAAAAGCTCGCCAACGGCGGTGTCAAGGGCAAAAGCGTGAAAGTCCGCTTCATGGACGAGGCTTGAGGCGTATTCAGCATCAAATCGGGCTCCAGCCCATGACGGACGGGCGTAAGTAGCTATAAAAACAGTAGCGCCTGACGACCTGCGAGGACTGTCTGTAGGCGAACGTGCCGCGCTTGCGTCAGGCGCGGGGATGGCCGGGCATGAGGCGGTGGCGCGAGTTGCCGGCGGGGGTATTCATCCTCTTCACAATCAAGCAAGGCGGGGGATGTCCGGCCTGCAGTAGATGCTGCCGCCGCCTTCTCGCCTCTCCCTTCGCAGCCAGCGCCGGCCGCTGCGCACCCCTTTCAGGAACATTGCCATGGTCAGGCTCAAATTTTCGATAGAACTTGCGTACCAGGTGGCAGATGCCGGCTGCGACTTTGTGTTCAACATTCACGCGGCGCAGACGCGGCAGCAGATTGTGGTCAGTGAAGCCCTGGGCATCAGCCAGGTGTTGCAGCCTGATATTTACGCCGACGCCGCCAGTCACAACCGTTACCTGCGGTTTCGGGCCGCGCCCGGCCCGCTGACCGTGAGTTACACGGCCACAGTCGATGTGCACCACTATCGCGAGTTGCCCGACAACCTGTCTGAAATCGGCGTGTTGCAACTGCCCGGCCAGGTGCTGCCTTACCTCTACCCCAGCCGTTATTGCCAGTCCGACCGACTGCACCGGCTGGCGGTCAAGGAGTTCGGCCACCTGCGACAGGGTTACAGCCGGGTGCAGGCGATTCGCGACTGGGTCAACCAGCGCGTGACCTTCACCTCCAACAGCTCGACCGGTTACACCACCGCCGTGGACACGCTGATCGACGAGGCTGGCGTCTGCCGCGATTTTGCGCACCTGATGATTGCCCTGTGCCGCGCGGTCAACATCCCGGCACGGTTTGTCAGCGGCATCGACTACGGCGCCGACCCTGCCTTGGGCCCGACCGACTTCCACGCCTATGTCGAGGTGTATGTGGGCCACCGCTGGTACATGTTCGACCCCTCGGGCACGGCGATCCCGATGGGGTTCGTACGGTTTGCCACCGGCCGCGACGCAGCGTCTGCTGCGTTTGCCACGATGTTCGGTGGTGTCAGTTCTTCAGCGCCAGTGATCAGTATCGAGGCGGTGCCCGATGACAGTGGCAATTTGGTGCTGCCGGAGCATATCCCCGAAGCCCTGTCGACTGCCGGGACGGACGACTAGCTTGCCTTTACGCGTCGGGCGCCGCTGCTGCGCGCCGGCGTCGCTCTAGCCAAGCTTGCAACTCGCCAACCACACCCTTGCGGAAGGCCAGCACGCAGATCACAAAAATCACGCCGATGATGACGGTGACCCAGGAGCCGACTTTGTCGGCCAGCAAGTTCTGCAGAGAGATCACGATGCCGGCGCCGAACACCGGGCCAAAGAAAGTGCCGACGCCGCCCAGCAGCGTCATCAAAATCACCTCGCCCGACATCGACCAGTGCGCGTCGGACAGGGTGGCAAAACCCATGACCAGCGTCTTGAGCGAGCCGGCCAGGCCGGTCAGCCCGGCCGACAATACAAAGGCCAGCAGCTTGTAGCGGTCCACCTGGTAGCCGAGCGAAATCGCTCGGGGCTCGTTCTCTCGGATCATCTTGAGGACCTGGCCGAAAGGCGAGCGCACAACGCGCGAGATAAACAGGAAGCTGGCGACAAACACCGCCACCACCAGGTAATACATGGCGGTGTCCGACTCCAGCGAGACCAGGCCGAACAGCGCGCCACGCGGCACACCCTGCAAGCCGTCTTCGCCGCCGGTAAAAGGCGCCTGCAGGCAGACGAAATACACCATCTGTGCAATCGCCAAGGTGATCATGGCGAAGTAGATGCCCTGGCGCCGGATGGCAACCGCACCGACCAGCAGCCCGATCAGGCCGGAGGCAACAACACCGGCTGCGATGCCGAATTCAGGCGTCCAGCCCTGCGACTTGATGAACCAGCCGGTGACATAGGCCGCAGAGCCAAAAAACGCCGCGTGGCCGAAGGACAGCAGTCCGGTGAAACCCAGCAGCAGATTGAAAGCGGCGGCAAAAATGGCGAAGCACAGCAGCTTCATCACGAACACCGGATACAGCCCCAGCATGGGTGCCACCAGCGCCAGGGCCAGCAGGGCGATGTAGGTGATGCGAATCAGTTTGGCGGCTTTGGTCATCGGGGTGCGGTGGGTAGTAGGAACGGTGGCTGCGCTCATGGCTAGGCTTCCTTGCCGAACAGGCCGGCGGGCCGGAACATCAGCACGATGACCATGATGACAAACACCACGATGTTGGACGCCTCTGGGTAGAACACCCGCGTCAGTCCTTCGACGATGCCCAGGCCCAGGCCGGTCACGATGGAGCCCATGATGGAGCCCATGCCGCCAATCACCACCACGGCAAACACCACGATGATCAGGTTAGAGCCCATCAGCGGGTTGACCTGGATGATGGGCGCGGCCAGCACACCGGCCAGCGCGGCCAGCGCGGCGCCGGCGCCGTAGGTCAACATGACCATCATGGGCACGTTGATGCCGAAGGCCTGGACCAGCGCGGCGTTTTCAGTGCCGGCGCGCAAATAGGCGCCCAGCCGGGTGCGCTCGATCAGGTACCAGGTGCCCAGGCAGACGACCAGCGAGACCAGCACCACCCAGGCGCGGTAGTTCGGCAGGATCATGAAGCCGAGGTTGGTGGCGCCGGACAGCAGTTCTGGCACGTTGTAAGACTGGCCAGAAGCGCCGTACAGCTCGCGGAACACACCTTCGAGAATCAGCGCCAGGCCAAAAGTCAGCAGCAGGCCGTACAAGGGGTCGAGTTTGTACAGATGCTTGAGGAAAAGCCGCTCGATCACCACGCCGAGCGCGCCCACCGTCAGCGGCGCCAAAATCAGCGCCGCCCAGTAATTGATGCCGAACTTGTCGAGCATGATCCAGGCGGCAAACGCGCCCAGCATATACAGTGCGCCGTGCGCAAAATTGACAACCCCCAACAGGCCGAAAATCACAGCCAGCCCGAGGCTGAGCATGGCGTAAAACGCGCCATTGACCAGGCCCAACAGCAACTGGCCCAGGAATGCTTGATGGGGAATACCGAAAATTTCCATGGAAGTCCGTCAGTTCACGCAATAAGAATACAAACACATACGGAAGTAAAAAGTGGCCGGCCGCACATGCGAACGGCCACTTCGAATTTCAACTTACTTCTTGATCAACGCGCACTTGGACTCGGCGACCGTGGTGAACGCCTGGTCGCCGGGAACCTTGGCAACCAGCTTGTAGTAGTCCCATGGCGTGGTTGATTCCTTGGCCGACTTGACCTGGAACAAATACATGTCGTGGATCATGCGGCCGTCGGCGCGAATCTGCCCTTTGTTGTAGAAGTCATCGATCTTCATGCCCTTGAGCGTGGCCATGACCTTGTCGCCGTCCGTCGTGCCGGCGGTTTGCACGGCTTTCAGGTAGTTCATTGCGGCCGAGTAGTCAGCAGCCTGCAGGCTTGAAGGCATGCGCTTGTATTTTTCGAAGAAGCGCTTGGCGAACTTGCGGGAAGCGTCGTCCTGGTTCCAGTACCAGCTGTCGGCCAGCTGCAGGCCTTCGGTGTTTGGCAACCCCAGGCTGTGCACGTCGTTGATGAACACCAGCAGGCCGGCAACCTTCATGGTTTTGTTGATGCCGAATTCCTTGGCCGCCTTCATGGCGTTGGTGAAGTCACCACCAGCGTTGGCCAGGCCCAGGATCTGGGCCTTGGAGGTTTGTGCCTGCAGCAGGAAAGACGAAAAGTCCGAAGCGTTGAGCGGGTGGCGCACGGTGCCGGCCACGGTGCCGCCGTTGGCCTTGACCACGGTCGAGGCATCGGCTTCGAGCGAATGGCCGAAAGCGTAGTCAGCCGTCAGGAAAAACCAGTTTTTGGCACCACCTTTTACCAGTGCGCCGCCCGCCACCTTGGCCAGCGCCACGGTGTCATAGGCGTAATGCACGGTGTAGGGCGAGCAGGCTTCATTGGTCAGGCGAGCCGAGCCGGGGCCAATGGCGATGAAGGGGCGTTTCTTTTCTTCGGCGACCTTGGCC
>Ga0308009_10001224_pt1 | contig 15587 bp, 17 predicted proteins | sample Neamet127_FD_203134 | JGI IMG/M metagenome (GOLD analysis project Ga0308009, IMG submission 203134) | Marine microbial communities from water near the shore, Antarctic Ocean - #127 | ecosystem: Environmental > Aquatic > Marine > Unclassified | place: Southern Ocean | collected 2014-07-24
ACGAAGTCGAATGAAAGGACCCGTGTCATGGGATCTGTTAAACGTATCCGTCAGAGGAAGATGATGGCCCAAGGTGGCCGCTGCTACTATTGCGGCCTGCCAATGTGGGACGATGCTGTTGAAGCCGCATCTTCTCAACGAAACCACAAAACGAGGCGGACATCAAAGGCGCTACGCTGCACCGCCGAGCATCTACACGCCCGCTCCGACGGTGGTCGCGACACTGATGAGAACATCGTTGCGGCCTGTTGGTACTGCAATAGCCAGCGCCATAAGCGGAAGCGCCCGCCCACGCCCGAAGAGCATCGCGTGTACGTCCAGAAGCGCATGGCAGCCGGAAAGTGGCTGCTAGCGCAGGTGTCATTGGTCGGTCTTACAGCGACACTGACGAGGCCATCGTAGATACAGGCCGCCGCCCGGTCGGGGCGGCGGCGTAGCGTTTCCGGCGTCTGGTCACGCGGCGGGAAGTCTGTAGACCCGCCCGCGCCCCTCGACCTTCTCTGAGGTCACCTCAAGCCCGAGCTTCTTTTTCAACGCCCCGGCCATGGCACCGCGCACCGTGTGACCAAGCCATCCGGTCGCGGCCATGATCTCCTCGATGGTCGCGCCGTCCGGCGCACGCAGCATGGCGATCAGCGTGGCTTGCTTGGTGCCCTCGCGCGGCGTGCGCGCCTTGGGCGTGGCTTCGGGCTCGGTGGTTGCGTCCGTCGCGGGCACGTCGCTGGGCGCCTTGTCGCCGCCAGTGGGCGTGGTGTTCGCGCCCTCGGGCTCGATGCCAATGGCGGCGAGGCCTGCGTCGGTGGCAACCAGCGTGGTGCCGTGGCCTTCACCGGTTTCGCGCCACATGGGTTCGCCCTTGCGCAAGTCGGCGTCGACTTCTTCGAGGTAGCCCTTAGCGATCATCGCGCCGACCACCTTTGCGGCGGCACCGCCGCGCAGGCTCTCGGGCAGCGGCAGGGCGATGCGCTCGGGCCGCTGCGCGGCGGCGCTCAGGATCAGGGCTTGGGTGTCGGAAAGCTGGGTCATCGTCGTCTCCGGGTCGGGGCGCGCGGGATGCGGGCCCTTCTACGAGGCCAAGCCCCGCAGGGCGGAGCTGGTGCGATGGTTGGATTGGCTACTCGGCGTGTTCGCCCTCGCCGAAAAGGAAATCGGTGATCTTCAGGAGGTCGCTGGCGACGCTGCTGATCGAGCCGACGCTGCCCCAATTGACCGCTTCCGGATCGAAGTTGAAATGGTCGTCGCTGAGCCCCTGAAGTCGGGCGAGCATCGCGTCGATCTCGGCCTTCTTGCCGACGAAGGCATCGAGGGCTTTCGTGTTGTCTTGTGCGCGGCGGGTCATTTTGGTGGCTCCTTGGTGAGTTGCATCGTTCTTGTGGAGACACGTTCGCTCTGTCCCGGACGCTTATCAACTCGATAAGCATATGTTTTTGAATGATAATCGGAGCCGCCGATGCAGGGCATGAGCGAGCGCCAGTATGCCGCGCATGTCGGGCTGTCGCGGGGCGCGATCCAGAAGGCGAAGACGGCCGAACGGCTGGTGCTGTTCGCAGACGGCAGCATCAACGCGGCCGGTAGCGATGTGCGCCGGGCGGAAACCACCGACCCGTCGAAGACGAGGAAGCCGCCTGAGCCGAAGCTCAAGCCCGTGCCCGAGGCGGCGGTGGCCGCTGTCGGCGATACCTTGCGCGAACAGGGTCTGGCGGTGCCAGCCGTTGGCGGCGGCACGACCTACCTGCAGGCGAAAACCGCCAACGAGGTGTTGAAGGCGCAGGAGCGGCGCATCCGGCTGCAGAAGCTGAAGGGGGAGTTGATCGAGCGGGCCCGCGCGCTGTCGCTGGTGTTCCGGTTGGCGCGCGAGGTGCGGGACGCTTGGGTGAACTGGCCCGCGCGGTCGTCGGCATTGATGGCGGCGGAACTGGGCGTGGAACCGGCCGCGATGCAGAAGGCCTTGGAAAAACATGTCCGTGCCAACCTCGACGAACTTGCCGAGGTCCGGCCTGATTTCCGGTGAAACTGGCGACGACCTGACCGACTTCGACGGCGCGGTGGAAATCCTGCGCACCTGGGGCGCGGGGCTGACGCCAGATCCGGACCTGACCGTCTCGCAATGGGCAGACAAGCATCGGATGCTGTCGGGCCGGGCTTCTGCCGAACCGGGGCGATATCGGACGGCGCGCACGCCGTACGTGCGCGAGATCATGGACCGGCTGTCGCCCGGCGACACGATGCAGCGCATCGTGTTCATGAAAGCGGCACAGGTCGGGGCGACCGAGGCTGGCAACAACTGGATCGGCTTTGCCATCCACCAGGCACCGGGCCCGATGCTGGCGGTCCAGCCGACGGTGGAACTTGCGAAACGCAACTCGCGCCAGCGCATCGACCCGCTGATCGACGAAAGCCCGGATCTGCGGGAGAGGGTCAAACCGGCGCGATCCCGCGACGCGGGCAACACCATGCTGTCGAAGGAATTCGCGGGTGGCATCCTGATCATGACTGGCGCGAATTCGGCGGTCGGGCTGCGCTCAACCCCAGCGCGCTACATCTTCCTCGACGAGGTCGACGCGTATCCGGCGTCCGCCGACGAGGAAGGCGATCCGGTCACGCTTGCGGAGGCAAGGTCGTTGACCTTTGCCCACCGGCGCAAGGTGTTCCTGGTTTCGACCCCCACCATCCGGGGGCTGAGCCGGATCGAGCGGGAATATGAGGCGTCGGACCAGCGGCGGTTCTTTGTGCCGTGTCCGCATTGCAGCCACGCGCAGTGGCTGAAATTCGACCGGCTGCGCTGGCAGAAGGGCAAGCCGGAAACGGCGGAGTATCACTGCGACGGCTGTGATCAGCCCATCGGCGAACATCACAAGACGGCGATGCTGGAGGCAGGCGAATGGCGGGCAACCGCCGTGGCCGCCGATCCGACCACGGTCGGGTATCACCTCTCGGCGCTTTACTCGCCGATCGGTTGGCTGAGCTGGGAGCGGATCGTGCGGTCATGGGAAGCAGCCCAAGGGTCAGACGAGGCGATCAAGGCGTTTCGCAACACCATCCTTGGCGAAACCTGGGTCGAGACAGGCGAAGCGCCGGACTGGCAGCGGCTCTACGACCGGCGCGAGGCGTGGAAGCCGGGCACCGTACCAGTGGGCGGGTTGTTCCTGACCGCCGGGGCCGACGTGCAGAAGGACCGGATCGAGGTCGATGTCTGGGCCTGGGGTCGCGGCCTCGAAAGCTGGCTCGTCGATCACGTCGTGATCGAGGGCGGGCCCGACCGGCACGACGCGTGGTCAGAGCTGACGGCGCTGCTGGATCGGTCGTGGCCGCATGAACGCGGCGCGCATTTGCGCATCGCGCGGCTGGCCATCGACACGGGCTACGAGGCCCCGGCGGTTTATTCGTGGTCGCGGGCGCAGGGGTTTGGGCATGTGTCGCCGGTGAAAGGCGTCGAGGGGTTCAACCGTTCGAGCCCGGTGTCGGGGCCGACGTTTGTCGATGCGACCGAGGGTGGCAAACGCTTGCGGCGCGGCGCGCGGCTCTGGACGGTTGCGGTGTCGACCTTCAAGGCCGAGACCTATCGTTTCCTGCGGCTGGAACGTCCGACCGAGGAGGACATGGCCGAAGGGGCGGCGTTTCCGCCCGGCTCGGTGCACCTGCCGCATTGGGTCGAGAACGAATGGCTGAAACAGTTCGTGGCGGAGCAGCTGGTGACGGTTCGCACCAAGCGCGGCTTCGCCCGGCTGGAATGGCAGAAGCTGCGCGAACGCAACGAGGCGCTGGATTGCCGGGTCTATGCCCGCGCCGCCGCCTGGATCGCGGGCGCGGATCGCTGGACCGACGAAAAATGGCGCGACCTCGAGGATCAGCTCGGGGCGGCGCCAACGGAAATCGATGGCGCAGGGCGGGTCAACCGGCCGCAGGCCGCACCCCAGAGAAAACGCCAGTCGGATTGGCTTGGCCGACGCGGAGGATGGTTCTGACATGGCAGACTGGACGGAAACCGAACTCGCAGCCCTGCGTAGGGCCTATGCCAGCGGCACGACCCGGGTCAGCTATGATGGGAAATCCGTCGACTACGGCTCGGCCGAGGATCTGCTGAGCCGCATCCGGACCATCGAACGCGCCATCGCTGGGACCGCACGGCCCCTGCCGATTGCCGGGTTGGCGGGCTTCAGCCGTGGGGATCGCTGATGCCCGCGAACTGGATGGACCATGCCATTGCATCGGTCGCCCCGCGCATGGCGGCCCGGCGCGTGCTGGCACGGCAGGCCTTCGAGACCCTGACGCGCGGCTATGATGGCGCGTCCAAGGGGCGGCGCACCGACGGCTGGCGCGCGCCGGGATCTTCGGCCGACACCGAGATCAGCGTCGCCGGGGCGCTCTTGCGCGACCGGATGCGCGATCTGGTGCGCAACAACCCGCACGCGGCCAAGGCGGTGGCGGTGCTGGTGAACAACATCGTCGGTTCGGGCATCATGCCCCGTGCCGCCAGCGGCGATGACAAGCTGGACCGCAAGGTGGACGCCCTGTTCGAACGCTGGACGGCGGATTGCGACGCCGACGGCCAGCTCGATTTCTACGGGCTGCAAACGCTGATCTGCCGCGAAATGGTCGAGGCGGGCGAGGTGCTGGTGCGGCGCAGGTTGCGCCGGTCGTCGGACGGTTTGCCGGTGCCGTTGCAATTGCAGGTGCTGGAGGCAGATTTCCTCGATGCGACCAAACGTGGCGATGCCAGCCCGACCCGCATTGTGCAGGGCATCGAATTTGACGCCGTAGGCAAGCGCCGTGCTTACTGGCTCTACACCGACCATCCGGGCGATGCCCAAGGCAGCTTGCGGGGTGGAGCGGCAAGTCGCCCGGTTCCGGCCACTGAGATCGCCCATGTCTATGAAAAGCAGCGGACGCAGGCGCGTGGCGTTCCCTGGGGTGCGCCGGTGATCCGCTCGTTGCGCGACCTCGACGATTACGAAGTGGCCGAACTGGTCCGCAAGAAGACCGAGGCCTGTGTCACCGCCATCGTTTTCGGCGATGATGAATCCCAGCAGGGCATCGCGCCCACCGTGGTCGATGCCGATGGAAACCGGGTCGAGCAGTTCGAGCCGGGGCTGATCGCCTATGCCCGCGGCGGCAAGGACATCCGCTTCAACCAACCGTCGGCCACCGGCGGCTACGGCGAATACAAGCGGGCCAGCCTGCACACAATCTCGGCCGGGTTCCGGGTGCCTTATGAGTTGCTGACCGGCGATCTCAGCCAGGTCAACTATTCCTCGATCCGGGCTGGGCTGGTCGAGTTCCGCCGCCAGATCGACGCCGTACAATGGCAGCTGTTCATCCCGATGTTCTGCGCCCCGGTCTGGCGTTGGTTCACCGAAGCCGCATGGGCGGCGGGGCAGATACCGACACCCGACGTGCCGGTCGAATGGTCGCCGCCGAAGTTCGAAGCGGTCGATCCGCAGAAGGACGCGATGGCCAACCTGCTGTCGATCCGGTCAGGTACCATGACTTTGGCCGAGGTGATCGCCCGGCAGGGTCGAAACCCGGATGCCGTGCTGGCGGAGATCGCCGCGACCAACGCAAAGCTGGATGCGTTGGGCCTCGTCCTCGATAGCGACCCGCGTCGGGTGACCAAGACCGGCAGCGCCCAGACAAGCGACCCCGCCAGCGATCCAGCCGCTGACCCAGAAGACGACCCGGCGCAAACCGACGCCGCCCAACAGGACTGACCCCATGGACACGATGATCGAACTGCCGGCAATGCGCCGGACAGCGGAGCTTGCGCCGAACACCGCCGATGCGACCGCCCGCACTGTCGAGGTGGTCTGGTCGGCCGGGGCCCGGGTTCGCCGCGCCAGTTTCTTTGGCGAGCCTTATGACGAGGAGTTGAGCCTCGATCCGGCCCATGTGCGGCTGGAACGGTTGAACGCGGGCGCGCCGTTTCTGAAGGTGCATGAGTTGGGCACGCTCGACGCGGTGATCGGCTCAGTCGTCCCCGGTTCAGCGCGAATCGAGAACGGCCGAGGCATCGCGCTGGTCCGGATCAGCGAACGCGAGGATGTCGAGCCGATCTGGCGCGACATTCAGGCCGGACACATCCGGGCGGTGTCCATCGGCTACCAGGTCCACCGCTTCGAGGTCTCCAAGCCCGATGGCGGCCGCGAGTTGTGGCGCGCGGTCGACTGGACGCCCTTCGAAGTTTCCGCCGTGCCGGTCGGGGCCGACCCCGCCGCCGGTTTCCGGGCCCAGCAATCCCTTCACGACTGCGTCCTTCATCGCCGGGACGCTTCGACCCAACGACAAGGAGCATCCCCGATGACGGATCAGACCCAGACGCCGGCCGCAGCGGCCGCCGAACCCAATGCGACCGAGGAGACCCAGATGACCGATCCCACCAATGCCGCAGCGGAGCCGCAGGGCCGCGCCAACGAAACGCGCGCGCTGCCGCAGGCCGCGCAAACGACCCCGCCCGACACCGAAGCCATCGCCACCCGCGCCCGTGAAGGTGAGCGCGACCGCGTCTCCACCATCTACGATCTGGCGGGCCGCCTGAACCTTGAGCGCGGCTTTGCCGAGGATCTGGTGAAGCGCGGTGTCACCGTCGATGAATCCCGCCGTCTGATCCTCGATCAGGTCGCCGCCAGGTCGGACGAGACCCGCACCTTCCCGCATGTCTCGATCCCCCTCGGCGGCCGGGATGAACACGTGACACGCCGCGACGCCGTGGCCAATGCCCTGCTGCACCGCTACAGCCCGACGCTGTTCCAGCTGGACGACTCTGCCCGCCAGTACCGCGGCATGTCACTGCTGGAACTGGCCCGCGAAAGTCTGACCAATGCGGGGGTGAACACGCGCGGCCTGTCGCGCGACGAGGTGGCAACGCGCTCGCTGCATTCCACCTCCGACTTCCCCGAAATCCTGTCGGCCGTCACCAACAAGACGCTGCGGCAGGCCTATGAGACCTACCCCCGCACCTTCATGCTGTTCTGTCGCCAGGTACTGGCCACCGACTTCAAGGCGATGAACCGGGTCCAACTCGGCGAAGCCCCTCAACTGCTTGAGGTGGGCGAAAGCGGCGAGTTCAAGCGTGGCACGCTGGGCGAGAGCAAGGAAAGCTACAAGGTCAAGACCTATGGCCGGGTGGTCGCGATCACCCGTCAGACCCTGATCAACGACGATCTCGATGCCTTCACCCGGATCCCGGCAATGTACGGCAACTCGATCGCCCAACTTGAAAGCGATGTGGTCTGGGGCATCATCACCGCCAACCCGGCGATGGCCGACGGCAACGCGCTGTTCCACACCACCCACAAGAACCTTGCAGCGACCGGCACGGCGCTGGCCGTCGATGCGGTGGGTGCTGCGCGGGCGGCAATGGCGCTGCAGACCGGCTTCGACAAGAAGACCGTGCTGAACATCCGCCCCGCCTTCCTGATCGTGCCAGCCGCCCTCGAGTTGAAGGCCGAGCAACTGGTTGCGCAGAACCTCGTACCCGCCGACAGCACCAAGGTGGTGCCGCAATCGATCCGGACGCTGAGCCCGATCAGCGAGCCCCGGCTCGATGCCGCAAGCGCCACCGCCTGGTATCTGGCCGCCAGCCCGAACCAGATCGACACCATCGAATACGCCTATCTGGAAGGCCAACAAGGTGCCTACGTTGAGACCCGTAACGGCTTCGATGTGGACGGGGTCGAGATCAAGTGCCGCCTCGACTTTGGCGCGAAGGCCATCGACTGGCGCGGCCTCTACAAGAACCCGGGCGCGTAAAGCCCCCATCCTGAACCCTTTCATACGGGCGGTCCTGACGGGCCGCCCTTCGTCTTACCACAAGGATCCCCACCATGAAAAACTACGTCCAGCCCGGCAATACCATTACCTTGACCGCGCCCTATGCCGTAGCATCAGGCGATGGCGTCCTCGTCGGTGCCATCTTCGGCGTCGCTTCTGGCACCGCCGCCCTTGGCGAAGCGGTCGAGACCGCGGTCGAGGGCGTCTACGATCTGAAGAAGGTCGCCTCGCAGGCATGGGCCGCGGGCGACAAGATTTACTGGGACAACACGGCGAAGAACACGACCAAGACCCTGACCTCGAACACGCTGATCGGCGTGGCGACCGAGGCCGTGGCGGGCGGGGCCACCGACCTGATCGGCCGGGTGCGTCTGAACGGCGCGTTCTGATGAGCGCCTTCGCCGCCGCCGTCGGCGCGCTTTTCGCCGATCCGAACATGGGGCGGGATGCCGTTTACATCGCCGATGGCGGCGCGCCCGTTCTGGTGCGCGTCGTCGCGCGGCGTGCCGATGCCGTCACCGACTTCGGCGATGCCCGGCTCTGGTCGGAAACCACCCGCATCGACCTGCGTGTGGCCGAGGTGCCCAACCCGCGCCCCGGAGACAGGGTGGAAATCGGCGGCGACGCATTCCTCATTCAAGGCGAACCGGTCCGTGATCGAGAACGGTTGGTCTGGACCTTGGATTTGCGCCCAACATGAAACTGAAACTCGCCATCGATCCCGACATCGTCGCCCTGATGGCGGCCGAGGTCGCTGCCGGGGAACGGGCAGTCACCACCGCCATGCGCGAGGCTAGTACCGGCCTGAAATCCGCCTGGCGAACCCAGATCACCGGCGCGGGGCTGGGCAAACGCCTCGCCAACTCGATCCGCTCTGCCAACTTCCCCAAGTCAGGCGAAAGCCTGAACGCGGCGGCACTGGTCTGGTCGAACGCCCCGGTGATCATCGGCGCGCATGACACCGGCCCGCTGATCCGGTCAAAGAACGGCTTCTGGCTGGCGATCCCCACGCCAGCAGCAGGCAAGTCCACGCGCGGAGGCCGGATCACCCCCAGCGAATGGGAACGCCGCACCGGCCTGCGCCTGCGGTTCATCTACCGCCGCCAGGGGCCGAGCCTGCTGGTCGCCGAGGGGCGGCTGAACACCAAGGGCCGGGCCGTGGCATCACGGTCGAAAACTGGCAGAGGCGTCGTCTCTGCGCCGATCTTCCTGCTGGTGCCGCAGGTCAAGCTGCCAAAGCGGCTGGACCTGGCGCGGGATGCTGAGCGGGCGGCGGACGGTGTGCCGGGGCTGATCGTTGCGAACTGGGGGGAGAGGAGGTTCTGATGTCTGCTGTGCCGACAAAGCTGCCGTTTGCTGCAACTGCAGCTTCAACGCCTTTCCGGCATGGAAATCGGCTAGATGGGCGGAAACCGGTATTCGCTTGACGAAGAATCCTGCCTATAAGGGAGTTACTTCAAGGAGTCTCTGTAGGGAAGACAGTATGGGTGGCATAGCCTTCGATTTCGATCCCAAGGAAGGCTTAGGCGATGGCTTTCTCACACCGGTCTACTTCGACAACGAGGTGCTGGTGAAACACCTTTACAGCAAAACAATCGCGGTAGAATTTGCCAGCGAGACCTACGGTACCATTTACTGGCCCGACCGCTCTATGTCTTTCGGCATCAACTCGAAGGGTGCAGTCATCGCATGGCTGGGAGACCTGAAGGAACTACCTGCCGCGGAGCAACACCACTGGCGCGAGTACAACATTCCCGCTCAGAACGACATGAGGTCTGAGTTTTTTGACGCCCAAATCAACGCCCAGTTTACTGAGCATCCTGTGGGCATCCAAGTCATCAATGCTTTGGAAGAATGGAATATCGCCTTCGCCCGCAAGAATGGGATCGAGCTCTACAAGCCGAAGGCTTTTAAGGATCGCATCGAAGCCGTAAGGCGTTACCGCCGCATCATCATTAAGTCTGAGGATGACTTCGTTCGCTTTGTCAGCGAATTGAACGAGATCATCAACGAGAACGTCGACAATGATCAGATTCGAAATTTCCTCAAATCGAAAAACGTTTCGCCGAAGGACGGTTTCAAGGGCAACAAGCTCCTAGAGATGACTTATCGGGACGTACTTGGAGACACAAAGAACCTCATCGCCCCTTTCTTCTGGCTCTATGATTTGCGTCTGTGGGCAGACCACGATATGGGCGACGACAAGCTCAAGGACGTCGCGGCGAAACTCGGCATCGCAGACCTGAAAGACTTTGAAGCGATCTTCACCAAATTGCTCGAACACCTCCGGGATACCTTAGCCGACTTGAAAGCTGCCTATGGCTGACGGAGTAGGCTTGAACGCCAGCTTCGGATAAAGTGCTCTATGTGGACACATTCGCTGTGCCCAGTCCGAATGTCAGGAATGGACTCCATTCAACCAATTCGAGCATGATATGCCCACCCCTCGCGAAACCATCCTCGCCGCGCTGCACGCACGTCTCTCGGCACTGCCCGCCACCGCCTTGCGCGGTGACGGGCTGCCCGAACGCGTGCCCGCTGCGGGTCTTTTGATCTTGCGCGATGGCGAACCGGGGGAGCCCGAGGTCACGCTCTCGCCTCTGCGCTACCACTACCAGCACCGTGCCGAGATCGAGGCGGTCGTACAGGGTGCGGCCCGTGACTCCGCCTTCGACACCGTTTGCACTAGCATCGGCGCGGCGCTTGCCGCCGACCGCACGCTGGGCGGCCTCTGCGACTGGGTCGAGGCGGAAGCGCCGCGCCCGGTCGATCTGGCCGTCGAAGGGGCCGCCACTCTGAAGGCGGCGGTGATCCCCGTCATCCTGCACTATTCCACGGCCGACCCGCTCGGCTGACCCCACTCACGATAGGAGAACACGATGGCACGAGCCCATGGGGCGCGGGCGCAGATGGCGCTTGCGTTCGAATCTGTCTATGGCACCGCGCCCGCCACGGGCTATCGCACAGTGCCCTTCGCCAGCACCACGCTCGGCTCTGAACAGCCGCTGATCGCCTCGGAATTGCTTGGCCAGGGGCGCGATCCGCTGGCCCCGATCAAGGATGCGGTCACCGCCGACGGCGATGTCGTCGTGCCGATCGACGTCGAGAACCTCGGTCTGTGGCTGAGGGCGGCTTTCGGCGCGCCAGTTACGTCTGGCACCACGCCGAAAACCCACACCTTCCAGTCCGGCAATTGGACGCTGCCGTCGATGGCCATCGAAACGGCCATGCCCGAGGTGCCGCGTTATGCGATGTACACCGGCTGCGTCTGCGATCAGTTGTCGTGGCAAATGGCGCGGTCTGGCCTGCTGACCGCGACGGCGCGGCTGGTTGCGCAAGGCGAAAGCGTCGCGGCCACCACGGCAGCGGGCACGCCCACCTCGATGGCTCTGCAGCGGTTCGGGCATTTCAACGGGGCGATCACCCGGAATGGCTCGCCGCTCGGCAACGTGATCTCGGCCGAGGTGACCTATTCCAACGGCCTCGACCGGATCGAGACCATCCGCTCGGACGGCCGCATCGAGGGGGCTGACCCGGGCATGGCCGCGCTGACCGGCCGGGTGGAGGTGCGTTTCGCCGACAGCACGCTGATCACGCAAGCCATCGACGGCACACCTTGTGAACTGGTCTTCGCCTGGAGCCTCGGGGCCAACGCCAGCTTCACCTTCACCGCCCACGCCGTCTACCTGCCGCGCCCGCGGATCGAGATCCCGGGCCCGCAGGGCATCCAGGCCACCTTCGACTGGCAGGCGGCCAAGGCCACCAACCCCGCCCGCATGTGCACCGCCGTCCTCGTCAACACCGTTGTGAGCTATTGATCATGATCAGACTGAACCTGACTGCCACGCCTGCCTGGCTGACCCTCGCGCCCGGTCTGCGCTTGCGGGTCGCGCCGCTGACCACTGCCCTGATGGTTTCGGCCCGAGCCGATCCGGTCATCGAAGCCCTGCCGGACACCGCCACGCAAGAAGAACTGGCGCTGGCCATGGCCAAGGCCGTCGCCCGCCGCGCGGTCCTTGATTGGGAAGGCGTAGGCGATGACGCGGGCGATGCTGTGTCTGTCAGCCCCGAAGGCATCGATGCCCTTCTGGAAATCTGGCCGGTTTTTGAGGCGTTCCAGACCCAATATGTCGCCAAGGGCCTGATCCTGGACGCGGAAAAAAACGTCTCCGCGCCCTTGCCGAATGGTCCTTCGGCGGGGGCGACCGCTACTGCGCGGCGTGCACAGGGCGCTGCCCGGACTGCCCCGCAAGACTGAACAAGCCGCAGACAGAAGATGGCTGGCAGGTCTGGGATCTGGTCGGCCGCCTTGGGGGCCAATTGCGCGTGATCCCCGGCGCGGTGCTCGGCTGGGACATGGGCGCTGCCCTCGCCATGGCGCAGGCCCTTGGGATCGACGCCCTGATCGCCGCCGAACTGCTGCCCGAGATCGAGGCGGTCATGGTGCGCAAGCTGAACGAACAGATCGGAGAGGGACATGGCTGAGAAGAGGGTCTCTGTCCGGCTGGTCGCGGAAGGCGGCCGTCAGGTCCGGGCCGAGCTGGAAGGGATCGGCGAGGCGGGCACACGCGGGTTTGACCGCCTGTCCTCCGAAATGGAACTGGCCAACACTCGGCTTGGCAGTTTCGCCCGCAAGGCCGGGATCGCACTGGCAGCGGTGACGGCCGCCGCAGCTGCCGCAGGCGTGGCGATGGTCCGCTCGGGTCTCGAGGTCATCGGCGCTCAGGCCGATATGGCGGCCTCGCTCCGCACCACTGTGGAAAGCCTGCAAGTGCTGACATGGGCTGGCGAACTGGCCGGTGTCTCGATGGGCGAGATCGAACAGGCCACCAAGAAGCTGACCACGCGGCTTTCCGAAGCAGCAGCCGAATCGGGTTCGGCCGTTGGTGCTTTGCAGCGGCTGAACCTGACCGCCGCCGAACTACAGGCCTTGCCGCTCGACCAGCGCATCGTCGCCATCCAGGAGGCACTGAACCAGTTCGTGCCCGAGGCCGAACGCGCCGCCGTGGCATCTGATCTTTTCGGCGACCGGGCGGCACTGGCGTTCCTGCGCATCGACTCCGCCACCCTGCGTGATGCCGCACAGGACGTGCAGGATTTCGGGGTGGCGGTCAGCGCGGCAGATGCCGCGCAGATCGAACGCACTGGCGATGCCATCGCCAAGCTGAGCCTGATCTGGCTCGGCCTGACCAACCGCCTGACCGCCGCCGTCGCCCCGGCGTTGGAGACCGTGGCGAACGCGCTGGCCGACATGGCGCGTGGCACCGGGCCCATCGGCGGCGCAATCACCACAGTCTTCGACAATCTCGCGCGGCTTTCCACCTATGCCGCGACCTTTGCCGCCTTCATGGCGGGCCGCTGGGTGGCCGGGCTGGCCGTTGCCGCGCTGTCTGTGCGCGGCCTTGCCACCGCACTCGTGTTCCTGCGCGGGGCGCTGATCCGCACCGGCATCGGCGCGCTGATCGTCGGCGCGGGGGAACTGGTCTATCAGTTCTCACAGCTTGTCACCCGGGTTGGCGGCGTGGGCGAGGCTTTCCGCCTGCTCGGTGATCTCGCATCGGAGGTCTGGTCGCGCATCGGCCTCGCGCTCGACGCCGCATTCGCCAACATGGCTGCGGGCTGGGAGGGGCTGAAGGCGGCCGGGTTCTCGGCCCTCGAGGGCACCATCGCGGGCGTGGTCAGCTTTGGCGACCGGACGGCTGCGATTTTCCAAGGCGCTTATGATGCGGCAGTCGCGATCTGGGGCAGTCTGCCCGGCGCCATCGGTGATTTTGCCTTCCAGGCCGCGAACGGGCTGATCTCTGGCGTCGAGGCGATGCTGAACGGCGTCGTCACCCGGATCAACAATTTCATCAACGGATTGAACGCCGCTCTGGACCTGTTGCCCGACTGGGCCGTGGGCGAAGGCGGGGTGCGGATCGGCACGCTCGACCCGGTGGAACTGGCTCGGATCGGAAACCCGTTCGAGGGTGCCGCAACGGCTGCTGGCGCTGCGGCAGCGGATGCCTTCTCAGCCGCGCTGTCCCGGACCTACCTCGAGCCTCCCGACCTCGGGCTTGGCGCGATGGCCGACGATGCGCGTGGCCGGGCCGACGGCTATCGCGAGGCCGCAGGCATGCTGGCCGATGCCGCCGGTCGTCCGCTGGCCCGTTGGCAGGCGCTGCGCGACGCGGTGACCGGCACTGGATCGGAGGCCGAAACGGCGTTGGCAGATGCCACCAGTTCGGCGGATGCTCTGAACACCGAACTGGGCGACACTGCAGCCGCCGCCGGAAGCGCGGGCGCAGCCGCGCGCGAAGCCGGGGCGGCGGCGGCTGACGGGGCTGACCAGGCCGCAACCGGCTGGGGTGCTGTGACTGCGGCACTCGCCGACTATGCCACCAAGGCGCGCAACGTCGGCGGCGATATCGGCCAGGCGCTGGTCGGGGCCTTCACCTCGGCCGAGAACGCGGTGGGCGAGTTCGTCAAGACCGGCAAACTCGACTTCCGCGACCTGGTGACGTCGATGATCGCCGATCTGGCCAAACTGGCGGCGCGGACATTCATCCTCGGCCCCATTGCCAACGCGCTATCAGGTGCGCTGGGCGGTGCGGGCGGGCTCTTCGCCAACATCCTCCACGCGGGTGGCATGGTCGGATCGCCAGGCCCGGGCCGCATGGTCCCGGCGCTGGCCTTCGCCAATGCCCCGCGCATGCATGCCGGCGGATGGGCCGGGATCAAGCCGGACGAAGTTCCGGCGATCCTTCAGAAGGGCGAGCGCGTGCTCTCCCGCCGCGAGGCTGCTGGATATGGCCAAGGCTCATCCAGCGCACCCGCCGTCAACGTCACCATCATGGCGCGCGATGCCGAAAGCTTCCGGCAATCGCGCACGCAGGTGGCAAGCGACATCGCCCGCGCCGTTTCCCTTGGTCGGAGGGGCATGTGATGGCATTCCATGAAGTCAGGTTCCCCGACAACATCAGCCGCGGGGCGCGCGGTGGGCCGGAACGGCGCACGCAAGTGATCGAACTGGCCTCCGGCGATGAGGAGCGCAACGCCAGTTGGGCCAACTCGCGCCGCCGCTACGATGTGGCCTACGGCATCCGCCGCGCCGACGATCTGGCCGCCGTCGTCGCCTTCTTCGAGGCACGAAACGGCCGCCTGCACGGCTTTCGCTACAAGGATTGGGCCGACTACAAATCCTGCCTGCCGTCGCAGGCGGTGGCCCCGACCGACCAGCCCATCGGCACCGGCAACGGCGCGGTCAACACCTTCGCCCTGCTGAAGCGCTACACTTCCGGTGCCCAAAGCTGGACGCGCGCCATCGCAAAACCGGTCGCGGGCTCTGTCCGCCTCGCCCTGAACGGCATCGAGCAGATGTCCGGCTGGACCGTCGACACCACCACCGGCAGCGTCACATTCGCATCCGCCCCCGGCGCGGGCGTGGCGATCACGGCGGGCTTCGAATTCGACGTCCCCGTCCGCTTCGACACCGACATGCTCGACGTCACCCTCGATCTCGAGCGGCTGGGTTCGATCACATCCATCCCGCTGCTGGAGATCCGGCGATGAATGAAGAATCTGGCTTTGTCGCCGCCGTGCTGCGCGATCTGGCGACGTCCACCGCCGTCATTCTGGCTGCATGGGGCGCGCTTGGTGGGGCGACCAATGCGCTGACCACACGGATGCGGCTGCGCGATGCGCTGCGCCACATCCTGCTCGGCGGTCTGATCGCGGCGGGGATGGGCAGCCTCTCCATGGCGCTCGTCACGGCTTGGCTCGGCCTGCCGTCCCAAGCAATCCCGGCCGGGGGTGCGGCGGGCTCGGCCGCCTACCTGGTT
>Ga0308009_10001227_pt1 | contig 15577 bp, 18 predicted proteins | sample Neamet127_FD_203134 | JGI IMG/M metagenome (GOLD analysis project Ga0308009, IMG submission 203134) | Marine microbial communities from water near the shore, Antarctic Ocean - #127 | ecosystem: Environmental > Aquatic > Marine > Unclassified | place: Southern Ocean | collected 2014-07-24
CCGCGGGCGATTGAAAAAGCTGTCCAGTTTCAACCAGAAACCGTGTCCAGTTTCAGCCAGAATCGCTGTCCAGTTTGGCCAGAATATGCAGCTGAGCCAAGGCCAGTGCAATTCGACCACGGTTGAGTGGATCGAGTTGGCCAGCATTCGATACGCCATGTAGACCGAGAAAAGCGCGCAAAGCCACTGGTGAGTTTGCAAACACCTTCAAAAAGTTGGGCACCATGCCCAGCTGACCTTCAATGGCGTTAAGCAGTTCTAGTTGTTCAGGACTGGCGGTGTGTTTTTCAATGACATTGATTCGGCTCATGATGATCTCCTTAAGAATGAACAAACCCGCAATGAGTGGGTGAAACAAGTGTCATCTATTTCTATTTCTATTTGAATAAGTCAAAATAGAACTACTTAATTTCCAATATGGAAATAATTAAATGGACAAGTTCAGAACCCTTGAAATATTTATTGCGGTGGCCGAAACCGAAGGTTTTGCAGCGGGTGCAAGAAAATGCAGGCTGTCGGCACCGGTGGCCACCAAGGCGATTTCCGAACTGGAGGCTTCGCTGGGTGTTCGCCTGCTGAACCGCACTACACGGCAAGTGAGCCTGACTGATGCAGGTCAGCGCTACCTGGTGGATGCACGTCGCATTGTGGAGGAACTCAAGGAGGCGGATGCTTCAGTAATTGGCCTGCATGCCAAGCCAATCGGCACATTGAGTGTAACCGCACCAGCGCTGTTCGGACGTTTGTTTGTCACCCCCGTGATGGTGGCATACCTGAATCAATATCCACAAATGAAAGCGACACTGCTTTTTCAGGATCGTATTGTGAATTTGGCGGAAGAAGGTATTGACCTGGCTGTGCGGATTGGTCACTTGCCAGATTCAGGTTTGAATGCAATACCGCTTGGGCATGTAAAACGGGTCTTGGTGGGCTCGCCCGATTACTTGAGGCGCCAAGGAACTCCAAAGCATCCTAAGGATTTGCAGCACCACCAATTGATTGCAGCTGTGCATATGAATCCAATACAAGAGTGGCGATTCGGAAAAACGGACCAGCCAACCTCGGTGAGGCTAGAACCTTCACTCATGACCACCACCAACGACGCTGCGATTGAAGCGGCCGTTCTTGGCTTCGGGTTGACCCGTGTTCTCTCTTACCAGGTGGCCAATGAAGTTGAACAAGGAAAACTGAAAGTTTGTTTGAGCAAATTTGAACCCGATCCTTTGCCGGTGCAAATCGTGCATCGTGAGGGCCGAACCTCGACCGCGAAAACACGTGCCTTTATTGACTTGGCAAAAGCAATGCTGAGTACCTCGCTTGCAAAGCTCTGAGAGTCAGCAAGGCATCCAGAACCTCTTGACCAAAGTGCGTCAACTCATACTCCACACGAGGCGGCTTTTCGTTGAAAACCTGCTTGTTCAAAAGATGATAATCGACAAGTCGCTGAAGACTTTGATTCATAACCTTGGTACTCAGCCCGTCGATGTTGCGCATTAGTTGACCAGGTCTGTTCACGCCTTTACCAATTTTCTCTAACAGATGTAACGACCACTTGCACGCCAAACAATCGAGCAACATTTCGCGAAATGCTGAGGTCTCATCAATCATGGTACTAACCTTTTTTCACCCAGACACAAACCCACTTACCTTGAGGTAAGTACTTGAAATTATTTACAGACTCTTTGATTATGCCGCAGACCTCAATCAATTTTTAAGTGGACGATACCGCAATGTTCAAGATGTTTGATGAAACAAATGGGCCAGATGATTCTCGAGAAATTCTTAAGAGAACAAAAGCTGAATTCAAGATGATTCCGAATTTGGAGAGAACCATGGCGGGTGCCCCTGCACTACTGGAGGCTTACTCGACCACATGGAATATTTTCAAGACAACAACGCTGAGCGAGGTGGAACAACAAATCGTGTATCAAACCGCAAACTTTGAGAATGAATGCAACTACTGCGTTCCATGGCACACACTACTGAGTCGGCAATCAGGGATGAATCCGAGCGACATTAACGCATTGCGCGCAGGTGCTCAACTATCCAATGATAAACATGAACAACTAAGACGCTTTACGCAGACCTTGATACGCACCAAAGGCAAAATAGTGGAGGCAGACTTGGCCGCCTTCTTCGACGTGGGCTACACCGAACAAAATGCGCTTGAAGTAATTTTGGGAATAGCCATCAAAACGATGAGCAATTACACCAACTCAATTGCAGGAACTCCACTGGACAAAGCAGTTGAAAAACTGATTTGGAATAAACCTTTGATTCAACAAAAGCTTAAACCTTCAAATGAGATGCCAGGAAATCACCCAATGCCCTAACTTTGAGGGAATCCTTCCTCTGCGGTGGATACACAAACCAAATCGGCGAGGGAGGCTCGCTCCAACCCGGAAGAATTTCGCAAACCTGACCCGCTTTGATTTCATCAGCCAACAGCCAGTCAGGGCAATAGGCCACTCCCATACCCAGTAACACAGCCTGCCTGATCACCTCACTGCTGTTGGTTTGAATATTGCCTTCAACACGAACAGTGAGTGGCTGAGGGCTACCACCTTGCCTCCCTTGTGCACCTGAAAACCGCCAAGACTGCTTGAATGAAGATCCGGTGTAGACAATACAATTCATGTGAACCAGGTCATCAGGATGCTCGGGTAACTTTGCATGCAGTGCGTATTGACGAAGGTACTCAGGGTGCACCAATAAGCGTCTGGTTGAATACCCGATTCGTTTTGCAATGAGCCCGCTGTCATCCAGATGACCGATACGAATTGCAGCGTCGATGCCCTGCTCTACCAGATCAACAAATTCATCATGTAAGCGAAGATCAATTTTGAGCTGTGGATGTTCGTCCATGAAACCCTTGAGCAAAGGCATCAAACACAAACGCCCAAAACCCACAGAGGCCGCAATTCGCAATGCGCCGCTGACTTTTGACTGCCCCTGCCGAAGTGAGACTTCTGCAGATTCAAGATCAATCAAAGGCTGTCGAACCTGTTCAAGATAATTTGCCCCCTCCCCAGTCAGTGAAATTGCCCGAGTTGTTCGACTGAACAATTTGAAGCCCAGGCTGCTTTCAAGTGCAGCAATCTTTTTGCTGACTGAACTTTGAGTAGTACCCATTTCAGACGCGACCGCTGAAAAGCTACCCGTTTCTGCAACGCGCACAAACAACAGGATTGAAGCAAGTTTATCCATCGATTTATTTATTCCAAAATGGAATTTGTTTTAGCTTATTTAAGGTACTAGAAGACTCCACTGGAATCAATCAAATTACTCACACGTTCCATTCAATGATTAACCGGGAGATCAACATGACGACCAAAACAGTTTTAATTACAGGCGCCTTGGCAGGAATTGGCAGAGCAACTTCTTTTGAATTCGCCAAACAGGGCTTTAATGTGGTGATCAGTGGGCGACGCGCGGATGCAGGCCAGGCACTGGCATCTGAACTTGCCGCACTGGGTGGGCAAGTTCTGTTTGTGAAGGCAGACGTTTCAATTGAATCCGAGGTGGAGTCGCTGATTCAAACTGTATTGGCGCAATTTGGACAACTGGACATTGCGATTAACAATGCAGGGGTTGAGGGCACTCTGGGCGCAATCACCTCGCAAACTGAATCGAATTACCGACATACCTTCGACACCAATGTTCTGGGTACGCTGCTGTTGCTCAAACACGAGTTAAATGCGATGCAGCGGCAAGGCCAGGGTTCAATCGTCAATTTGTCATCGATAGTGGGGCAAGTGGGTGCTCCTGGCGCTGCGGTGTATGCGGCGAGCAAGCATGCAGTAGAGGGCCTGACAAAGTCCGCAGCGCTTGAGGTTGCGCCACTGGGTATCCGGGTCAACGCGGTTGCACCGGGTCCAGTCGATACGGACATGTTGAACCGTTTTGTGGGTGGGGACGAAGCCATTAAAAACGGCTTTCTCTCTAGTGTGCCTGCAAAGCGAGCCGCCTCGGCAGAAGAAGTCGCCAAGACAATTGTGTGGCTTGCTGCTTTTGGATCAACCTATCTCACTGGCCAGTCGGTTGCGATCGACGGTGGATATACCGCGCAGTAAACACCATTTAGGGTATTCGGGCAAACGAGAGCTACTTCTTCACCACCTTAAAACTCTCGTTTTCCTCGGGTACCTGAAAATAGGTTGTGACCGCGTGAAAGTTTGCCTCAGTGTCAAATGTCGCTCGCTCGGGTTCAAGTTCGCGCCGCTTTAACAGCTGTTCAATGCAAACGTGGTCAGGTCTGTCGAGAAAAATCAGTTCGTGTGGACAGCCAGCCTCATCAATCACTTCTCGAAACCACTGTCGCTGAGTGCGCGTATTACCGGGGAAGTCCATCACCACATTCACACCAAGTTTTAAAAGGCTGACCACCTGAGACCGTAGGACTGATTTCAGACGCCTTGATAAGCGAATATAGTCTTCGAGTGAGTGAATAGCATCTGGATACAAACCCGCCAGCAATTGATCTTCAGAAAGCAGAAAAGAATCAGGTTGATCAGCCAACTTTTTAGCTAAAGTTGATTTTCCTGAACCCATTTTTCCGCAAAAAAACCTCAGTGTTCCAGTCTCTCTCATTGCAATAATAGCGAGTCACGCATTAGCAAGACTTTAAACGGATGCTGCACGGTAATCAAACGAATCAAATAACCACAGTTGGCTGCCAAGGCAGGTCAATTCAACGACAGCAAGTTTGATAAAACCAGCAGTCGTTGAAAATGTAATCTTGGTCGCGTCAGTCACGCCCTTGAGTCAGCGTTTGGTGGCTATGAATCAGGTTGCGATAGTCGGGAATGTGATTGGAGAATAAAGCGCCCAAACCTTCCACGTCATTTCGCCAATCGCGATGCAGTTCACAGGCAGCACCAAACCAAGTCATCATTTGCGCACCGGCAGCAATCATTCGAGACCATGCCGCATCCCGAGTCATTTCGTTGAATGTGCCAGATGCATCAGCGATTATGAACACATCGTAACCCTCCTCGAGCGCCGACAACACCGGAAACGAGACACACACCTCGGTCACCACACCTGCCACAATCAGCTGCTTTTTACCGGTTGATCTCACGGCTGCAACGAACTCTTCATTGTCCCAAGCATTGATTTGACCGGGGCGCGCAATATAGGGAGAGTCCGGGAACATGGCTTTCAGCTCAGGAACCAGCGGGCCGTTGGGACCAAGCTCGAAGCTGGTGGTCAAAATGGTGGGCAAGTTGAAGTACTTGGCGCAATCCGCCAGTGCAAGCACATTGTTCTTGAATTTGTCCGGGTCAATGTCCCGCACCAGCGACAACAAACCGGTCTGGTGATCCACCAACAATACGGCTGCATCGTCCTTGTTCAACTTTACGTAGGGTTTTGGCATGGCTGTCCTCCTTCAAAAATGGCTAGCTTATTCAGCCCAACATTGAAGAACCATGACAAACACTGAAAAATTCCCGGCAATCTTTCAGTTGACCGATTTTGATGCGCGCATGGCCGAAAATGCGCTTACCAGTGTCCTGCTCGGTTAGTACAGTGTGCACAACTTCACCACTGAATGGATCAATCATGTTCAAACGCCCCTCAGCCAACTTCTGGCGCAACCGTTCCGTTTTGGTCACCGGCGCAGGCAGCGGCATTGGTCGCGAGATCACCTTGCAATTGCTTCGCCTCGAGGCAAGGGTTTTGGCGGTTAGTTTGAGGGAAGACGAACTCGAAACACTGCAAATTAATGCCGGGAAAAACATTGACCGGCTGAGCACCTTGACCATGGACTTGACTGATGCGCAGGCAATTGATCAATTGATGAAACACCTGAATGAACAAGGTACTCCCGTCGAGGTGTTAATCAACAATGCAGGGACCGCACTGTACGGTCCACAAATTGAATTGAACCCGGTCAAAGTACACAACATGTTGAACCTGAATGTTCAGGTGTTGACGGCACTGGCCTCTAAAATTGCAAACCACATGATCGAAAAGGGCATTCCAGGCCGCATACTGAATGTGGCGTCGATTGCAGCATTTGCTCCCGTACCCAATCTTGCAGCCTACAGTGCAAGCAAACACTACGTGCTCGCCTTTTCCAATGCATTGGCCCAAGAACTAAAACCGTATGGCATTCATGTGGGCAGCTTGTGTCCTGGAATCACGAAAACGCCCATCTTCGAGCGCATGGGCCTTAATCCGACGAGTTCGAACAAGACTTCTGTAAGCTATTGGACCGAGCGTGTAGCCATGAGTGTGATTCCTGTGGCGACATGCGCAATCCACGCAATCGAGAATAAGGCCGCTGTCGCCCTTCCCGGAATCAATCGTTTGGTTACAGTGGGGAGGTTGATTCCAGGCCAACATCTGAGTAGTCTGATTTTTCGAATCATCTCCACTCGGGAAAGTGCAGGACAAGCATGCTGCAATCCACTGGCCAACACCCTTTGGGAATCTGGTTTTTTAAACCACACATTCCTGCAATCTATGTAAAAACTGTGCTGGCTATAGGTCGAGAACGAGGGTTGGATGAGAATGAGTTGATTGCGAAAGCAGGTTTCGACAAAAGAATTCTTGAAGATCCCGCAGCCAGGGTTCCACCTGTGGTGCAAATGAATCTGATCAATCAGATACTCGAGCACACTGGCAATAATGGACTGGGTTTTGAAATCGGTTTGTCATTGCCTTTGACTAGCCATGGCAGCTTGGGCATGGCCATCATGTGTGCAAGCTCGATGCCTGAAGTATTCGATTTGCTCAGCCGCTTCTGGACTGTGCAGGAGCGTGCAGTCAACTTATCGGTCTGTACCCTGCCGGAACATACCTGCATTTCACTGCACATCAACTTGCCTTTGGGGACCGAAATACAACGTGTTTATTTTGAGTGTATTTTGACTGTGCTGTTCAGGTCGCTTCAAATGTTGATCGGCACTGAAAAACCAACTGGCCAGTTTTTCCTACGGGGTGAGGCTCAGGGTTACGTGCCCCGTTTCGCCGATCGCCTGCCCACCATGTTGCACGACTCCACCGTTTGGCAATACTGCATACCTGCTGATGTGGCCAATAAAAAACTCCCTATGTCAAACCCACCTGTTTTGGCGCTCGCGGTTCAACAATGCGAACGCGAACTGGCTCTGATATCGGGTGACAGCAGCCACTTTCTGGCACAGGTTCAGCAAATGCTGACGCTGGGAGAGTCTGGCTATCCAAGCCAGAATGAAGTGGCCGTTAAATTAGGGGTGTCACTGAGGACCATGCGCAGAAAACTTGATTTCTGGCAAACCAGTTACCGTGAACTACGCGACATGGCCTGCCTTCGAGATGCCATCTGTTTGCTGGACACCACCGATTTACCCATTCAACAAATCGCGTATCGGCTTGGCTATGCCAGTTCGGGCAATTTTGCACGGGTGTTTAGGCAACAAACAGGGCAAACGCCCAAGGCTTACCGTTTAAGCTCGAATCAATTGGCAAGGCCCAATAAATCAAGAAACTCAGAAGGCTTCTTGTAGCCCATAATTTTTTTGTTCACCTCGGGCTTGGGCCCCATCACCAACACTGCCGGGGTGGCAAACACACCCAGTTTTCTGGCCAATTGCTTTTCAGAATACACGGTGCCGTCGATCCAATTCACGGGCAAGTCGCCACGCACATTGATGGCAATCACATCGAACTTGGCTTCAATCCTCTCGCGGTTGGGTCCTTCTGTAAAATTCTCTTTCAGCAAATACGCGCAATATGGGCAATCATCCAGGTGAAAGAAAATGAGCAGCTTCTTTCCTCGGGTTTGTGCATCTTGAATGTCGAGGGGAATTTCCAGAAAAGTTTGTTTGAACCAGCCAGGCAATTCGTAATGCAAGGGCTTAGGTTCTATGTCGCGGGCAGTCGCACTGAAGGTAAAAACGGTGCAAAGCGCAAACAACCAGAGACGACAAACGGACGGGTTACAAAAAGTTTTCATCGCGAGATTGGCTCCGCTTAACCACCACAACTGGCCTTAACCCACTTGCTTTTCAAGGTTTGCTGAACTTTACGTTGCTGACCACCCTCGCTTGTTGTTGCGTCTATCTTCGTTTCGTATTGAGTGGGCGACGTGAAATTAACAGTTGCGGTGCCCTGAGTATCTGGGCATTTGAATTCGACTTTCATGGATTTAGCGCTTCGGCTCAACACCTTGTTTTTACAATCCCCGTCGTCCTGTACTGGAACATCGTTGGCTTTGGCTTGCTCAGGCGTTATACAAAACCGAACCGAACCAGCCTTGGCACCCATGGAAACGCCCATTTGGGCCATCATGGCCTCCATTTGCTTGCGCTGGGCCGGTGGCATGCTTTCCATTTGCTTCATGGCAGCCTGTGCCTCGGGGCCCATGCCCTGAGAATCAAACTCCGTCTCCCACAAGCCAGGTTTTACTTCTGCGGCTACAGCGAACTGTGCCGGCAAAACAAGCAAAAAAGCACTGATCCACTTCTTCATCAGATCACCCTCCGCGCCAGTAAAACCTCAGTGTAAAACGAGGTTTTACTGAACGGGAGCCAGTTCTGCAAGAATTTGCGGCCAAATGCTGTTGCACCGCTCTCTGAGAATATCGATGTGCCCTACTTTGCCAAGCTCGAACGTCTCGGGATTGATTTCAATCCGTTTCTTGCTGGCCTTGGTGAACAGGCGCATGATGTCCTCCACATTGGGCAGGGTTGCGATTTCATCATCGCTGGCATGCACAAAGGTAATTGGCGATTTGAATTGTTCAAACCAGTGTTGTTGCACACCGTTACCAAATTCATTTTCTACATAACCGGGGCTGGAACACCACTTGGCCCATTGCAGGCCAACCCCCTTTGGCAAATTTTCACCCCAACCAAAACGCTTGGCGGGTACATACCCCAACACGGCAGAGCTGATCGGGATCACCCATCGCAGCATGAACTTGGCACCATTGCGCTTGTCCTTCCGAATATTCTTCACATGCCCGGAAGAAGCCGCCACCGCCAACACGCCACGTACTTTGGCGTGGTTATGCATCAAGCCAAACAACTGCCCACCTGCACTGTGCCCGACGAGGTATGCGCTACCCTGCCCAGTGAGTTCAAGCAGAAAATCCAGCGCTGCCGGCATGTCATACAAGCCCCAGTCCTGCTTTTTCACCCCGCAATGCTTGACATGCGACTCCTGCAAAGATTTTCCGATGCCTCGATAATCAAACACCAATACAGAAAATCCCTGATGGGCCAACCATCGGGCAAACGGAAAATAAAATTTCTGGGTAATCCCTGTTGCGGGGCAAATCAGCAACGGTTTGTCAGTGTTGCCATTTGATGCGGTAAAAAATGTTCCAGCCAAAGGTTGCCCCACGGCTGGAATCGAGACTTCAATCTTGTTTGTCATGGCGGCACCCAATTAATAGTGTCGGTGCCAGTCTAGTTGTTGTTAGCAACTAGATAAGCAAGTGGATCAGCAATTCACTGTTCCACTTGGCGCAGGAATAAATGACGAATCACCGGCGTGATGATTCGTCCTGGATCAGAAAATCCCGTCAACCGCATCCACGACGATGGCTGTTCCCACTGCGATCAACAACAGATCAGTGCCCAACTGAACATATTTGTGGTTCAAAGGTGGTGCGGGCAGGCGAATACGCAATTCATTGGGAATGTCGTAATACCGAACATCGCTACCCAAGGCGCGGCCCTTTTGCCACTGCTTGGCTTGGCCCGGGGGCTGGCAACCATTGCCCTTTTTTGCCAGGCCTGGTGGGCATTTGCCTTTGGCAACCTGGCCACCGTAGTAGTCCCGCACAATGCGGGTTTCGGCGCTGCCAAAGTTAAACGACACAGATACACCGCCCTGCCCAGAGTCACGACCACCGTCAGCACGATTGCCTTTCTCGTTACCACCACCCTTGCGGTTTTCCTTTTGCCCGCGTTGTTCACTTTGTTCCTTGTTTTTGCCCTGGTTGCCGTTTCCTTTTCCAGGTTTTTCGGCGTAAGCGCTGCCAGTGGCAATCAACAGTGCAGTGGATGTCACTGTCAAGGTGCGTAGTATCGATTTCATGAACATGGGTGGCCTATAATTGGTTGTAACCCATTAGTAGTACCACCACGATGAACAACAAGCAATCCTTACTCGCTACTTTGCAACAAAGCCGCGAGCGTGTTCTTGAATTGCTCAACAGCTTAAGTGCTCAGCAAACCAAAGTGCCCTATTTGCCGGGCATTAATCCGCCAATTTGGGAAGTTGGGCATGCCGCTTTTTTCTTCGAGCGGTTCATTCTGCAAAACCTGGACAAAGCCCCCTCGTACAACCCGGCCCTCGACGACATTTGGGACTCGTTTGAACTGGCCCACGAGGACCGCTGGCAAGAAGGGCTTTTCCCAGACAAACCCGACACCCTGCGCTACTTTGACGACACCTTCAACAAGGTGAAACAGCGAATTGAAACCAAGGCGCTGACCGACAGCGACTTGTACCTATACAAGTACGCCATTTTTCACCTGAACATGCACATTGAGTCGATGGTGTGGGCGCGCCAAAGCCTGGGCTATGCGCCGCCGCCCTATTCGTTGAAGGGCACAGGCGCGGAAAACACATATCCAATCGACCACAGCGATGTGGAAGTACCTGCAGGCTGCTACCGCATCGGCATGCCACCAGAATCTGAACATTTCGCGACAGAAGATTTCTGTTTCGACAATGAAAAGCCTGGGTTCATCGTTGAAATGAAAGCCTTCAAAATTTCGAAAACTCTGGTCAGCAATGCCGAGTTTCTGGCTTTCATTCAGGCAGGTGGATATGAAAACGACCAACACTGGAGCATGGCAGGCCTGAAGTGGCGTAACAGCACTGGCGCAAAGCACCCCCTATTCTGGAGAAAAGAAAACAGCATTTGGCTGGAACGCCATTTCGACCAATGGCTTCCTGTTCAGGCCAACCTGCCCGTTAAGCACGTGAGTTATTGGGAGGCACAAGCCTACTGCAAGTTTGCCGGGCGACGCTTGCCTTCCGAGTTTGAATGGGAAGTGGCCGCTTTGGGCAACCACGAACAAGGCACCTGCAACAAGTTTCCCTGGGGCAACAACATGGAAAGCCACCGGGTGGACATGGACAGCACACACCTTGCGAGGCTACCAGTAACTGCCCTGCCCGAAGGAGACAGCCCGTTTGGATGCCGGCAGATGATTGGCACTGTCTGGGAGTGGACCGACAGCCTGTTTTTCCCCTACAGCGGATTCACCATGGACATGTACCCCTTCATGTCCACCTTGCAATTCGGAGACCACAAAGTGGTTCGGGGTGGTTCTTGCGCCACTTCTTCCATACTCATTCGCGGCACATACCGCCAAGCCTACACGCCCGATCGAAACGATGTGTTCGTCGGCTTCAGAACCTGTGCCCAATAAGGCTTTATGACCAATTATTACGAAACCGACGAGCTATTAAACCAGTACCTGGCCTTTCACTACGGCGTCGACTATTTTGATGTTCCCAATTACCCAGTGCGCTGCGCTCAACTTTGCCTGGAATTCATGGGCAATCAGCCACGCCGCAAAGCGCTGGACCTGGGCTGTGCAGTTGGAAGAAGTACCTTCGAGCTGGCTTTGGGCTTTGATACAGCTGTGGGCGTTGATCTTTCCGCACGTTTCATCAACGCCGCCCAAGCCTTGCAACAGGGCAATGCGCTGAATTACTTTTTGCACGATGAGGGTGATTTGGGGAGGGCCATGCAAGTGTCGCTTGCTGATTTCAATTACAGCGAGTGCAGCCAGCGTGTTGAATTCTCGCAAGGCGACGCCTGCAAGCTGGGCGCGGAACACACCGGTTACGACCTGATATTCGCAGGCAACCTGATTGACCGGGTGAACAACCCCACCGAGTTTTTAAACGACATGCCAAAGCGCATTGTGCCCGGCGGCTTGCTGGTGATCAGCTCGCCCTACACGCTGTTGACCGAGTACACGCCCAAGGAAAACTGGATTGGCGGCATTGAAGAACATGGCAAGCCCAAAACCATGCTTGAAGGCATGCAAGCCGTGCTTGCTCCCCATTTCAATCTGGTTCGCGAGCCATTGAACGTTCCGTTTGTGATTCGGGAAACGGCCCGCAAATACCAGCACAGCATTGCAGAAATGACTGTGTGGGAAAAAAAGGCGGGCTGATTGACAGTCAGCCCGGCACTTATTGCGCCACAGGAATGAGTGTTACGGGCACGCCGTTGACTGCGGCGTTCCCACTGGGCTCATCCAGCCATTGCTCATCGGTCAAATCATTGCAACTAACCCCCGCGTGGGCGGCTGCCACTTGCAAACGTACCCCCGATTTGTCGTGGCCCCAACCGTGCGGAATACTCACCACGCTGGGCATTACGTCATTTGAAATTTCTACAGGCAATGTAATTTCACCCACTCGGCTGCGCACACGCACGTTGTACCCGTCCTGCAAATTCAAACGCGCAGCATCCGCAGGGTTGACCATGGCGGTGCAGCGGTTCTTGCCTTTGACCAGGCGCTCGGAGTTGTGCATCCAGGAATTGTTGCTGCGAATGTGGCGCCTGCCGATCAACATCATGTCGGCACCTGCCCGCTTGTCGTCATTCAGCAATTCGGCCACATAATTCGCTGCCGCCTGTAGCACCTCGGCAGGTGCCAACTGAATTTTTTTGTCGGCAGTTTGCAAACGGTCTGGAAAGCTGGGGCGAAGCGGCCCCAAGTCAACGCCTTCGGGGTGCTGTTTTAATTTGTCCAGACTCAGCTTTTGCTCACTGGCCATGCCATAGGGCCCCATTTGCAAACCCATGTCGAGAATCATTTGAGGCGGCATGGAAGGCCGAGCAGGTTTGCCAATCTTTGCACTGTAGCAGGCGGCCAGTTTGTCCATCAGTTCCCAGTCGTCCAGGCTTCCTTGTGGTTTTGGCAAGGTGGCCGCGCTGTACTTGGCCTGGTTACGCACACCGAAAATATTGAAAATCAAATCGTAGTGATCATGCTCAAGAGGCGATGTGGTGGGCAAAATCACATCCGCATGGCGATTCGTTTCATTGATGTACAGGTCCACGGACACCATGAACTCAAGCCCTGCCAAAGCCTTGTCAAGCTGCTGGCCATTGGGTGTAGACAACACCGGGTTGCCCGCAACGGTCACCATGGCCTTGATTTGTCCTTCGCCCCCGGTTTGAATTTCTTCAGCCATGATGGCACTGGGAAACTCACCCAGCGCCTCAGGCTTTTGGCTGACCCGGCTGTGCCAGCGGCCATAACTGCCGGGCTTGCTGTTGGGCGCGGCAATCAGGTCTAGCGCAGGGTTGGCCACCAGGCTTCCTCCAACCCGGTCGGTGTTGCCCGTCACAAAGTTCAGCAACTGAATACCCCACTGCGCCAAGGTGCCATGGCGTTGGGTACAGGCGCCCATGCGGCCATACGCCACCGCCTTTCCGGCATTCGCAAAATCACGCGCAATTTGGCGAATGGTGTCCGCGTCAATACCACACTCGGCCTGCGCCACTTCAGGCGTCACCTTTGAAATCGCGCCCAAAGCCGCATACAAACCCTCACTGTGGTGGGCCAGGCGATCCATGCGGGTCAGGCCCTCCTCCACAATGGTGTTGATGAGTGCGAATACAAAGGCCGCATCGCTGGCAGGCCTGATGAAATGATGCGCATCAGCCACCTCGGCGGTTTCAGTCTTTCGAGGATCAATCACGATCAGCTTTCCACCGCGCGCCTGGAGGGCCTTGATGCGTTTAGCCACATCGGGCACGGTCATCAAGCTGCCGTTCGAAGCGATCGGATTGGCCCCCAGCATCAGGAAATATTGGGTGTGGTCAATGTCCGGGATGGTGATGAGCAGTTGGTGCCCAAACATCCAGTAACCCAACAGCTGCATGGGCAACTGATCAACCGAGGTGGCTGAAAAACGGTTGCGTGTTTTCAGCAAACCCAAAAAATTGGCACTGTGGGTCATCAAACCCCAGTTGTGCACATTCGGGTTGCCCTGATAAACACCCACTGCATTGGCACCATATTTTTGCTGCACCTGAAACAACCCTTCACAGGCCAACTCAATGGCGTCTTCCCAGGTGGTTTCTACCCATTGCCCGTTCACTTTTTTAACCGGTTGCTTTAAACGGTCGGGGTCTTCCTGAATATCCTTCAGAGCCACTGCCTTGGGGCAAATGTGCCCACGGCTAAAGGGGTCTTGCTCATCGCCCTTGATTGAAACAATCTGATTGTTGTCTACCTCGATCTTCAAGCCACAAATGGCTTCACACAAATGGCAGGCGCGGCGATGGGTTTGCAAGTCTTGTCTCCTGATTGTTCTGATTATTACTTTGACCTACATACTACTGTCGAAGGTGTAATACCATCAAGCAAACTCAAGGAGATATCATGATCAACGCTTACGCAGCTTTCGAGGCCAAAGGCCCACTCAAACCCTATCAGTACGACCCCGGTGAACTGGGTGCATTTGATATCGAAATCGATGTCGACCACTGCGGCATTTGCCACAGCGATGTCAGCATGCTCGACAACGACTGGGGCCGCGCCCAATACCCCATGGTGGCTGGCCATGAAATTATTGGTCGCGTGAGCAAATTGGGCAGCCATGTCAGCCACCTTGTATTGGGTGATGTCGTGGGCCTTGGCTGGCATGCAGGCTACTGCGAAAGTTGCAGAATGTGCATGGGTGGCGATCACAACCTGTGCAGCACAGCCAAAGGCACCATTGTTGGTCGTCATGGCGGGTTTGCTGACAAAGTACGCGCTCAAGCCATCAGCGCGGTAAAAATTCCCGCAGGTGTCAACCCGGCAACCGCAGGCCCGCTGCTGTGCGGTGGCATCACCGTTTACAACCCGCTTGTGCAATTCAATATTTCACCGCAAAGCAAAGTGGCGGTGATCGGCGTGGGCGGTTTGGGCCACATGGCAGTAATGTTTCTCAAAGCCTGGGGCTGCGAAGTCACTGCATTCAGCAGCGACCCCTCCAAAACCAATGAACTGAAAAGCATGGGCGCACACCACGTGCTCAACAGCAAAGATCCTGACGCCCTGAAAAAGGCAGCGGGTTCATTCGACCTGATTTTGTCGACTGTGAATGTGAAACTGGACTGGAATGCCTACATTTCTACATTGGCACCCAAAGGGCGTTTGCATTTTCTGGGTGCAGTGCTGGAACCTCTGGACATCGGCGTGTTTGGATTGATGGGCCAGCAACGCACCATTTCATCCTCGCCAGTGGGCAGCCCACGCGTGATTGCCGACATGCTGAAATTCGCAGCCTTGCACAACATACAGCCGATTGTAGAAACCTACCGCTTCGAGCAGATCAATGAAGCGATTGAGAAGGTACGCCACGGTAGCCCCCGCTTTAGGGTGGTATTGTCACGATAACACCCCCCTTTTTACCCCCCACCCCCACCCTTTGATGTGATTGATTTCGTTGAGCATTGAGAGGAATCTGGGTGGGAGGGTTCTGAATACATCTAGAAACGGCAAAAGACCGAAAAAAGCTCAGAGAGGACTACAGGAATTTGCAACAAATTTATCACGAGAATGAAATATAAAAGGAAATTAATCCCTTTATAAATCATGGATCTTTGATGATC
>Ga0308009_10001229_pt1 | contig 15567 bp, 15 predicted proteins | sample Neamet127_FD_203134 | JGI IMG/M metagenome (GOLD analysis project Ga0308009, IMG submission 203134) | Marine microbial communities from water near the shore, Antarctic Ocean - #127 | ecosystem: Environmental > Aquatic > Marine > Unclassified | place: Southern Ocean | collected 2014-07-24
TTGGGTTCCAGTTAAAATTTGAAAAAAGAGTACTAGAAACAGGATCATCAGAAGTATTATGAACTTTTAATTTTAAAATCGGTGAAAAATCTTCCGCTCCACTAATTAAATCTGAAATATAATCTGTAATTCTAAAAGTATATTTCTCTGCTTTTCTATTCGCGTCTCTTTCTAAATTACCACCAAAAGTAGTTTCACTGTAAGCATCTTTTACTTGACTAAAACCCGTTGTTGGTAAGTTTGAGTCTGTACCAACCCTATACATGTATAGTCTACTCGGAATTGCTGTTGTATCTACAGATTGGTTGATATAAAACGTTAATGAAGCATCGTTAATTAACCAATTATTATCTCTCAATTCTTCAATCTTATCAGCAATATTGTTATTGTCTGCATCAGCTCCAAAAAGATCTATTGAAACTTCACTACCAGCGGCTCCTTGTAATTTAATTTCATTGTTTACTGGATATACTCTATCCTCCATTTTATAAATACCAGATCTTATTCCTTTCAATAAAAAAGAATTATTTTTTTGAATTGTATCTATTACCTGACCATTTGCTAAAACAGTATTTGTATAATAAACTTCAATAGATGGATTTAATGCTGTAACAGTATTTGTGAAGTCAAAAGAAATTAAAGTCCCTTCATCACCTTGTGCTTCTAAAATAATCCCTCTAAAGTAATCATTAAAAGCATCTTGAGAATCAAATTCTGGCGATTCATATTTGTCTAAAAATACTTCTTTAAACTTATCTTCATTTAAAGGAATAACAGCAAATGGTAACGGCACTCCTGATGCTGAAGAAGATGTAAATCTTACAGTATCTCTTAAGTACAAATCATCATTACTTAACCTTCTTTTTACGATAATTATAGTATCGTTTTTATTAGGTTTAAATTGATAATTAATTGGATCATTTAACTCATCACCTGTCTTTTCAAAAACAGCATTCGAATTAAATGAGTTTAATTTTGATGGATCTGTAGGATTCAATCGACTTAAATAAGTACTTGTTTGATATGCATTAACAGTAAATGCTTCTGTTTGATCTCCAATAATAGAATTTAATGTAAATTCTGGGCCTGTAGATGTGTTATCATCCAAAGTTGCCGTATAAGGTAATTTTACAAAAACAGTATCTATTGTAGTAACAACAATGGTGTCAGCACCATAAATATTTTCATCATCAACTACTTTTAAATTACTGCTTATTCCTACTTGTGAAATAATAGAAGCCTCTATTTTTTCATATGCAGAACTTGCATGTATACCCAATAAATATTTTCCTGGTTCTTTAGAAATATTGTCTGCAGTTACACTTTCAACGGGCGTATTTTCTGTTGTAATTTCTACAGCATATACGCTTGTATTAAATTTTGTATTGCTAATAACGTTAGATCCAATGTCTGTGAAGTCCTCTTCACATGAAATGATTGCTGAAAATAATGACAACAAAACACCTATATAAACACTCTTTTTAATAATTTTATTCACTTTTTAAAAACAATTAATTAACTGATATTAGATCAGCGTAAAAATTTAAATAAGATTCTTTTATGTTCTCTGCTTCATGTGCTAAAACAGGCATTCCTTTTTCTTCAATGAAGGAATTTAATTCTTCTGAAATTGTTTCACTTCCATGAATAATTGCATCAGAGTTTTCAATAGCACTTTTTAAAATATTGGTATGGTTTGGCACCTCAATAGTTGCTATTTTATCGTTTTCAGATAAATCGAACTTAACTTTAGCTGCCAAATCTGAGTTTAATTCTCCCTCAAAACCGGTATTATATAACGAAGTAACAATTTTACTTTCCTTAAATAATGGTTCTTCTTTGTAAAATTCTCTTAAATAAAGAGGCAGTAAAGAAGCCATCCATCCATGAACGTGAATAATATCTGGAGCCCAGTTTAACTTTTTTACAGTTTCTACGACACCTTTAGCAAAGAAAATTGCACGCTCATCATTATCTGAAAACAATTCATCGTCTTCGTCTGTAAAAACGGCTTTTCTTTTAAAATATTCTTCATTATCAATAAAATAAACTTGCATTCTTTCCTTTGGAATCGAAGCAACTTTAATAATTAATGGCATATCTAAGTCATTTACAACTAGGTTCATCCCAGACAAACGTATTACTTCATGTAATTGATGTCTTCGCTCGTTAATTACACCATACCTTGGCATAAATATTCGTGTTTGAACCCCTTTAGAATGTGCGTTTTTAGCCGAATGAAAGGCTGTAGAAGATAGTTCTGTTTCTGGTAAATACGGAACGACTTCCGATGATACAAATAAAATTCTCTTGTCCTTCATTAAATCAAACTCTTTTATGAGATTGGCAAAAGTACAAATTATTATGCTAATATCGTGTTAAAATGGTAAGTTTGCAGACTTCCCATAATTTTTAAGAATGAGAATTTTTAACACTAGACAAGAACTAAAATCTTACTTAACCGCTCAAAAAGAGGGGGATAAAACTATTGGACTTGTTCCAACAATGGGTGCATTACACCAAGGTCATTTATCTTTAATTAAGAAAGCACAACGGAAAAATGATATCGTTGTCGTTAGTATTTTTGTGAATCCGACACAATTTAACAAAAAAGAAGATTTAATAAACTACCCAAAGACGATAGAAAACGACACTAAATTATTAGAAAGTGTTTCTTGTGATATTTTGTTTTTTCCTTCTGTAGAAGAAATATATGAAGATCATGTTTCATCAGAAAAATTTGACTTTGATGGTTTAGAACATCAAATGGAAGGGGAGTTTAGAGAAGGTCATTTTGATGGTGTTGGTACCATCGTAAAAACACTTTTCGAAATTGTAGCTCCCAACAAAGCTTATTTTGGCCAAAAGGATTTTCAACAGCTACAAATCATTAAAAAAATGGTGAAAAAACATCGTTTAAATGTTAAAGTTAAAGGATGTGCTATTTTTAGAGAAGAAGACGGTTTAGCAATGAGTTCTAGAAACACAAGACTCACAAAAGAACATAGAACTGAAGCACCTTTTGTCTACAAAATTCTTAAAAAAGTTCGTAAAAAATTTGATACAGAAAATACTGATAAAATAACCGAATGGGTAAATAATCAATTTAAAAAACACCCTTTTTTAGATTTAGAATATTTTACAATTGCTGATGAAAAAACATTAAAAACCATAAAGAACAAAGAGTCTAACAAAAAAAATCGTGCTTTTATTGCCGCATTTGCAGGTAAAATTAGATTGATTGATAACATTCAATTATAAAGTGATTAACCAAAAAAATAGTATTTTTACTATCTGTTAGTTCAGATCGTAAAATCGAAAAACAGCAGTAGTATTTCCTAACGAAAAAAATAACACACTTACTTAATTTTGAATATTAAAAAGATTTTAAAAATTATATTACCACTAGTTTTGGGAGGATTCTTAGTTTGGTATTCTATCTCTAAAATTTCTATGGATATTTTAATAGGATATTTTAAAGAAGCCAATTATAGTTGGATTTTCCTTGGATTATTCTTCGGAGTATTAAGTCACCTTTCTAGGGCTTATCGATGGAAATTTATGTTAGAACCACTAGGTTTTAAGCCTAAATTCACAAATAGTGTTTTAGCTGTTTTAGTTGGGTATTTGGTGAACCTAGCATTGCCAAGAGCAGGGGAAGTTTCAAGAGCATTGGTCTTAACAAATTACGAAGACGTCCCTTTCGAAAAAGGATTTGGAACGATTGTCGCAGAAAGAATTGCCGATCTAATTATGATGTTATGCATTATTTTAATCACCCTTTTTGTTCAGTTCGATTTCATTTACGAACTCTTAACCAAAAATTTTAATCCCATTAAAATCAGTATTGGTTTAGCGATTTTAATCATTGGTTTTTACATACTTTCTTCTTTTGTAAAAAAAGCAACATCAGGTTTTTTATTAAAAATTAAAACCTTTTTCGCTGGTTTAACAGAAGGCGTTACTAGTATTTTTAAAATGAAAAATAAATGGGCATTTATTTTTCACACCGTTTTTATTTGGGCAATGTATGTCGCTATGTTTTGGGCTACCATTCCTGCAATTGACGGTTTAAATGTTCCTTTAGGTGGAATTTTAATTGGCTTTATTGCTGGTGGATTTTCTATTGCCGCAACAAACGGTGGTATTGGTTTATACCCAATTGCTGTTGCCGGAGCCTTAGCTTTGTTTGATATTCCCACAGAACCTGCAACCGCTTTTGGTTGGATTATGTGGACGGCACAAACGGCTATGATTATCGTTTTTGGTGGTTTGGCGTTTTTATTACTTCCTATTTATAATAAAAATAAGTAATTTTTGGGCGTTCCCTAAAGGTCGCGCTTTCACTACTCGCTTTTTTTAAAATAAAAAAGAGCTCAAACAAACAGTTCAATCGCTAACGCAATTATTTGCTAACTTTAAGTAAATCTTACTTGTAATGAAATTTTTAAAAGACTAATCTCAAGATTACTTTGAAACTTTGTAACTTTGAGACTCTGAAACTAATTTAATGTCAAAAACCAAAACAACTTTTTTCTGTCAAAACTGTGGAACTCAACATGCAAAATGGGTCGGGCAATGTGGTGCTTGTAAAGAATGGAACACGATTGTAGAAGAAATTATTCAGAAAGAAGAAAAACGCGTTTGGAAACAATCTACAACAGCGAAACAAGTTATAAATAAGCCTTTAAAGATTGCTGATATTCAGTTAAATCCGGAAGAAAGAGTCGTTACGAATAACAACGAATTAGACACTGTTTTAGGTGGTGGATTGGTAAAAGGCTCTGTAATTCTTTTGGGTGGTGAACCAGGAATTGGAAAATCAACTTTATTATTACAAGTTGCCTTAAATATTCGTCAGAAAGTACTGTACGTTTCTGGTGAAGAAAGTCAATCTCAAATAAAAATGAGAGCAGAAAGATTAGAAGCTAAAAATTCTAATTGTTTAATTCTTACGGAAACCAACACACAGAAAATCTTCAAAAGTATTGAAGAAACGGAACCAGAAGTTTTGGTGATAGATTCTATACAAACATTACACACCAATAATATTGAAGCTTCTCCAGGAAGTATTTCTCAAATTAGAGAAACGGCTGCAGAATTGATAAAATTCGCCAAAGAAACTGCAACTCCGGTTTTGTTAATTGGTCACATTAATAAAGACGGACATATAGCTGGTCCAAAAATTTTAGAGCACATGGTCGATGTTGTTTTGCAGTTTGAAGGCGACAGAAATCATACGTATCGAATTTTACGATCACAAAAAAATAGATTTGGTTCTACATCCGAATTAGGGATTTACGAAATGCTTTCAACAGGATTAAGAGAAATCTCAAATCCCTCTGAAATATTGATTTCTAAAAAAGATGCCGACTTAAGCGGAACCGCAATTGCATCAACTTTAGAAGGAATTAGACCTTTAATGATCGAAGTTCAAGCCTTGGTCTCTACTGCTGTTTATGGAACACCACAGCGCTCTACAACAGGTTATAATTTAAAAAGATTACACATGATTTTAGCGGTTCTAGAAAAAAGAGCTGGTTTTAAATTAGGTGCAAAAGATGTTTTTTTAAACATTACTGGAGGTATCAATGTTGACGATCCTGCAATAGATTTAGCCGTGGTTGCTGCTATTTTATCATCCAATCAAGATATTGCTATCAACCCAAATGTTTGCTTTGCTGCAGAAGTCGGTTTAGCAGGAGAAATAAGACCCGTTTCTAAAATTGATCAACGAATTTTAGAGGCCGAAAAATTGGGTTATAAAACCCTTGTCGCTTCAAAATACAATAAGATTTCTTCTAAAAAACATGGAATTAAATTGATTCTAGTTGGTAAGATTGAAGAGGCATTTGCTAGTTTGTTTGCATAGCGTTTTGCTTTAAAACAAAATAATTTCAAAATTTACCACATAGAAACATAGAAAGCATAATTTTTATCTTCTCTAAAAACCTCCACGATTGTCATTCCTGCCTTTCGACTATCGCTTAAGATAAACTTCAGCAGGAATTTAAACTTAGTTTACTTTCAATAAAATAATTTTAAAATAAAAAAACCGAACATTTCTGCTCGGTTTTTATCAATTTTATAAAGTTCTGAATCACACTTCGACAAGCTCAGTGTAAAAGTTCAGTGTAATTTATTTTTTATTTACAACTTTAATGTACTTATCTAAAGCCATTGTCATAGAAGGTGTTTCTGGACTTGGTGCAATAATATCGCACTTTAAGCCAGCATCCGTAACGGCAGAAACAGTAGAGCTCCCAAAAGCAGCAATTCTTGTATCGTTTTGCTTGAAATTTGGAAAATTACGAAATAAAGACTCTATTCCCGAAGGACTAAAGAAGACCAATACATCATAAAAAACATCCTCTAAATCAGACAAATCACTAACGACAGTTCGGTACAAATCGGCTCTTGTCCAATTAACACCTAAAGCATCTAATTCCGTAGGAATTAATGGTTTTAATTTATCTGACGATGGTAATAAAAATTGTTCCATTTTATGTTTCTTAATTAACTTAATTAAGTCTTGAAATGTTCTGTTACCAACATAAATTTTACGTTTTCTATACACAACATACTTTTGCAAATAATAAGCTACAGCTTCAGATTGACAGAAATATTTCATACTATCTGGCACTTTAAAACGCATTTCTTCAGCAATTCTAAAAAAATGATCTACAGCATTTCTACTTGTTAAAATAATAGCCGTAAATTTAGTTAAGTCAATTTTTTGAGCCCTTACATCTTTTACAGAAATCCCTTCAACATGAATAAAAGATCTAAAATCGATTTTTATTTTTTGTTTATCAGACAAGTCAAAATAAGGTGAAGTTTCTGTCTTTGGAGGTGGTTGTGATACTAAAATCGTTTTCACTTTCATACGCTTTCGTTTTCTAATTAAAACATCAGTTTAAACAGTGTAAATAGCGGTGCTATTTCGAAGGCGCAAATGTACAATATAAAATAAAACAACTTCTTAAAAACCAAGTTTTTATTACTAACTGCATGAAACACAAATCGTATAAAAAATAGAAAGGCTGCGAAATAGTACAAATAAAGCTGTTTTAAATTTGCATACTCACTTAAAATCACTGCTATATATAGTAAAAATGAAATTGCATTTAAATAATTAGTTTTTGAAATAAGAAAAAACCGAACTTCATTTTTTATTAAAAATACGTGTGAAAATAAGTACTCTACTATTTTAAGTAGCAAGAAATAAGACAACAAACTTAAGAAAACTGGTAAAAATGACGAAAAACTCACATCATTTGTTGCCAATATGTACGTCTTAAAGTTAAAAACCAATAGTGATATTACAAGTACAGAAAAGACAAAAAAGACAATTTGAAAAACATCAAAAAAGCTAGTATTTTCTTCTGATTCTGTCGCTACAAAATTTATATTAAACACGCCATAAAGACTTCCTTTTAGCCTGCTAGGGTCTATTGCTTTTAATAAAACAATACCAAAAAACAAAAGCATTAAAACTAATGTGATCCAATGGTTAGAAGTTGTGATTTTTTCTAGTGCTTGCAAGTAATTTTCATTTAATAAGATTAACACAAAATTAGTAATTAAATAATGTATATTTGCTTTCTTACTACATGAAAATTAATTTATGTCAGACGCGTTAGTCATTATTCCTACCTATAACGAAAAAGAGAACATCGAAGTTATCATTAAAGCTACTTTTAATCAAAAGAAAGCGTTTCATATTTTGGTTGTTGATGATAATTCTCCTGATGGAACCTCCAAAATTGTAGAAAACTTAATTTCGGAATTCCCAAATCAACTTTTTTTAGAAAAAAGGATAGGTAAAAGCGGTTTAGGAACTGCCTATATTCATGGTTTTAAATGGGCACTTGCAAAAAAATATGATTACATCATAGAAATGGATGCCGATTTTTCTCATAATCCAAAAGATTTAATTCGCCTTTATAATGCTTGTAAAAAAGAAGGCGGTGATGTTTCTGTTGGATCTAGATATGTAAACAATCAAGTAAACGTTGTTAATTGGGATATAAAGAGATTACTTCTTTCTTATTTTGCATCAAGATATGTTCGTTTAATAACAAGAATTCCTCTTTTTGATACAACTGCAGGTTTTGTTTGTTGGAAAAGAGAAGTGTTAGAAAAAATACAATTAGATAAAATAAGATTTATAGGGTACGCTTTTCAAATAGAAATGAAATTTAAAGCATGGAAACATGGTTTTAGCATAAAAGAAGTTTCTGTTATTTTTACTGACAGAAAATTAGGCACTTCTAAAATGAGCGGAAATATTGTTTTTGAAGCTTTATTTGGAGTGATAAGAATGAGATTAAAAGGTTTACCAAAATAGATTTATCAAGAATAGCACTTCTCTTAGAACTGCTAATTTAAAAGGCTCTAAAAAGAGTTAAGGTCAATATACAGCAATAATATTGGTACAATAAAAGCTTACAAACGTTTTGGATTTACCAAAAGTTTAGTAAAGATGAGAATAGATATTTAAGAAGAAAAATGGCAAAATTAACTTTAATAAAAAATGCAAGAATCGTAAATGAAAACAATACCTTTTTAGGTGATGTTTTGATTGAAAACGAAATAATAATAAAAATTTCATCAGAAATAACAGCAACTGAAAACGTTGAAGTGATTGATGCTGAAGGGCAGTTTTTAATTCCTGGTTTTATTGATGATCAAGTTCATTTTAGAGAACCCGGTTTAACACACAAAGCAAATATTGCTACAGAAAGTAGAGCTGCTGTTGCTGGCGGAATTACTACTTTTATAGAAATGCCAAATACAGTTCCGCAAGCTACAACTCAAGATTTATTAGAAGATAAATTTATAATTGCAGCGAACGATTCGTATGCAAACTATTCTTTTATGTTTGGTGGCACAAATGATAATTTAGAGGAATTATTAAAAACAGATCCTAAAAAAGTAGCCGGAATTAAATTATTTTTAGGTTCTTCTACAGGAAATATGTTGGTTGATAATGAAGAAATTCTAGAGAAAATTTTCTCTTCAACAAAAATGATTATTTCTGTACATTGTGAAGACGAGGAAACCATCAGAAAAAACACACAAGAATTTGTAGACAAATACGGAGATGATATTCCGTTAAAATACCACCCAATTATTAGAAGTGAGGAAGCTTGTTATTTATCCTCATCAAAAGCGATTGAATTAGCGAAGAAAACAGGCGCAAGATTGCATGTTTTTCATGTATCAACAGCTAAAGAAACTGCGCTTTTTAGAAATGATATTCCTTTAAAAGAAAAACAAATTACCGCAGAAGTTTGTATTCATCATTTGTGGTTTTCTGATAAAGATTATACAGAAAAAGGAACTCATATTAAATGGAATCCTGCTGTAAAAACGGAGGCTGACAGACAGGGTTTATGGGAGGCTTTGTTAGATGATCGAATTGATGTTTTAGCGACAGATCACGCACCTCATACTTTAGAAGAAAAAAACAACGTGTATACAAAAGCCCCAAGTGGTGGCCCATTGGTACAACATGCAATACCTGCAATTTTAGAGAAAGTAAAAGAAGGGGTTATTTCAATTGAAAAAGCAGTTGAAAAAATGAGCCATAATCCTGCTATATTATTTCAAATTGAAAAAAGAGGTTTTATAAAAGAAGGCTATTTTGCTGATTTAGTTTTAATTGACACCAACAAACCTCAAACAGTTTCTAAAGACAATATTTTATACAAATGTGGTTGGTCTCCTTTTGAAGGAACTACCTTTTCATCAACCATAACACATACATTTGTAAATGGTAATTTGATGTATAAAAATGGCGTTTTTAATGATGAAATTAAAGGAAAAAGAATCACATTTAATCGCTAACATGAAAAACATAAGCTACTTACTTATTTTTATTTTCTTGGTTTCTTGTACAAGTAATACCATTTTTGAAAAACCAAAAGACTTAATCCCTAGAGATACAATGAGTCTTCTAATTAAAGAAATGATGATTGCTTCTTCTGCAAAACATGTTAAAAACAAGAATTTTGAAAGAAAAATTGAATACATGTATTTAGTCTATGACCAGTTTAAAATTGATAGTACTCGTTTTCAAACAAGCAACTTATATTATATGTCTAAAATAGATGTATATCAAGAAATTTTTGAAAAGGCTAAAATTAGTTTGGAAGTGCAAAAAGATTTCTATAAAAAAACAAATACTAAAAAAGATTCTATAGGAAGTGATTCTCTTAAAAAAATTAGAGCACGAAATAAAAAGAAACTTGACAATCTAGTGCCTGTAAAGGGAATAGGGTTGAAAAAAAGACCTACTCGTTAAGGTAGTTTTTAGAAATATTCTTAATTGATACTGCTATATTTTCAAACTCAAAATTTAATGTATTCTGTATCTTTTCTGAAGAATATTTAGAGATTGAATGTGCAGATCTTGCAGAATATTTACTCAACAAAGGTTCTTTTCCAGTAATTTTCGAAATACACCAAGCAACCCTCCAAAAGAGATTCGTTTGCCAAGGTTTAATCTTTTTTGAGGGTCGTTTTTTACCAAAAGCATCTGCAATTAGAAAGAAAATTTCTTTGAATGATTTATTTTCAGACACTAAAATAAAACGTTCGTTTTTCACTGTTGAATTCATTAATAAAATCATTGGCTTTACAACGTCTTGTACAGATACAAACCCCGTAACTCCTTCTGTATAAAATTGAAATCCGTTATAAACTTGACTGAATAATTTCCCAGAACCAGAACTCCAAAAACCACTTCCTAAAATAACTCCAGGATTTACAATAACAACATCAATTCCTTCTTGGCTCGCTCTCCAAACTTCCATTTCTGCACCAAATTTAGTAATAGAATACCCACTATTATCTAATTCCTTATTCCATTCATTTTCTTCTGTCACGATCTTTCTTTTTAAAGAATCACCAACCGCAGCAATAGAACTTACAAAACATAATTTATCAATTTTTGCATCAATACAAAGATTTACAATAATTGCAGTTCCATGAATATTCACCTTTCGCATTTTTCTATAATCTTTAGGATTAAAAGAAATAAATGCAGCACAATGATATACTTGTTTTACATCAGAAAAAGCAGGAATTATGGAAGGAACATCTGTAATATCAGCTTGAAACCATTCTATTTTTGAAAATAAAGTTTCATCATCAGTATAAAAAGAAAAGACTCTTTTTACGTTATCTAAAGATGATTTTGTTCTATAAATCGCTCTTATTGCATCATTTTGCAAACACAAATGATACAATAAATGAGAACCCACCAAACCTGTACCTCCAGTAACTAAAATCATACAGCTAATTTATGGTTTTTTCATCGATAAGTTTATCTTTGCTTCGTTAAATAACCGTTATTTAAACCTGTTTAACAATGTTAGATTCAGCTTATCGAGATTGATAATTTAAACGATCAGAATACAAAAACTTCGACAAGCCTAGTTTGACATCCCAATTTTAAAATTGAATTAACTAAGATTTACAATGAATAATTTTATTGAAGAATTACAATGGAGAGGAATGTTGCACGACAGCATGCCTGGAACAGAAGAGCATTTGTTAGAAGAAATGAGGAGTGCCTATGTTGGATTTGATCCAACAGCAGATTCTTTGCATATTGGAAATTTAGTGCCGATTATGTTATTAGCACATTATCAAAGATGCGGTCATAGACCTATTGCTTTGGTTGGAGGTGCAACGGGTATGATTGGTGATCCATCAGGAAAATCTGCGGAACGTAATTTACTAGACGAAAAAACATTACGTCATAATCAAGAATGTGTAAAAGCACAATTAGGTCATTTTTTAGACTTTACTTCGGATGAAAAAAATGCCGCAATTCTAGTAAATAATTACGATTGGATGAAAAATATTTCATTCTTAGAATTTATTAGAGATGTGGGTAAACACATTACCGTAAATTATATGATGGCAAAAGATTCTGTTAAAAACAGAATTAGCGCTGAATCTAAAGACGGAATGTCTTTTACAGAGTTTACGTATCAAATGGTGCAAGGCTATGATTTTCTACATTTATTTAGAGAAAATGCGACGACGATTCAAATGGGAGGTTCTGATCAATGGGGAAATATTACCACAGGAACAGAATTAATTAGAAGAATTGGTGGCGGAAAAGGATATGCAATTACCTGTCCTTTAATCACAAAATCTGATGGTTCTAAATTCGGAAAGTCTGAAGGAGGAAATGTTTGGTTAGATGCTAAAAGAACCTCTTCTTATAAATTTTATCAATATTGGTTAAATACTTCTGATGATGATGCAGAAAAATATATAAAAATATTTACATTTTTAGACCAAGAAACAATCAATTCTTTAATTGAAGAACATAAAGAAACACCTCACTTACGCGTTTTACAAAAACGTTTAGGAGAAGAAGTTACTGTTTTAGTTCATGGAAAAGATGAATATGAAAAAGCAATTGCTGCTTCTAATATTTTATTTGGAAAATCTACTTCTGAAGATTTAAAATCTTTAGATGAACAAACATTTTTAGATGTGTTTGACGGAGTTCCTCAGGCGACAATTTCAGCTGCTGATTTTGCTGAAGGTTTAGATATGATTGGTGCTTTATCTGCAAAAACAAACTTTTTAAGTTCTAATGGAGACGCAAGAAGAGCTTTAAAAGAAAATGCTATTTCTGTAAATAAAGTAAAAGTAAAAGAAGATTTTATGATTACTGCAGAAGATTTAATTGCCAATAAATATGTGTTGTTACAAAGAGGTAAAAAAACATATTATTTACTGAATGTTGAGTAAAATCTTATTCTTATAAACATATAAAAGCCAGCTAAATCGCTGGCTTTTATATGTTTTATCAAAAATAGTTTTGATTACAAAAATGTTACTTAATCTTTATCGGAATCCATATTTCCTCTTCTGAAGTTGGATCATTATTTCTATATTTTTCTCCTAACACTTCAAAATGCGGTCTGTTATCCAATTGATATTCAGAATTAGGAATCCAATTCATATAGATGTATTGAAAAATACGATTATCAACACTTGATCCTTTATAATCAAATACCGCATATAACCCTCCGTATAAAATAAATGACTCCATTTTATTTGGAATATCCTCAAGCTCTTTTACCTCTATCGTTGCCCATTTTACAAAATCATTATTTGGATTAAAATTTAAGTGCCACGAAGAATCGAAAACTTGCAATGAAATTTTTTCGCTAGAAACTTTGTGTTTTATTTCATGAATTCTTGGGGAAAATTCACTCCAGAGTTTCCCTGTTAAGTTATTGGTTAAACTCATTATTTGGTTCATTCCAATAAGCTTCTTTTCTTTTAAGGTTTCAATTCTTGGCTCCATATTACAACACCATTAAATTACACCCTCTAATATCAGAATTATCAAAACGACCAATAATTTCAAAGGTTTCATTTTCGTGTACTTTTCCTAAATCTTGAGTGGCAATAAATGAGCAAGAATTATAGTTTGCCAAATCAATTACATTGATTCCCCCTGCTTTTCCTCTTGGCAAAATGGTTAATGCATCTTCTGTATCTCTTGCTAAAATTTTCATCCAAGGAGGTGTTTCAAAAACTCCATTTCCTTTAGAATATGCTTGACTTAAGAGTTCTGTCATTCCGTATTCTGAATGAATTTTATCAACTCCAAAACCCTCTTGTAATAATTGATGTAACTCATTTCGAATCAATTCTTTTCTTCTTCCTTTCATGCCACCAGTTTCCATCACTATGGTGTTTTTAAGATTGAATTGGTGTTTTTCAATCAAATCTAACAAGGCAAAAGAAACGCCTATTAATACTATTTTTTGTCCTTTTTCTTCAAGTTTGATGAGTTTTTTTGCTAATTCATCAATATTATTTAAGTAAAATCCGCTTTCAGCGTTTTTAGATTTCGCGATTAAATCATCCACCATAAAAACCAAAGAAGAGCCATTTCTCTCCAAATAATTTGGTAATAATGCTAAGACAACATACTCTTCAATATTTCCATAAAAGTGCGCAAATCCTTTTAAATAACTTTCTTTATAAAGGTTAATATCTGTTACAAAATGTTTACTCGTAATACTTCCTGTTGTTCCAGAACTTGTAAAAATTTCATCAATTTCTTCTACTGCTGAAAGAACTTCTCTTGTCTTAAAAAACTGAATGGGTAGAAAAGGAATTTGTTCAACTTCTGTAACATCCGAAGGATGCTTATTAATTAAATCGCAAAAAGAACGATATACTTTATTGTTTTTAAATTGATGTTTAAAAACAGCGATTGCAATTTCAGTAAATTGCGCTTCAGATTTTATATTAAAAATAGTTTCTTGCATACGATTTTACAAAAATAAGATTATTAGACGCAACCTTTTAGTTCTTTTTGCATCTTATAAATAAATAATCAATTATAAAATCTTGTTTGTGCTTTTGGCTTTAGTTTATTGTACTGATAATCCATCAAAAAACTCCTCTAATTAACATTACAACAACCTCTTATCCTAACAGTTATCAATGGAGAATTATTTCACTTACAGAAAATGAATTGGTCTTAAAAAGGGAATGTTCAATGCAAGAAGAAGAGGGTGAGAATTTGATGAGTTTATTTGATAGAATTACGGATTTAGCTTACCTTGCACCCTGTAATGACGCTGTAAATTTGACATTTATAGCTTACGTTTCTAAAGCTTGTGGTGGATCTCAAGAGCAGAAAAAAATTCAATATTAAATGGGATTACGTCTGATTGTTCAGTCGTAAATGAGCCAAAAGGTGTTGAATGTAACAATGAATATCCACCTCTAACATATTAAGTTAAAATTATGAAAAAAATATTATTAGTAGTTTTTACATCTATTGTTTTACTTTCTTGTTCAGACAATGACGTTATCGATTTTGAATATACTTTCGTTCCTATAGACGAGATTACTGCTCCTGTAAGTTTCACTTTTGGAGAAACGGATACTTTAAAATTAAAGTACACATTACCAAATAGTTGTTACTATTTTAATGATGTTTATTACCAATATAGAGACAGCACTAGAATCGTTGCAATAAGCGCTATAAAAGAATTAGATACCTATTGCACAGAAGCACTTATTACAGCAGAATTTAATCTTTTGGTTACAGCGAGGCAAGAAGAAGATTATCTATTTAAATTTTGGATAGGAAAAGATAGTGATGGAGAAAATATTTTTGAAGAAGTAATTGTTCCTGTAAATTAGAGTTCTCGAACTAGAAGAACTCATTTAATTGGAGGGTTCAGTACCGATTTTATAAAACGTACCTTTTCATAAATTCAGGTATCTTATTCTTTGTAAATTTTTACAACTAACTCGTCTTTATCATTCATAGAAGCTCTATACATTCCTGCGGTATTAAACTCAAAAGACATATTTCCATTTTTATCTAAAGCGACGACACCACCAGTTCCGCCAAGTTTTGTTAACTTATTCTGAATCACATCTGATGTTGCTTCCTTTAACGTTTTTTGTTGATATTCCATTTGTGCAGAAATATCATACGCAATCTGACCTCTGATAAAATATTCTCCCCATCCAGTTGAAGAAACCCCACAAGTTGTATTA
>Ga0308009_10001234_pt1 | contig 15487 bp, 16 predicted proteins | sample Neamet127_FD_203134 | JGI IMG/M metagenome (GOLD analysis project Ga0308009, IMG submission 203134) | Marine microbial communities from water near the shore, Antarctic Ocean - #127 | ecosystem: Environmental > Aquatic > Marine > Unclassified | place: Southern Ocean | collected 2014-07-24
AGTGATTATAGGGAGGGGTCAACTGGGGCACAAAATGCTACAAAATCAGGAGCTACTCACGCCCGCTGGATATGGGCTAGAGGCCGATTTGATTCATAATTGCAGCGAAAGAGCCCACGCCACATGTTCACGCACCACCTCACTGGCATGATCACGCCGCGCCAGCAAGGCAGCCCGCAGTGGGCTCACCTCCTGGCCGCCGGCGTGCAGGGCATTGCCCATGGCCACCGCGATATTGCGCAGCCAGCGCTCGTGGCCAATGCGCCGGATGGCGCTGCCTTCGGTGTAGCGCAAAAATTCTTCCTCGCTCCAGGCGAACAAGGTGACCAGTTGCTGTCCGCTCAGGCCTTCGCGTTCGTCAAAATCCGGCAAGGCACTGCGCTGCGCAAACTTGTTCCAGGGGCAGGCCAGCTGGCAATCGTCGCAGCCGTAAATGCGGTTGCCGATCAGCGGCCGCAGGGCCAAAGGGATGGTGCCCGCATGTTCGATGGTCAGGTAGGAGATGCAGCGCCGCGCATCGAGCCGGTGCGGCGCGATGATGGCCTGCGTCGGGCAGATGTCCATGCAGGCGCTGCAACTGCCGCAGTGCGGCGTGACCGGCTCGCTGGGCGGCAGTGCCACATCGACATAGATCTCGCCAAGGAAAAACATGGAGCCGGCTTCGCGGTTGAGCAGCAGCGTGTGTTTGCCACGCCAGCCCTGACCGCTGCGCGCGGCCAGCTCGGCCTCCAGCACTGGCGCCGAGTCGGTGAAGACGCGGTGGCCGAAAGGCTGCACATGGTCGGCAATGCATTCGGCCAGTTTTTGCAGCCGCGTGCGCATGACCTTGTGGTAGTCCCGGCCGCGTGCGTACACGGAAACAATGGCTTCACTGGGCCGCTCCAGCCGCGCCAGCTCCATCGCCTGCCACTGCCCTGGCGCCTGCGGCGTGGACACGGGCAGGTAGTCCATGCGCGCCGTGATCACGCTGACCGTGCCAGGCACCAGCTCGGCGGGGCGCGCACGCTTGAGGCCGTGCGCGGCCATGTAATTCATGTCACCATGAAAGCCGGCCGCGAGCCAGGCCGATAATCCGGGTTCCGCCGATGACAAATCAACGCCTGCAATGCCAATTTGCGAAAACCCAAGCTCGCGCGCCCACGTTTGAATTTGAGAAACGAATTGATGGCTATTGACGCTCACCCGCTCATTGTAAAAAGTATTGCCTGGGTCACCGAAAATGACACCCAGGCCTTTGCTGCAGCGTTCGCCGCGAAGTTGCAGGGCCCGGCCGGCAGCCCTCTGCTGATCGCACTGCACGGCGACCTGGGCAGCGGCAAAACCACCTTTGTGCGGCATCTGCTCAAGGCCCTGGGTGTGTCGGGCCGCATCAAGAGCCCGACCTATGCGGTGGTTGAGCCCTATAGCGTCGACGACGCGCCCGGCGGCGCGCTTTACATCTGGCATTTCGACTTTTACCGCTTCAACGATCCTGACGAGTGGGAAGAAGCCGGCTTTCGCGACATCTTCGCTAGCCCCGGCCTGAAGCTGGTCGAGTGGCCCGAAAAAGCCGGCGAGCATCTGCCTGCCGCTGACCTGGACATCGCCCTTGAATTGCAGGACGGCGATGTGCGCGCCGTCACCCTCACCGCCCACACCGATGCCGGTGCGGCGCTGCTGCCATGAGCGGCAAACCGGGCGAACTGAGCCGGCGCGGCGCGCTGCAGATGGGCAGCCTGGTGCTGCTGCTGGGCGTGCAACAGATTGCGCGCGGCCTGACCATCATGGCGGTGCGGGTCTGGCCCGCCAAGGACTACAGCCGCGTCACCATCGAGTCCGATGCCGGACTCAAGACCAAGTACTACTTCATTGCCGAGCCGCCCCGGCTGGCGGTGGACATCGAAGGCATTGATTTGATCCCCGCGCTGCGCGAGCTGGTGGCCAAGGTCAAACCCGACGACCCGAACATCGCCGGCATTCGCGTCGGGCAAAACGCTCCCGGTGTCGTGCGCCTGGTGGTCGAGCTCAAGCAGCCCATGATGCCGCAGGTGTTCAGCCTGCAACCGGTCGCGGCCTACCAGCATCGGCTGGTGTTCGACCTGTATCCGACGCGGGTGGCAGACCCGCTGGAAGCGCTGATCGCCGAACGCCTGAAAGACAAAGCGCGGCTCCCCGCTGCGCCGGCGGGAGACCCGCTGGGCGATCTGATCGCCAAACAGACGGAGCGACCCGCGCCGACCAACCCGTCCGCACCAGACGCAGAAAAACCACCACCCACTGCGGCGGCGCCCAAGGCGCCGTCTGAAACCGTGGGTCAGGGCGCGGGCAGCCGCAACAAGACCGACCGTCTGATCATCGTGGCGCTGGACCCCGGCCATGGCGGCGAAGACCCGGGCGCCATCGGCCCCGGCGGCACGCGCGAAAAAGACGTGGTGCTGCAAATTGCGCTGCGCCTGCGTGACCGCATCAATGCCGTCCCGAACATGCGTGCCTATCTTACGCGTGATGCTGACTTTTTTGTCCCGCTGCACATCCGGGTTCAAAAGGCCAGACGGGTTCAGGCCGACCTGTTCATCAGCATCCATGCCGACGCGTTTTTCACGCCGCGTCCGCAAGGCGCCAGCGTGTTTGCGCTCAGCGAAAAAGGCGCGTCGAGCAGCGCGGCGCGCTGGATCGCCGACAAGGAAAATTCCGCCGACCTGGTCGGTGGGGTCAACGTCAAGGCCAAAGACGCTCACGTACAAAAAGCGCTGCTCGACATGAGCACCACCGCGCAGATCAACGACAGCCTCAAACTTGGCGGCGCGATGCTGGGCGAGATCGGCAGCGTCGGCAAGCTGCACAAGCCGCGCGTTGAGCAGGCCGGCTTTGCCGTGCTCAAGGCGCCGGACATCCCCAGCGTGCTGGTCGAGACAGCCTTCATCAGCAACCCCGACGAAGAGGCCAAGCTGCGCAGCGAGGCCTACCAGGTGCAACTGGCCGATGCGCTGATGCGCGGTATCAGCAGCTACTTCGCTAAAAACCCGCCGCTGGCGCGCAACCGGCCGCTGTAGAAGCCTTGGGCCAGGACTTCTGATTTGGGGTGTTTATTCTGGATTTGCGGCAGGGATGGGAACAAGTTGCGGCTCTACCAAGGCCCTGAATGTTTCGCTGCAGGCGCTCCAGTCAATCACATCCACCATGATGGGTAAATCCGACGCTTCAAACGCCTCGCGAACAAGGGCGAGTTCGCGCCATTGGACGGCGTGGTCGGAGCGCACCATCAAGTCAAGATCAGAAAATTTTTTTGCCTTGCCCATGACTCGGGAGCCAAAAGCATAAACAGGCATGCCAGGCAGTTGTGCCGCCAGCACCTGCTGCACCGTCGCCAGGTGCCTGGGCGCTAGATCAATCATTTTTGGCTTCCAGTGCTTTCAAGGCACGTTGGGCTTCAGGCAAAAATCGAATGCTGAGCGAAAAAACCACTTCTGCGACTTTGCAGTCATAGGTGTGCGATGTCCGGTTACGCGCGTCGTGAAATTCCATCCACAAGTCAACGTCGTCAATCAAGCCGGACTTTGCCGCCAGCCGGTAGATCTGGCGCATGGTTGCGCCTGCGGGGTCGCCAGCGACCGGATTGCGCTCCAGCCAGCGGCGCATGATCTTCCAGCACTGCTCATAGGCCACTTCAAAGGTGTGGATAACACCGGCCCTGACGGCTTCACGCACGGTCGGCGGCAACTTGTCCCACCCGGCTGCGTCGGCCGGAATGCTTTGCGCACGTTCCAGCGCACCCAGGGAGGCAATGAGATGAGAGAGGTCAAGCGCCATGGGAGCATTCTATAAGTGTCGCGCCAGCTTTTTGGCACGATTCATCGGGCATCCCTTTCCGATAGTCCCGCAAGCAGCCGACAGGCGACCTAGCCCACTTCCTACAGAAAGGTGCAGTAAGTGAACCTACAGTGAAGATTCAGGAACAAGCCTGTAACGCAAACCAAAGGTGAACATGATGACAAAGAACATTTTGATGGCAGCCGCAGCCGCCTCCCTGATCGCACTGACCGGTTGCGGTACCTCTCTGAACAACCAGCAAATCGGCACCGGCACCGGCGCGGTGCTGGGTGGCGTGGCAGGCAGCGCGCTGGGCGGCGGCACACTGGGCACGGTAGGCGGCGCAGCAGCCGGCGCTGTGATTGGCAGCGAAATCGGCAAAAAACAGGACCAGAAGCGCTAAGACCCCCCAGCAGGCCGGGTTCCCGGTCTGCTGAAATCACTTCACTGTCTCGACCGGGCGGCAGAAGTTGTGTGTGCGGACCTAGACTGGATAGATCAGCGAGTTGAGGATCATCTCGCTGTCATAAACACAAAGCCGTAACCGGAACTTCAGACCTTCGGGCGTGCGCACGATCTCATCGATATAACGCCCGACGTTGTAAACCTCACTGACACCAGCAGGTTTGGTGCGGAACACCGCATAGTTGGCCTGGACCTTCACCAGATCGCCCTCAACCCCCAGAATCTGCGCCGGGCTGATGACATGCCGGGTGTAATACGGCCCGTGGTAAATCGTCTGTGTGATGCCATACACGCGATCTTTCATCATGCCGCGGCTTTCGAGGTCCATCAGCGCCAGTGGCAAGCCACGGTTATGGTTCTCGCGCGCCTGCAGCGTGTAGCGCCCGTCCTCGACAAAAAATTCTGGCCAGGCATCGAAACGCTTTTCATCGAGCGCCGCCGCATAGGCCGCGTTGAGCTGGTCGACCTCGTGCTGCAGTTGCAATTTCTCCAGGCTCACATTGCTCATGGCGCCGCCTCCTTCATCACACCCTCTGCCAACACCCAGGTGTCGGCGGCCGGCCGCACTCGCGCTATGTCGATCCCCACTTTGTGGGGCCCCTCGCCAAGTGCGCTCATACCTCCGCCTCCCGTCATCACACCCTCTGCCAACACCCAGGTGTCGGCGGCCGGCCGCACTCGCGCTATGTCGATCCCCACTTTGTGGGGCCCCTCGCCAAGTGCGCTCATACCGCCATCACCTTTTTCCAATAACCATACATGCTGCGGATCAGGGTTTCGGTCACCATGTGTTCGGTCATCTCGGTGCCGGTGCCACCGAGTTCGCACAGGGTTTCGCCGGACTCGCCCCATTGCGTAAAACCAGCCTGGCTGAACTCGATCACCTCGCCGTCATCGGCGCTGACAAAACCGGCTGGCCCGAACAAGTTGGCCTGGCGCAGGCGGCGCCGGGTCATCTCGGGTGTGTCGTCGGCAAAACCAAAATGGGTCCAGACAAAGTCAAACTCACCTTCGCCGCGCGGCACGATGTGGCGCGTGCTCAGCGAGTTGACCTGCTGCTGAATGATCAGGCTGGGAAACAGCGTGATCATGGTCACGGTCGGCGTGATGTCGGTGCCGGGGTTGGCCGGGTCATCGACCTTCCACCAGGCTTCGGGCACCACGTCGAGCAGCCGGTCGTCGTGCAGCGCCATGTTGGCCTTGAAGGAGGTCACGCCCTCGGTCACGGCAGCGTTCTGGCCGCCCTCGTTGCGGCGCGAAATCATCACCGCGTGGCGTCCGTGGCCATCCATCACCATGCGGCTTTTTTGGTCGGCTCGCCACAGGCCGAAAGTCACAAACCAGGTGTGCAGCAAGCCGGGGTGGTAGGGGTCCTTGATGTTTTCCATCATCAGCTTCCAGTTGCCCGGAATGCGCTGGCGGTTGTAGCCCAGCAAGGTCAATTCACGGCCCTTGAAGATGCGGTCCAGCCAGGGCATGACGTTCGGGCCCAGGTAATCTTCGAGCGGCTCGGCCGCAACGCTGAAGGTCGCAAACACCAGACCGTGCAGCACCGCAACCCGCAGTTTGGTCAGGCCATGGTCTTTCAGCTCAAAGCCTTCAGGCATACCCCCGTTGACGCACTCGCCATCCTTCACCCCATCCTTGAACGGCAGACCGGCCAGGTCGCCGTTGAGCTTGTAGGTCCATTGGTGGTAGGGACAGACAAAACTGCGTGCATTGCCCTGCGGGTTCTGGCAGAAACGCACGCCACGGTGGGCGCAGCGGTTTTCGATCACGCGAATGCCGGGGTCGGTGTCCCGGTCCTTGGGCGCCACGCGGTCGCGCACCATCACCACCTGGCGCTCGCCGACATGGCTGAGTTTGAAGTCGCCCAGATTCGGGATCTCGACCGTCAGGCCGACATAACACCAGTGCGGGCCGTAGAAAATTTTCTCCAGCTCACGCTGGTACAACTGTTCGTCGGTGTAGGCCCAGAAGGGGACGCGGCTAGAGCCCGGTTGGCTCCAGCGTGACAGGGTGTGGGGTGCGTTCATGGGTGTCTCCGCCCGGCGCCTGGCTGGCCCCGGTTCGGGATAAATAATACGCTTACTTATTAATTTCGGCCAGCAACCAGTGCCCTGAGGTCACACCGCTGCGGGCTTTTTGCGGCTGGCCTTCCATGCGCCGTACAACACGATCAGGCCAGGAATCAAAATCATGGCCCAGATGATCTTGCTCAAGTTGGCCTGCACCCACGGCAGGTTGCCGAACAAATAGCCGGCACCGGTGAGACCCACCACCCAGATCAGCCCGCCCACCACGTTGTAGGCGGTGAACTTCGCGCGGTTCATCTCGGCCACACCCGCCACAAACGGCGCAAAGGTGCGCAAAAACGGCATGAAGCGCGCCAGAATGATGGTGATGCCACCGTAACGCTCGTAAAACTCATGCGCCTGGTTGAAAGCACGTTTGTTGAAAAATTTCGACTGCTCCCACTGGAACACCTTGGGGCCAAAGTAACGGCCTATTGAATAATTGCACTGGTCCCCGAGGATGGCCGCCACGACCAGCAGACCCATGGACAGCGGCAGGCTCAGCAGCCCCGCGCCGCACAAGGCGCCCACCACAAACAGCAGCGAGTCACCGGGCAAAAAGGGCATGACCACCACACCGGTCTCTACAAAAATAATCAGGAACAACAGGGCGTACACCCACATGCCATAAGTGCGGGTGAAAGCCTCCAGGTGTTTGTCCACATGCAGGATGAAGTCGATCAGAAAGGCGAGAATTTCCATGCGGTGATTTTGACACGGTGATTTGCATTGACAAACTTCAGTCTGCCTGCAAGCCCAAAATGCCCGCCAACCATGGCAAAGCCCGCAAAATCACTTCCCCTAAAATCACCTGGTGTCCCTTGCCTCTCCCCCCCTCCCCCGCCGCCCCATCCGCGAACTGCCCGACGAGCTGATCAGCCAGATTGCCGCCGGCGAGGTGGTCGAGCGCCCCGCCTCGGTGGTGCGTGAGCTGGTAGACAACGCACTGGACGCCGGCGCCACGCAGGTGACAGTGCGGCTACAGGCCGGTGGCGTGCGGCTGATTTGTGTCGAGGACGACGGCTCCGGCATCCCTCAGGGCGAACTGGCGGTGGCCCTCAGGCGGCATGCCACCAGCAAAATTTCGTCGCTGCAGGACCTGGAGTCCGTTGGCACCATGGGTTTTCGCGGGGAGGCACTGGCAGCCATCAATTCGATTGCCGACATGAGCCTGCTGTCACGGACCGAGGGCGACAGCCACGCCTGGCAGCTCGACGGCCGCTCCGGCGAACTCAAGCCGGTGGCACGCAGCCGCGGCACCACGGTCGAGGTGCGCGAGCTGTTTTACGCGACGCCGGCACGCCGCAAGTTTTTGAAGACCGACGCGACCGAGCTGGCGCACTGCATTGAGGCGGTGCGCCGACATGCGCTGGTGCGGCCCGATGTGGGTTTTGCGATCTGGCACGAGGGCAAGCTGGCCGAGCAGTGGCGTGCCAATGCCGACACGGCGGACCAGAACGCGCACGACCAGCGCCTTGCCGACGTGCTGGGCAGCGAGCTCCTGGCCCAGAGCGTGGCGGTCGACTACCGCTCCGGCGCGATACATGTCACCGGGCGCGCTGGTATTCCCGACGCGGCGCGGGCCCGCGCCGACCAGCAGTTTGCCTATGTCAACGGCCGTTACGTGCGCGACAAGGTGCTGACACACGCCGCGCGCAGCGCCTATGAAGACGTGCTACACGGCCACCGCCAGCCGGTTTATGCGCTGTATGTGGCGATGGACCCGGCGCGCGTGGACGTCAATGTGCACCCGACCAAAATCGAGGTGCGCTTTCGCGACAGCCGCGAAGTGCATCAGGCGGTGCGCCACGCGGTTGAAAACGCGCTGGCGACGCCGCGCGCGGCCGCAGCCGCAGCCGCAGCCGCGCTGACGGCGCCGAACGGCATCATTCCCGGAAGTTTTGAGTCAAATCAGGCCTCAGCCCATACTGGGTGGGCGCAACCAGCTATCAATTTCGGAGCGCCACAGGCTTACCGTCAGGACGCACGGGTATCTGACTTTGAGGCCATGTGGCCATCACCGTCTTCCGTTCGCCCCGAGCCTGGCCAAGGGCTTCACAGTGCAGAGGCTTCGACAAGCTCAGTCCGAACGGCAAAAGAAGATGCCGACCTGCCCCCCGGCGACTGGCCGCTGGGCCGCGCCATCGCCCAGTTGCAGGGCATTTACGTGCTGGCAGAAAACACCCAGGGCCTGGTGATTGTGGACATGCATGCCGCGCACGAACGCATTGTTTACGAGCGCCTGAAAAACCAGATGGACGCCAGCGCCAGCATCACCAGCCAGCCGCTACTGATTCCCGCCACCTTTGCCGCCACGCCCCAGGAAGTAGCGACCGCCGAGGCCAGCGAACAGGCGCTGAAGGCGCTGGGCCTGGAGATCACGCCGTTTTCGCCACGCACCCTGGCGGTGCGGGCCGTGCCAATCAGCCTGGCGCTGGGCGACGCGGTGGAGCTGGCGCGCAGCGTGCTGGCCGAGCTGGCCCAGCACGAGGCCAGCACCGTGATCCAGCGCGCGCAAAACGAGCTGCTCTCAACCATGGCCTGCCACGGCGCGGTGCGCGCCAACCGCAAGCTGACTATTGACGAGATGAACGGTCTGCTGCGCCAGATGGAAGCCACCGAGCGCTCCGACCAGTGCAACCACGGCCGGCCGACCTGGCGCCAGGTCACGGTCAAAGAGCTGGACAGCCTTTTTTTGCGCGGGCGTTAGCGAGCGGCTTCGGCGGCCATGTGAGCAGCGAAAGATCGCACAAAGGTCTTGATGCCCGTCATTTCCGAAAGCTCGGTGTATGCCCCGTTCTTGACGGCGCTGCGGGGCGAAGCAATCACAGAGGCACTCGTATAGAGTTGCTCGAACACCAGCCGCTGACAAAGAATGTCATACCGCTGCAGATAAGAGGCCCCCTGGAACTCAGGGAAAACGGGGAAATGAGTGGACTTGTCTTTCACGGGTGAACGCGAACCGGGAGCGTCTTCCACAACCATCAACCAGCCGACGAAAGGCTTCGGCTGTTCGCCGAATGCTTTTTCGCGATAGGCCGTCCAGAAGTCCTGAGCTGTACCGATCGCCTCTTCAGTACGATTATTGAAGTTGTTGCCAAACGAAGGACCGCCTTGACTCTTGAACTCTATCGCTGCCACCAAATGGCCTCGGTGGATGACAACCAAGTCCCAGAGCTTTGTTGGGCGAAAGTAGCCCGGTAGGGTCACCAGCGCCCTGCTCTGGTGAATGTCCGCATGGCTCAAGCCATTGGCTTTGGCGATATCGAGGATCAATGCAGTAAATCCGTCCAGGTTTTTTCCACTCGTCACACCCGAGCGCTCACCCCGGTCGATTTTTCCCACTTCGATCTGCTTCATCCGGGCTTGCTCCCGGTTGCCCCAGAAAGCCTTGACCGCATCTTTGGTCTTCTTCTCGTAGTTCGCCAAATCAAGCGCCATGATTACCCGCCTATTGTTTTTCCATGAGCATCTCTCGCTCCTGCTTCGTCAATGAATAAAGTTCTGCAACCGCGTTATCACAAGCCACAAAGTCAAGTTCGGTTGCTGCCTGTACAAGTCGTTCGCGCAAGGGCTTGTCAACGCTCTCCCAAAGTGGCAATCGAATGCGGCGCAGGTACTGGGCTTGAAAGCGCAAGAAGCCGCCTCGCATTTTGGTTGAATATGTCGCTATAAAAAGCCGCGTGAGGCGGGACAGCAAAACCGCTTGTAAGGCGCGCAGATCCCACGACTGGGAAACGACAAAGTAGAGGTTGTGATGCGGGTAGAACAGGCCTTGTTCAAACACCACTTGTGCGTCTCCCTTAATGTCCGGAATCAGGAGCTTGGGCCGTTTGGCCAGAGAAGGTGTGATCCGGTCAATCGTGCGGTACCAGTTTGCGGGCGACTTTTGCGCCACATGTCGGCCCACAATGTCCGACTTGCTTGCTTCGAGGTAGCGCTTTAGCCGGGGGTACTTTGCCAAATCGACAAGCGGCCCCTCGTCCGTGAAGGGGTTGATGACGCCGTACCCTCTCCAATCAACCCGTCCCGTCACAATGTCCCGTGTCATCACCAAGGGAATCTTGCGGTCGTCCTCGACATCCAGGTCTTCCATCTTGCCGATGTAGACCTTGTCCGCCCCAGTGGCAACACCGATGCCGACCTTGCAACCCGCTTCTTCCAAAGTTGGAAATGCGGCCTCCATACGGCGAATCAGGTCAGTTTTTTCGGAGGCATGCAGAACCCACGGTTCTTCTCCGCAGACAACATCGCTCAATTGGCGGACCAGATCTGATGACTCGGAAGATGTCAACGCCAGAGCCAATGTCTTGAGCGCTTCTTTCTCGATCTCCGGTTGGGCTGCAACACATGTCGGGCCAGAAGGCTCATTGACGATAAGTGTTATGGCCGGGTAAGCAATCACGTCCGAATGAAAAGCCTGGGTATCCGTCATGTCGATATACGCTCTGAGGTGGAAACGACTGGCTACCAAAGCGCGAAGCGGACCGCCATAGCGATTTTTCATCCAGCGGTCTGCGCAAATCAGGCCGAGCTTCCCACCTGTGGCAAGCAAGCGCAGCGATCTCTCAATGAACGGAATATAAAGATCAGCCCGGTCGTAGAGGGTGAGGAAGCGCCGCCGATACTCTCGAAGAAGTACGGCAGGAATAAGCTCCTGGCGAACATAAGGAGGATTGCCCACAACAAAATCAAAACTGTTCGGCAATTGCGCAAGGAGGAAGTCTCCATGAATCAGCCATGTGTCTGCCAGCTCAAGCGCATCAGCAGGTGCGAACCCCGCGTGGCACAGCATCTTCAAAACTTTCTCACGTACCTGGTCAAAGGTTTCTCGATGCAGTTCGACAGCGCGAATGCAAGCGCTCAGGTCCACAGCGTCTTGCCCGGACGCAAGCGCTTTGTCACGGGCCTGCAGCAAGCGCTTAATAGCCGGCAACAAAAAATCACCCGCACCAAAGGAGGGCTCAAGCAGTGTGCGCTCATGGAGCTTGTTCGACGCTAGGTAGCCGGTCAGATCAAGAATGAAATCAACAACTTCCGGGCGTGTAAAGACAGCGCCTCTTTCTCCCACACCAGAAGAATGAGCCAACCCATGCACGGCATCCGTGATTTGGCAAAACCCTGGCAATGCCGGTTGGTCCAGGAAGAAGGGTTGGGAGACGGCAGGCTGCATAAGTTCTGTTTAACATTATCCCCTCACTCATGGAGTCGCCCTGCACGGAGCCTGCCGGGCACAAAGCTTGCTCCTGCTTTTCACTACTTCACAAAACCGACACGCAACACCGGTCATGACACCGCAACAATTGCTGACAAGCTGAACTTTCTCCCATCACACGGCTCTGTCATCCACATGAAACGCTGGACTCTCTTCGCCTCCCTCGCCCTGGCTCTCGTCATCGCCGTCCTCGCCGGCTGCAGCACCCTCGACGAACGCCAGCGCGCCTGGATCTTCCAGCCCAGCGACCGCACCTGGAGCGGTGGCCTGGCGGCGGCCGAAGGCATGGACGATGTCTGGATCAAGCTGCCTGTCGCCTCACATGACGAAGAACCAGCCAAATTGCACGGACTCTGGCTGCCTGCCGATCAACCCAATGCCCCGGTGCTGCTCTACCTGCACGGCGCGCGTTTCAACGTGACCGGCTCGGCACCCCGCATGCGCCGCATGCAGGAACTGGGATTTTCAGTGCTGGGCGTGGACTACCGGGGCTTCGGTAAAAGCACGCCGGCCCTGCCCTCCGAAGAAACCGCCTACCAGGATGCGCGCGCCGCCTGGGACTGGCTGGCCAAAAAATACCCGGACCGGCCGCGTTATGTGTTCGGCCACTCGCTGGGCGGGCCCATCGCCATCCACCTGGCCACCGAGGTCGGCGACGAAAGCGGCACGATTGTTGAAGGCACTTTCAGCTCCATCGCCGACGTGGTCAGCACGTCCAAATGGGGCTGGGTGCCGGTCTCGCTGCTGATCACCCAGCGTTTCGAGGCCGCCCGCAAGGTAGGCAAGATAGGCTCGCCGCTGCTGGTGGTGCATGGCGGCGAGGACCGCCTGATCCTGCCCGGCCTGGGCCGCAAACTCTTCGAAGCCGCCGCCCAGCCCAAGCTGTTTGTGCTGGTCGAAGGCGGCTCGCACCACAACACCAATTCGGTGGGCCAGGCCCAGTACCGGCAGGCGCTGGCGCAGTTGTTCAGCCTGAAATGAGCGGCTTGATCTGATACGCTCAGATCAATGTCCGTTACCCCGTCCGCCACTCTTTCCTCCCCCGCCAGCGCCCCTGCCATGTCACCCGCCCTGGTGGTGCTGGTGCTGTCCCTGCTGCTGGGCATTCAGCCCATCACCACCGATCTTTACCTGCCCGCCCTGCCGGCGCTGACCGACGGGTTCAGCGCGCCCATGGCGCAAGCCCAGCTCACACTCAGCGCGCTGCTGCTGGCCTTCGGTGTGTCGCAACTGTTCTGGGGGCCGCTGTCCGACCGCTTCGGGCGCCGGCCCATCTTGCTGTGGGGCCTGGCCGCGTATGTGGTGGCGGCCATCGGCAGCGCGCTGGCGCCGTCGATGGCGTTGCTGATCATCTGGCGCATCGTGCAGGGCGCGGCCATGGGGGCAGCCGTGATGTGCGCCCGCGCCATCGTGCGCGACCTGTACACGCCGGTGGCCGGCGCACGCGCCATGTCGCGCGGGCTCACTGGGCTGGGCGTGATCGCCTGCCTGAGCGCGCCGCTGGGTGGCCTGCTGTCGGATGTTTTCAACTGGCGTGTTGCGCTGCTGGCGCTGGCAGTGTTTGGCGCGGTGTCGCTGGCCGTGATTGCGCTGCGCTTTGAGGAAACCCTGGGCCTGAAGAACCCGCGTGCGCTGGAGCCGCGCACCTTGATGCGCATCTGGTGGACAATTGTGCGCAACCCGACCTTTGTCGCCTTCTCGCTGCTGTCCACCGCGTCTTATGGCGGCTTGTTCACCTTCCTGGCGTCCTCGTCGTTTGTCTTTATCGGCGTGCTGGGCCTGAGCAAAACGCACTATGGCCTGGTGATGTTTTCGATGGCTTTTGTCTACATCCTCGGCACCTTTGCCTGTCGGCGGCTGCTGCCGCGCTTTGGCGTGCGGCGCTCCGTCGCCATGGCGGCGGTACTGACTTTGGCTGGCGGCCTGCTGACTGCCGCGCTGGCCTGGGCTGGCGTACGTTCGGTCTGGGCCATCCTGTTGCCGTTTTATCTGATCATCCTGGCGCACGGTGTGCACCAGCCCTGCAGCCAGAGCGGCGCGGTCGGCCCCTTCCCCGGCGCGGCCGGTGCGGCGTCGGCCCTCAACGGCTTTTTGATGATGCTTGCCGCCTTTGCCATGGGCGGCTGGCTGGGCGCCTACATGGACGGCACGGTGTTCCCGATGGTCCACGGCATTTTGTTCTGGAGCGTGTGTATTGCCCTGACCGCATGGACGCTGGTGCAGAAATACGGCGAACCGCTGCCGCAGCGCTCATGACGCAAACACGCTGGATTGGTCTGGCCGGTCCCACAGCTTCGGGAAAAACCGCCGCTGCGCTGGCCGTCGCCGCGCGGCAGCCGGTGGAGATCATCAGCGTCGATTCCGCACTGGTCTACCGCGGCATGGACCTCGGCACCGCCAAACCCACACCCGCCGAGCTGGCCGCCACACCGCACCACCTGATCAACATCCGCGACCCGCTGCAGGCCTACAGCGCCGCCGAGTTTGTGGCAGATGCCACGCGCCTGATCGGCGACATCACGGCGCGCGGCAGCTTGCCGCTGCTGGTCGGCGGCACCATGCTGTATTTCAAGGCACTGCGTGACGGGCTGGACGACATGCCACCCGCCGACCTGGCCACGCGAGCCATGCTGGAAGCCGAGGCGCTGGCCAAGGGCTGGCCTGCCCTGCATGCCGAGCTGGCCGCTGTCGATGCAGTGACAGCAGCGCGGCTGGCACCGAATGACTCGCAGCGCATCTCGCGCGCGTTGGAGGTGTTTCGCGTGTCGGGCCAGCCGCTGTCTTTTTTCCAGAAACAAAATGCTATCGAAAAAGGAGCTATCTACGCCCATCCGCAAAGGGCTGGAGCCCTTATTTCCCTTGAGCCGCAGGACCGCGCCTGGCTGCATGAGCGCATCGCGCAGCGCTTTGACGCCATGCTTGCCGCCGGATTGCTCGACGAGGTGAAAGCCCTGCGTGCACGCGGCGACCTGTATCCGGACCTGCCGTCGATGCGCTGCGTTGGTTACCGCCAGGCCTGGGATGCGCTCAGTGGCAACTGGCCGATGACGGAGTTGCGCGAGCGCGGCATCTCCGCTACGCGCCAGCTTGCCAAGCGCCAGATCACCTGGCTGCGTTCCATGCCCGACCGTCACATCGTCGCCTGCGACGCGCCCGACGCGCTGCAGCAGGTGCTCAAAGCGGTGTCGGCATCGAAAACAGGAAGAGCAGGTCAATGAGAAATTTTTCGCTTGCCTTCACGCTCCCCGCCTGTCATCCCGGACTTGATCCGGGATCCATGTCGCACAAGCCACTTTCCCGGCCCGCGTCGCATGGATTGCGGGTCAAGCCCGCAATGACAAATTTCGCGCGAGAGGCCAAGCCATGAGCCTGCGCATCAAGCAACTCAGCAAACACTACGACGAGGTCGCTGTGTTCAGCGATGTTTCCCTGGAAGTGACGCCTGGCGAGTTTGTCGCCATCGTCGGAGAATCAGGCGTCGGCAAATCAACCCTGCTCAATTGCATGGCCGGACTCGATAGCTGGAACAGCGGCTCCGTCCATCTGGACGGCGTGGACATCGGGGCTCTCAGCGACGACCAGCGTGCCCTGTTGCGCCGCGAAAAGGTTGGTTTTGTGTTCCAGGCCTTTCATGTGTTGCCGCATCTTGATGTTGCGCAGAACGTGGCGCTGCCGCTGTTGCTGCTGGGCCAGCACGACGATGCCCGCGTGCTGGCCATGCTCAACGCCGTCGGGCTCCAGGGTCTGGGTGCGCGGCTGCCGCAGCAGCTCTCGGGCGGGCAGTTGCAGCGCGTGGCGATTGCACGCGCGCTGATCCACCGCCCCGGCCTGCTGCTGGCCGACGAGCCGACCGGCAATCTGGACCCCAGCACCGCAGCCAAAGTGATGGACGCGCTGGTGGCGCAGACCCGAGAACACGGCGCCTCGCTGGTGCTGGTCACCC
>Ga0308009_10001235_pt1 | contig 15486 bp, 17 predicted proteins | sample Neamet127_FD_203134 | JGI IMG/M metagenome (GOLD analysis project Ga0308009, IMG submission 203134) | Marine microbial communities from water near the shore, Antarctic Ocean - #127 | ecosystem: Environmental > Aquatic > Marine > Unclassified | place: Southern Ocean | collected 2014-07-24
GTGCCGGCCGTGGACTCGGCAGTGAAGTCGGGGGCGATGTCGTTGATGCGGATGGCCATTGCAAACCTCTTCGGTTGGACTACAGACTTTCCACCAACATACGCCTGGCGGAACAGGGTTTCATCCCCCCGCGGCATGCCCCGGTCAAAAAGGAAACTCGTTCCCTTGCAGCGCGGGACGACATGCGAAACGTTCCGCCAGCCGGTCTAATCGAACGTCCCCGTCACCCGCCCGAACAGCATGAAGGCCCGCGCCGTTCGGGTATCGGACAGATCGGCAAGCTCGGCATCCGTGGCGTTTGGCTCGAAAGCGGCGAAGGTCTTGTCGAAGGCGCGCAGGAAATGGTGCGCGGCATCGCGGAAGACCGGGTCCGCCTTCATCCGCGCCGCCGTCAGCGCCAGAGACCCCCGGTCACGGATGCCGCCCAGCGCCGCGATCGACCGACCGCGTTCGCCCGCCGCAAAGCGCCGCCAAAGTTCGGGGCGGCACAGGTCGGGCTGCAGATCGTCGACGTAGATGCCATCCTGGCTGAGGAGCGTCAGAACGTCCTGCGCCGCGCGGATCAGCTTGGCCGAGGTCCGATCCTCCAGCGCCAGCCGGAGGGCGCGGAAACCTTCCCTGTCCTCGGGCGTCTCCGGGAACTGCAAGGCGCGGATGAGAGTCGTGACCGGCAGCGGCGGGCGGAAATCCTCGGCCGGGGTGCCAAGCGCAAGGGTCGGCTCTTCCGGTGTCGGGTCGGCTTGCGGCGTCACCAATGCCGCCTTGTGGTCCACGGAGGGCACCGACAGCGCGGCATCCCGCCGCGAGGTGAAGGTCGCTGGCACGGTCTGCGCCTCGATGGTCGAAGCCGCGATTTCGTCGATCTTGCTTTCCACCGACGGCTTCAGGCCGAACGGTTGGGCCTGCGACTGCGCCTGAACATGGCTAGACCGCATGGCATCGAGCGTGGCCTGCAGCCGCCTGGCCTCTGCCCGCAGCTCGCGGATCGACCGCAGCGTGACGACGACCGCCCAGATCAGCGCGATGGGCAGGAAGACCATCAGCGATGTCACCACCAGACCCAGGCTGCGCGTCTCGCTGCCGGGCGGAGCGATCAGCACATAGACCAGGATCAGGATGATCCAGAACAGGCTCAGGCCGGCACCAGCGACCTCGATCCCCCGGTTTGGCGGATCGTTCAGCCGGGCCAGAGGACCGGCACCGAGGCTGCTGTCGTTCTTGGGCGGGTCCTTGACCGGTTTCACCAGGACGCCCCCGGATCAGACGTAGCGAATCTTGAGGATCTCATAGCTTCGAGTCCCGCCCGGGGTCTTCACATCGACGGAATCCCCTTCCTCTTTCCCGATCAAGGCGCGGGCCAGCGGAGAGCGCATGTTGAGAAGCCCGTTCTCGATCTCGGCCTCGGTCTCGCCGACGATCTGATAGGTCTTTTCCTCGTTGCTGTCCTCGTCGACCAGGGTGACGGTCGCGCCGAACTTGACGGGACCGGACAGTTTTGTCGGGTCGATGACCTCTGCCAGGGACAGCGTCCCTTCCAACTCCTTGATCCGGCCTTCGATGAAGCCCTGCTTTTCGCGGGCAGCGTGATATTCGGCGTTCTCTGACAGGTCGCCGTGCTCGCGCGCTTCGGCGATGTCCCGGATGATCGCCGGACGGTCGACCGTCTTCAGCTGCTTCAATTCGGCATCCAGCGCGTCGAACCCGCGCCGGGTCATCGGAATCTTTTCCATCGGCGTTCCACAGTAAAAGAAGAAGTCACGGATCGGGGCTCGATCCATGACTTCGGGCTTTGCTCGGTTCCACCTCACCCGATGAAGCCCCGAATTGCAAGGGGGCATGCCGCGTGCAGGCGGCACCCTGTCGCCGGCAAGACAGACCGCTGCGGCAGGCCCGGGTCCAGTCGCCATGATGTTGCGTCACGGTTGACCTCGGGTCCCCGTTCCGGCAACAGGGACGCCGCAAGAAGCCAGTGTTTCGGGGCAGGCCGGGGCCGCCCGGGGAAGGACAAGCGATGACTGCGATCCAGCGCGAGAAGATGGACTATGACGTCGTGATCGTCGGCGCCGGGCCTGCGGGCCTGTCTGCCGCGATCCGGCTGAAGCAGCTGGACCCGGATCGGTCGGTCGTGGTGCTGGAGAAAGGCTCTGAAGTCGGCGCGCATATCCTGTCAGGCGCGGTGCTGGACCCGTCGGGCCTTGATGCGCTGCTGCCCGGCTGGCGCAGGATGGATGCGCCGATCAAGACCGAAGTCAGGGAAGACAACTTCTACGTCCTTGGCCCCGCTGGCAAGGTCCGCATCCCGAACTGGCCGATGCCGCCCCTGATGAGCAATCACGGCAACTACATCGTCTCGATGGCCAATGTCTGCCGCTGGATGGCGGGCGTCGCCGAAGGGCTGGGCGTCGAGATCTTCCCGGGCATGGCCTGCTCGGAACTTGTGTTCCAGGATGACAAGGTCGTCGGCGTCGTCGCCGGCGAATTCGGCCGCGACCCGGCAACGCGTGAGCCCGGCCCGTCCTACGAGCCCGGCATGGAACTGCGCGGCAAGTATGTCTTCCTGTCCGAAGGCGTGCGCGGCAGCCTGGCCAAGCAGGTGATCGAGAAATACCAGCTTTCCAAAGGCCACTGCCCGCAGAAGTTCGGCCTCGGCATGAAGGAAATCTGGGAAATCGACCCGGCCAAGCACCGCGAGGGGACCGTCACCCACACGATGGGCTGGCCCCTTGGCAAGAACGCCGGGGGCGGGTCGTTCATCTATCACCTTGAAAACAATCAGGTCTATGTGGGCTTCGTGGTCCACCTGAATTATGCGAACCCCCACCTCTACCCCTACATGGAGTTCCAGCGCTTCAAGCACCACCCGATGGTGGCCGAGCTTCTGCAGGGCGGCAAGCGTGTGGCCTATGGTGCCCGCGCGATCAGCGAAGGCGGCTGGCAGTCGATCCCGAAGATGGTCGCGCCGGGTGTGGCTTTGCTTGGATGCTCGGCGGGACTGGTGAACGTCCCCCGGATCAAGGGCAACCACAACGCCATGCTCTCGGGCAAGGCCGCCGCCGAGGCCGCCCATGCCGCCATCACGGCCGGGCGCGCGGGGGATGAACTCACGGCCTACGAGACCGACGTGCGCACCGGGGCCATCGGGAAGGACCTGAGGAAGGTCCGCAACGTGAAGCCGCTCTGGTCGCGCTACGGCCTGACTGCCAGCCTCATCGGCGGCGGCCTTGACATGTGGCTGAACAGCATCGGCCTTACCGCCTTCGGCACCCTTCGCCACAAGAAGACCGATGCCGCCGCCACCGGCCTCGCCAAGGACTTCGCGCCCATCGACTACCCCAAGCCCGATGGCAAGCTGTCCTTTGACCGGCTGACCAACGTGGCATTCTCCTTCACCAACCACGACGAGGCGCAACCGCCGCACCTGGTGCTGAAGGACCCTTCGGTCCCCATCGCCGTCAATCTGCCGAAGTTCGCCGAACCGGCCCAGCGCTATTGCCCGGCGGGCGTCTACGAAGTGCTGGGCGAAGGCGCGGCCGCGACGTTTCGGATCAACTTCCAGAACTGCGTCCACTGCAAGACCTGCGACATCAAGGACCCGTCGCAGAACATCGTCTGGACCACCCCGATGGGCGGCGGCGGACCGAACTACCCCAATATGTGACGCGTCAAGGGGCGCGACTCACGAAAGCTTGTCCGAATCTCGGTGGCGCGACCGCTCTGCATGGCCCGGCCACATTGCGCCACCGCATCCGGCGGGCTAGCTTCCACTGGCCACGGTAGGAGATGCCCATGCGTTCTGTCCTTTCCCGCACCTTGACCGCCCTTGCGCTGGCGGCGACGCTGGGTAATCCGCTTTACGCCAACAGCGACATCGACACCGGGGCCTATCTCGCTGCCCGGATCGCCGAAAGCGAGAACGACTTCCGCGCGGCAGCCGGCTGGTTCGGCAAGGCGATCCTCGCCGATTCCGCCAACCCGACGCTGCTGGACGGGGCGATCCTGGCCCAGGTCGGTGTCGGAAACTTTGCGCTCGCCATCGATGCCGCCCGGATGCGCAGCGCCGTCGCGGGCGAACCCAGCCAGCTTGCCGACCTTGTTCTGCTTGCCGACAAGGCGAAGCGCGAGGACTATGCCGGTATCCAAGCCGCATCCGGGGCAGGGCGCGATGCAGGCGACCTGGCGAACCAGTTGATCCTGGCCTGGGCCAAGGTCGGCGAGGGCAAGATGTCCGAAGCGATCCAGGCTTTCGACGCGGTGACCAGGACCAAGGGGTATGAGGCTTTCGGCTACTACCACAAGGCCCTTGCGCTGGCTTCGGTCGGGGATTTCGAAGGCGCGGACAACATCCTCTCGGGCAAGGCCGCCGGCCCCATCGTGATGATGCGGCGCGGCGTCTTTGCCCGTGCGCAGATCCTGAGCCAACTGGAGCGCAACGCCGAGGCCGTCGCTTTGCTCGACCGTTCGTTCGGCACCTCGCCCGACCCGATCGTCGATGCGGTCCGCCGCCGCTTGCAGGCGGGCGAGCCGATTCCCTTCGACACCGTCGGGACCGCCCGCGACGGGATTGCCGAAGTGTTCTACACGATCTCGACCGCCTTGAACGGCCAGGCGGACCCGGTCTACACGCTCCTTCACCTGCGAATTGCGGGCTATTTGCGACCGGAACTTTCCGACGCGCTTCTGCTGACGGCAGATGTGCTGAAGGAACTCGGCCAATACGATCTGGCAACCCAGACCTATACCGCTTTTCCCGCGGACGACCCTGCCTTCGTGACCGCAGAAATCGGCCGTGCCGGGGCGCTGCGCTCACAGGGCAAGGCCGATGCCGCGATCGAGGCGCTGCAGGCCCTGGCCCGTGCCAACAGCGGTCTCGCCAACGTGCAGTTCGCGCTTGGCGACATGCTGCGCGGCGCAGAGCGGTTTGACGAGGCGAAACAGGCCTACACTGCGGCCATCGACTTGACCAAGGCCTCGAACACCGAAGACTGGGTTCTGTATTTCTATCGCGGCATCGTCAGCGAGCAGTCCAAGGACTGGGCGGCGGCCGAAGCTGACTTCCGCCGGGCGCTGGAGTTGAACCCGACCCAGCCGCAAGTGCTGAACTATCTCGGCTATGGCCTGGTGGACCGCGGAGAGAAGCTTGACGAAGCTCTTGGCATGATCGAGAAGGCCGTGGCGGGTGACCCGGAACAGGGCTACATCATCGACAGTCTCGCCTGGGCCTATTTCAAGCTTGGCCGCTATGCCGAGGCGCTGCAACCGATGGAGCGTGCCTCGCTCCTCGAGCCGGTCGATCCCATCGTCACCGACCATCTGGGTGACGTCTACTGGATGAACGACCGCAGGCTCGAGGCCCGGTTCCAGTGGCGGCGCGCGCTCTCGTTCCAGCCAACCGAAAAGGACAGGGCCCGCATCCTGCGCAAGCTGGAGGTCGGGCTGGATACGGTGATGGCCGAGGAAGGTGCGGGCAAGGCCCAGGCTGAGGCCCCGGCAAATGCCGCTGTCGAGGCCGCCGAGAATGGCAACTGACGCAGTCCGCGAGACTGCGCCTGCCAAGATCAATCTCTGTCTTCATGTGACCGGGCGCCGGGCCGACGGCTACCACTTTCTGGAAAGTCTGGTGGTTTTTGCGGATGTCGCGGACGCGGTCACCGCCTCTCCCGGGGCGGGGCTCTCGTTGGCGGTGACCGGGCCGGAACGGGTCGCCCTGCAGGCCGGGCCAGACAATCTGGTGCTGCGGGCGGCCCGCGCGATGGGTGTGACCGACGCGGCCCTCGTGCTGGACAAACACCTGCCCGTGGCTTCCGGCATCGGCGGAGGGTCGGCGGATGCGGCAGCGACCCTGCGCGCGCTGGCCCGGCTGACGGGGCGGCCGCTGCCCTCTGACGCCGATGTCCTGCGCCTCGGCGCGGATGTGCCGGTTTGCCTTTCCGGTCGTCCGGCCCGGATGACGGGGATCGGAGAGGTGCTTGCGCCCCTGCCCGCGCTGCCGTCGCTTTGGTGCGTGCTTGTCAACCCGCGTGTGCCGGTGCCGACGCCACAGGTCTTTGCCGCGCTGCCCCGAAGCGACGCTCCGCCCCTGCCCGACCTCCCCGCAGCGGCGCTGGCGTCTGGCGGCGCTTTTGCCGGATGGCTGGACGGGCAGACCCGAAACGACCTCGTCGCCCCGGCCCAGCGCCTCGCCCCTGTCCTGACGACGGTGCTGGAAAGCCTCGCCGGGACACCCGCGTGTCTTCTGGCCCGCATGTCGGGCTCCGGCGGCACCCATTTCGGCCTTTACCCCGACGCAACCGCCGCCAGGACCGCCGCCCGATTCCTCACCGCCCGTCATCCCGACTGGTGGATCGTCCCGGGCGGCCTGTTGACCTGACGCCCTCGGGGTAAATCCCGCGGAGGGCGGGCAATCTGCTCACCGCGCGATCGGGGGGTCCGCTCGACATTGTGGTGTAACCAATTCTACCGGAATGTTACCAATTAAGCCGGAAGAGGCCGTCTGACGGCGGAAGACGCCGGATGAGCTGAGATCATGTGGGATCAGGTGATTTCTGCCGATTGGCATTCCACCAGCGGCTCAGGGCCGAAAGGCTTGTGCGGCGCTCGGGCGGGAAGGTGGCGGCGACTTCGGCGACGATCCTGGTGAAGGTCAGGCGGTCGATCCGGGCACGGATAAAGGCCTCTAGCTCAGGGTCGGAGGCGATGCGCGAGGGCACCCCGGCGCGATGGTGGCGACGGTGCTCAGCGAGGCCGAGAGTGACCGTTGAAGGCGGTATGGAAGGCCCGTTCAATGGTTGTTTAAGGGCAGCTTCAAGGGTCTGGATCGTTCGGGCGTTCGCCGTCCGCAAGGCATCAATCTGAAGGGCGGTCTGCCGCGCCTGGTCAAGGGCGATGCGGATCAAGCTGGGGTCGATCCAAGGCTTCGGTGTTTCATGCACTTGTTGTGGCCCCAGACAACCAATCCCGAAGCTCTTCGATGAGGTTGGTCTCGTCTTCAGCGGAGAGGCCGAGATACGGGCGAGCGGGAATGTCGCCCCAAGGGATCGGTCCATTGAACTTTGTTCGACCAAAAGCTCCCTTAGCCGCCCCAAACTGCATGGTAGCCGCATAGTCGCGGGTCTGTATTCCCGGTCCCCATTCAAGGCCCTCAGCGCTGGCCGAATAGTTGATGGAGGAATGCAGTTTACCGTTTGGGCCAAAGAGCGGTCTGACATCGTGATGGGCGGGCACCATCGACTTGTAGCGTCTGATCGTAGATTCGGACTTCGGTGCCCAGGGAGTCCCGTCAGGCGCAACACCCTGCTTGAATCTTTGCACAGTCGAGTCAAGAATGATTTCCCCCGCGATGTTGTAGTAGGGGGTAAGGTCGGACAGTTGCGTGGCCAGTCGGTCGAGCGCCGGGCCGATCTCGTCAGATTTGATTTCTACCTTCGCCAATGTCGCGACCTCCCATCATCCGGCTTTCAACCAGCCGCTCACGCTCACGTCCGTTGCCCGAAGAGTCCGGGCGATCTGGGCATTGGAATGCCCTTGCATCTTCAACGCTTGCGCGAGCCAGCGTTTCGCCAAGGGCACCCGCTTTTTGGTCAGGTGCCCACAGGTTGTGGCAAGGTCGCGCGCCTTCGCCTCGCCGACCAGGAGCTCAAGGGCACTCTGCCCTTGCGGGTTTTCGGAGAGGGTCAAGGGTGCCCCTCCGAACTGCAACAGGAAGGTGATCGTCAGCTCCGGGCCAAGCACCTTGTGGAAGGGTTCGATCTGGGCCGTGGGCCTGGGGAAGGCGGGGCCGGGCAGCGTCATCGGGCGGGGGTGTCCTATGGCGTGATTGCGGCCCGCGCCCGCCCGCCAGATCAACGATGCGGGCGCGGGGTAAGGGAGGGTTGTCGCGTCCTGGTGCGCCAGTGGGCTCCCTACTGGGGTAGGTCCCCGACCGGACGCTGACTTCCGGTCGGGGGGGTGCCTTCGGGGGACACCGAGACCCCCTCGGGCAGGTCGCGCCGGGTTATGGACCCCGACGCGAAGCTCAGCCGACAAGCGATCCCGGCTTCAGGCCGAGCTGCGAACAGATGGCGTCAGCCAGCTCCTCCGACTGCCTGTCCACGGCGGAACCGGGCGGAAAGGCCGAAGGGATCACCGGACGCGACAGGTGAGCGAACTGCGGAACCGAGCTGGCGATGAAGCGGTCAAAGCTCGCCTCGTCCGACCGACAGAGGGCCGTGGCCCAGGCTTTCATCGCCGGGGACAGATGCCCGCTGCGCAGCGCGTCGTCCACCTTCTGCACTGCCCGTTCCTTGGACGCCGTGGCGACCGACAGGTTGCGCTCGATGAGCATCGCCTGCACCGTCGCCACCGGAACGAACTTGGCGGGGTCGGGCTCGGCAAAGAGCCTTGCCTTCAGCGCCTTGCGGAGGTCTTCCGGTGAGGTCTCCGGTGCAAGGCCGAGCCATTCCGCGATCATCGCGGTAAGGGCCGCTTCCCCCTCCATGCCGGTGTCGGCAGGTTTGGCGGCAGTCTTGGCGGGGATCGTTTCGGACAGGTTCATCGGGGGCATGGCGAAGTCCTGGTTGGCAAGGGCGGTGAGGTAAAGGTTTGGGTCGTGGACCAGGCCCGCGCCCTTCAGGCCGACGATCTGCCCCGTCGCCTTGTTGTGGAAGAAGGCTGGGCTCAGATAGCGATACTCTTTCCGCCCGATCAGTTCGGAAGCCGTCGCCGTCCATTCGACCCGGCCCCAGATACCGCTGTTCTCGGCCTTGAGTTCCTTGATCCACCCTGCCGCTGGCACCGGACCATTGAGCTTCGCCGCAGGCTTGTCGTTCTGGTGTTCGTAGTCAATCGGCAGGTCCGCGCCGTGGGATTGAAAGGCCAGGATCAGGGCACCGGGATCGACCAGCTCGAACACCCGCCCGTCGCGCCCCTTGATCTGCCCGCTTGGGGGCAGAAGATGCACCCATTCCGGCGCGCGACCGGGCGGCAGGGCAAGGTCACAGATGGCGAGGGAAAGCCCGGTCATCAGGCAGCCCGCGCAAGGGCTTCGTCGCAGCGCACCCAGACCGCGCCGTTGGCTTCGATCCCGTCCACGATCCCGGCGCGGGACCGGGTGGCCGTGCCATCGGTCTTGGCCACGGTCTGGTCATCCACGATGTAGCAGAGCTTGCCGATATCGGCGATGGTGATCAGGTCACCGGCAGCGGAATTGGCGAAGAGGAAGAGGCCGATCCGGTATTCAATCGACGCGGCACCCGCAGCGCCGGTGTTGTCCACCGTCCTTTCGGCGCGACCCACGCCAATACAGCCGGTGGCCGTCGCACCCTTGGTCAGATACCCGGCCGCGTTTCGCATCACCAGCGAACCGCCCCAGATTTTGACCGTCGCGGCCATGGGCTCCACCCGAAGGTCCCCGAGGCGCGCCCGCGTGTTCCGTTCCGAAGTCAGGGCAACCATGTGAAGCTCCTTACAGGTAGGGGGTGACGATCAGCTTGGCGGTGCCCTTCCAGGGGTTGGAAGCGCCCGCCGCGCCGTATTCGGTGTTCAGGATGTTTAGGCCCGCCTCTTCCAGGGACGGCGGCACCACCAGAACGGTCGGGGTGACGCCGAGTTTGCGCCCGCCATCGGCGGTGAAGCCCATCATCGCCGCCCGCGCGGCGGCATAGCTGGCAGCGGTCAGGGTCTGCTTGGACCCATAGGCGAGCTGCCACAGGCCGAAGCCCGCGTTCACCCGCGCCCGGATGCCATAGAGGTAGCGATCATTGAGGAAGACATACTCGCTCTCTTCCCTGGTGAGCTGCTGGAACTCATACTTCTCGCGTTCCTGCCAGATGATCGGGCGAATGGCCCGCGAGGTGTCGAGAAGATACCAGGCGGTGCCCGCGCCGCCGCCGGTGTTGGAAACCAGCGTCAAGTTGCCGTCCGCGTCGGTGACCGGATGATCGGTGTCGAAGAAAAACTGGCCGTCATAGCAGGCCGTCGCGAAGCCCGAGGCGAGCAGGCCGAAGACCAGCTCTTCCGGGTGGCGCACCGCCGCCTGACCCATTTCCGCGAACATGGGCTTGAAGATGCCCAGCTTGTCATCCGCGATATCGTCGCGGGTGATTTCCAGCGTGCTTTCAAACTTGCGGTTCTGGATCGTGAAGCCGTTGGCGACCAGGTTCTTCACATGGCGCGGCCCCAGCCATTCGCGCATCGCAGGGAAGGCACCGAGCCAGCCGTAGGTTTCGTCGCGACTGGCCGAAGGCACGGTCATCGCGATGTCCCTGGCAAAGGCCGTGGCCTGCAGCATCGCGTCGGTGACGACGGTCTTGAAGCCCTTGAAGGCGAGATCGAGGGTTTGGCCGTTGACGAGCATCGTCTATCCTTTTCCAACGGTGCGGCGCGGGTGCGCGCCTGTGCTGGAAAGAACTGTATCGAAGCGGGATGTAGAAAAAAAACTACAAGCGTTTGTAGGGGAACCGGGGGCGCTGTGCGTGGGATTGTGCTGGCGACACTGTGCCTTGGGAAAATGGCCTGCCAGCCTGGACAGGATGCCTCTTGGGAGGCTGATCCGTCAAGCGAACCGTCGCCCCGACCCTAGATTGCAAATTTAAACGCCAAAGAGCGAAATTTAAACGGGGTGCCGCGCGTCCGAGGGGTACGGGGGCCGAAACAGTCAGAGGCCCTTTCTAGGCCCTCCCACGCAATGCGCGGGGGCGAGCCCTTCGGCCCGCCCCCTCGATTGGCTCGCCGCCTGGTCAGGCCGCGCGCTTTGGCCGTGCCTTCCAAGCCTTGAGGGCGACGATGACCTTGCGCGCGGCGTCCAGGGTCAGGAAGCGCATGGATGCGACCTTGTGGTATTTCAGAAGCCAAGCGGTCAGGTGTTCATCGTCGCAAGCCGCTTGGTCGTGGAGCTCGCGCCAGAGCTCCCGGATCAGCTCAAGCTGCGCATAGGTCGCCATACCGGGCCGGTCGCCGTATCGCGGCGCGCCCTTGCCCAACGGCCGGAAGCCGCAGTAACCGGCAAAGCCCATCATGGCTTCAAAGCCTGCCTGGTCCAGGTCTTTCGACGTGGTGACGCCCGCGATCCTGACAAGGACCATCCGGTAGGTGTCGTCATCCCACTTCAGCTTGGATGCCGCGACGTGAAGGATTTGTGTCTGGGGACGGGTCAGGGTCATTACGGTTCCTCCTTTTCCTCTTGGGGGATTTGGGCGTGATGCAGGGTCATCTCCAGCTTCGACAGGAATTCGCCCTCTGTCTCGGCCATCGTCTTGAAGTGGCCCGCGCAGATGTTGGCGAGGCTGATCAGCCCGGCGTCACCCCGGCTGAGAGATCCCATCGACAGCGACTCCTGGATCAGGGCGAAGACGTTGGCCGCGTCCAGGATGCCGTAGGTGACTTTGTCGAGCGCCGCGACCCAACGTTTGCGCTCAGCCTCATAGATGTGCAGCGTGACAACCCGCGTGCGGTCATCCTGCGGGATGTGGATCGTGGTCGATCTGGTCATGTTCGACTCCGCTTTGGGGGACGGGGAGGGTTTGGGGTTCCTGGGCTTGCGGGGGGTCATTGGACAGGCCCCTTGTTGGTCTGCGGCCCGACGAAAACAGCCCGGCCAAGCAACTCGCGCACGCCGTCGCTCAGCTCCACCGCGACCCGCGCCGGGTCCAGCATCATCGCCAGCGTCTTGCGGATTTGCGCTTCCTTGTCGCCATCGGATTCAAGCTCCTGGTGAAGGGTCGCGAGGCATCGCGCGGTAAAGCGCAGGTAGTCGTCTATCCCGTTGACGTTGCCGCGCAGGACTTCCGCTTCGGAGTCATTCAAGGCGACCACCATTGCGGCGCGACCATTCCACAGAGCTTGCTCTTCGGGCGTGAGCGTGAGGATCAGGAGCATTTGCCGCATCACATTGCCCCCGAGGAAAAGAGCATCGCCTTCGCCAGATGCGCCGCTGCGACCGGCGCGCCGCCTGCGAAGTTGCGCGCCATTGCCGCCGCCTCCGCCATTTCCCGCAGGTTGCCGCGCTTTGCCCCGTGCAGTGCAATCGCGCCGCTCAACTCTTCCGAGTCCGGGAAGAGTGCCTTCGAAAGTGCCCGGAGCTCGGCCGCGTCAGGCCGGGACAGGTCGATGTTGACCGGGCACCGTGACAGAAGAGCATCGAAGGTCGATGCCACGGCCCGCCCGCCGCGCGTCAGGAAGTGATGGTTGCCGACAAGCAGGACGCCGAAGGCAGGGCCATCGGCCTGCCAGTCGCGGGCGCGCTGCCCCGCGTCATAGGCGCAGCGCAGGGTTTCCAGCACATTCGGGGCGAGCCGCTGGCATTCGTCTACGATCAGCAGAATGCGCGGCTGCGGCTTGAAGGGCCGGAACGGAAAGCTGCGAAGCATCTGACCCTTGAAGAATTCGAACGGGTCAGCCCCGCCGAATCCGCCGAAGCCAAGGTCAAAGAGGGCCTTGCTGTAGAAGCGCTGAATCGACGCGCTCTTGTCTGCCGGGGCCTCAATCAGGAATACCTGATCGTCGCCCTGGTCCAGCTCTTCGGCGACAAGCCGAAGGGCATAGCTCTTCCCGATGCCCACCGGCCCCCGAACGATTCCGAGGCGCGCGGTTTCCAGAAGGGCGCGGGCAACGCTCCCGAGTGTTGAATAGGCCCTGGTCGGGATGATAGGTATGTGATCGTGCTTCGCAGACATATGACCTCCTTGGGGTCTTGGGTTGCACAAGGGCAGTCAGCGATTGCCGTCGCTGATTGCCCGCTTCGAATTCTCGGCCGCGATAATTGCGTCCAGCTCGTCGATCTTCCGCAGGGTTTCCCGCCGCCGCTCTTCGGCAAGCTCTTCATCGGACTTCCGAGGCGCGGTCTTGTCGATCACGCGCGGGCTGTTCCACAGGTCAGGCGCAGGCGCCCGAGGCGGCGTCATATCGGCCACCTGCTTCTGAACTTCGAAGGTCGAGAAGGTCAGGTCGAGGTCGCGCGCAAGATCCCGCACAACCCGGTTGGAAGCCGCTTCAAGCGATGCCTGGTAGCGCGCCCCGGCGCGGTCGCCATAGGCAAAGGTCGGGGCGAGCTCGATCCGCGCCGGGGCTCGGCCGGGCAGGTTGACCCACGCATAGCCCCGGTCCTTCCGCAGCGGCAACAGGACCTCAATCTTCTCCCCCGGCATCATCCGGTGCAGGCAGTCGCCGTGGAAGATGCGGTTGTCTATCTTCACGCTGCTTTGAGAGACAGTGCGGGTTTCCGTACGGCTGAAAATCAGGTCGAAGACCTCTTCCGAGGGCACCCGCGCGGCAAAGCCGGTCGCCTCGATCTTCATTTCCAGCGCCTCTTTCGGAGACAGGCCCCGAAGCCGACTGCCCGCGCCCTGGGGGCGGCTGTTGTAGATGGCGACGCAGGCCCCCACATCTTCGATCAACTGACCAAGGCCGCGCGCGTAGGGTGCCACCGGCTGGCCCTTGTTCGCGCTTTTCTTGTTGTCCCGCCGCCCGCCAATCCATCCGGGAAGGCCTCTGAAAACCTGCTCCACGATATTGAAGAGCCCTTCGATCGACCCCTTTGAGGTCGGGCTGTAAGGCTTGGCGAGGGTCAAGCCGAACCGGTCTTGCGCGAGATAGGAAAGCCGCCCCATCGCGGCCGCGAGGGCCGAATACTCGCCGCCGTTGTCCAGGTAGAAGTGTTCCGGGATGCCCCCGTGGTCGCACATCGTGACATGGGCAAGCGACTCGGCAACGTCCTCTTGAGTTATGCCCTTGCCCTTGGAAAGCAGGACCGGCGTCACCCACAGGAAGAGGCTGGACATGTCCAGCCACGCGATCAGGCGCAGCCGGATCGGCTCGGCCTGGTCCACCACCGCGATATCGCAGTAATGCACGTCCCCTTGCAGTAGGCTCATGGGCCGGTCGGCAAGGGCAAGCCTTGCCCGGCCCACCGCTTTATCCTGGTAAGCCTTGTGATCCTTGCGGGCGCGATAGTGCAGTCGGAACCGCTCAAGATCGGCCCGCTCGGCCCACTTGGTGTTGAGTTGGCAGAGGGGGCGCAGCTCCCGAACCGGCAGGACTGATCCGGCCTCGGCCGAGTAGCGGCAAAGTAGGTCGCTGGACAGGCGAAGCGCTTCCCGGATCGAAGTGCCGTCGACTCCGACCATGCTACGGGCTTCCCTGGTGAGCCGGGCGGCGATGGAAGCGCGCCGGTCAAAGGGCAGGTCAATCCCCGCGTCCCATTCCCTGGTGAAGAGCACCCGTGCCTTGCCCTTGTCGCCCCGCAAGGCAGGGATCAGCCCGGCCGAGCCGTGCAGCTCATGCAGCCGCACCCAATCGCGGATCGTCGTCTCGGCAAGGCGCGTCGGAACACCCCGGATCAGATGCACCCCGGCCGCGATTGCGCGGAAGGTCGAAGCCCGTTCGGCCGAGCGTTTCTCAAGGTCCAGGACGGGCGCGATGATCCGCAGCCGGTCCGCTTGCTCTTCCCACTGCCAGGCCTCAACGGCCCCGTTCAATGTGTCTTCGAAGGGGGCTTCAAAGGGGCCTTCAAACACCCCGAGCTTCGCCTTCAACTCGGCCGGGCAGCGGTCCACCGCCAAGGCCCAAGCTTTTCCTGATGCCCCACCGCGATTGCCCGGAAGGGTGACAACTGGCAGAAGATAACCCTTCCACTTGTGCCCCTGAGCGGCGTTCTGAAATGCTCGATGGGCAGCTTGACGGCTGATACCCGCCGCCCGTGCAAACTCAGCTGTCGAGATAGGTTTCAAGCTGCGTCCGCCTTCAAGCCGAGAGCGACAGCGATCCTATGCGCCTGCCCGTAATGGCCCTTGTTGTGCCCGGAAATCACCGCGCGCACCGCCCGAACCGGGAAGCCGTTTTCCTTCGCCCATTCGGCGACAGTCTTTCCCTCGTTGCGAAGGCGCTGGACGGTATCAGTGGTGAGCTTTGACATTTGTGCTGTGCTGTGCTTTGCTCAAGTTAAGCACAGGATTTACACATGTTAGCACAAGTGTCAAGTCAGCACAAAGACGATGCGGCAGAGATACCGACTCGACTTCGAGCCCTTCGCGGGGAGCGGAGCCAGGCGGAATTTGCACGGATCGTCGGCCTAACCCGGTCCGCTCTGGCCAATTACGAAAACGGCCGCACCGCGCCCAAGCCTTCCATTCTGCGCCAGATATCCGAGCGGGCGGGAGTGTCGGACAGCTTCCTTCTCTCGGGGGAGGTCCGAAACGAGTACGAACTGAATCTGGTCGTCACCGGGCGAGGCTTTATCAACGAGTGCCATGAAACACCGGACGAGCTGACGATAGTTCGTGCACTAAGGGCAGTGAGCCCTCAGACCGTCCAGACCGTGTTAGGCCTGCTGATCCGAGACATTGGAGATAGCGCAGAAACCAGGGCGCGACTGGGCAATACCCTTGGGTCCGACCTCGAACGGCTCGACCAGATGCACCGCTCGGGCGGGCACATCGCAAAGGGTCAAACTCGCGAACAGCACGCCGACGCGGCTAGGGAAATCAAGCGGCTTGCCTCGGGCCAGAAGGCCTAGAC
>Ga0308009_10001239_pt1 | contig 15469 bp, 9 predicted proteins | sample Neamet127_FD_203134 | JGI IMG/M metagenome (GOLD analysis project Ga0308009, IMG submission 203134) | Marine microbial communities from water near the shore, Antarctic Ocean - #127 | ecosystem: Environmental > Aquatic > Marine > Unclassified | place: Southern Ocean | collected 2014-07-24
AGCTCTCCCATACGGGGCCAATCAACAGTGTTTACTATACAGATATTTACTGCTAAATGCAAGGGTTACGTTGCTTCACCTAAACTAGTTACGCCTTCTCCTGTAAATAAAGCTCCAGAACGTCCTCTCGAACCCGCTGTTCGAGTTTCTACTTGCCGACGCACCTTAGTGCTAGTCTCAGCGTCCATGTTAAACTCGCCAAGAGCTATTTCATCCAAAGATAAAGCTGCTGAACCTAACAATTCACCAGTTAAACCTTTACGACTATCAATAGCTTGTGCTAATGCCGCCTGAGCTATGTCTTCATTTTGTAATTGTTCAGCGGTACCTCTCATCAAACCTGTACCCAAACCTCCAGCGTTCATCGCCGTTGCCGAAAGTCCAGCAGCTTCGAATCTACGATTCTGCTCAAAAATGTTTTTAGCTGCTCCAGGGTCAAGGAAGTAAGCTGTTAACGATCCTTTAGGGATATCGTACAAAGTTTGAAGTTGGGATACAGTGTCTTGGTTTGCTGTTGCAAGAGCGCTTTCAGCTAAACCTACCCGTGACTGAAGTTCAGCTACCGACACGTCACCCGCAATAAGTGCTGCGAAATCGTCAGGTTTGTCACTAAACGTTGCAGGTAAATTGGCAGCCTGCATAGCTGTTCTGTAATCTCTTTCTAATTGCATGTATTGGAATTCGGTAAGGGCAGGTAACTTAGCTTTAATGCGTGTCGCCATAGCTGGGAACCGAGTTTTGTAAGCAGGCTGTTCCCTAATTTTCATAGCGATAGAAGTACGAGATTGTGCAGTGCCCATTTCGCTTTTAATAAAGGTAGCGAGTTCTGCATCTAAACCGTAAGCAGCTACTAAATCATCTACTACAGCAAAGGCATCATTAAGATCTGAGATTGCAGTAGCCGCAGCTTCTGTTGCGTCTGTTGCGGCTTTTGTGTCTATAGGTGTCGTAAGCTTTTTAGTTGGGTCATAACTTGGGTTAACAGTCCATACAGTGTTGCTTTGTTCATCAACGCTAGTAGTGTATTTAGAGTTTCCATTTGCGTCATCGGCAGCGGTGTCAGCGTCAGCAGGTTTGACTGGTTTAACATAAAAATCATCGTTTTCGATAAAAACTCCAGGCTGAAAACTACCATCAGCACGTTCACCGCCCGGAACCATGCTTGGATCGCCTTGATAATCCGTCTCAAACTCTGCTTGAGCTGCTGCATCAGCAGCTACTTGCGCTGGGTCATCATTCCAACCAGGAGCTATTGTCTCTAACTCTACTTGCTTACCCTTTACAAGTATAGGCTTTCTCGTACGAGGGTCTACTTGCACACGTCTACCACTTGGCATAAACGTATCTGCGCCTGGTTCAGTCTCTACATACTCGATACCACCTTCCCAATAATTATTGTAAACTGGGTCAACAAGTTTGTTTTGTTTAGTTCGTCTTTCTGCCATTACGTTTCGCTCCTAAGTTGTATCAAACTAACCGTTATACGTTGTAAGCAGAAGAAGTACCGCTAGTTCTAGCTTGCCCACCCAAACCACCAAACATTGTTATAATTTCATCTGCATAATCGTAAGCAACATCATTAGCATTATTTGTATAACGCCATTCATTTTGGCTTCTAAAAAAATCTCCGGCGCTAGCTAACGACATAGGAGATTCTAAACCTGTCGTTCCAACAGGACCATCACCCGCAATCTTCAAAAACATGTTGTTATCTTTCCCCATAAAATCTAAAGTCCGTTCTAAAATATTTTGGCCTTTAGTTTTGTAGCTTTCAAAGTAAGCTTCAGGGCTGTAACCTTGGTCTATTAAAGAAGACAAACTTGGGTACATGTTACGAGATTGTTCTCTAAGAATGTCATTAACTGCGTCAGCAGTAATGTCACCATAATAACGTTTCTTCGCTAAGTTTAATTTTTCTTCTTCGCTTACATCAACCATCCACGTATTGCCTGCTGCTGTAACTTCTTGTTCAAAACCTTCAAGCAACCCAGGTGTTCTGTCAGGATCTGTTCTTAACTTCAGAATTTCCATGAACTCTTCTTTTTTTTCTCTTTCACTCATGCCTAAACGTTTAGACCGGTAAGTCAAATCTTTCAACATTTTTTTAATATTAGGGAGATTAATGTCTAACCCTAAATCTTCGGCCATATCTATTAAAACTTTAGATTCTTCATCCAAAAAATCGTTCTGGTCTATGGACCATTCGTCACCGTTTTCCCAGCCATCTCCACCTAAACCGTGCCATTGAGTATCAAACGTTCGTTCTATAGGTCTACGAGTTTTCCACCACTCAGTTTTTTCTAAAACATTAGTGAGTTGGCTTTCCTCAGTGTACCCCATCGCACTTGCATACAATAAAGCATTCATCCCAGGGAAAAGAGTTATAGTTTGACCTCCTACAACTCTTCTCTCACCTTTAGGAATATCTTTACCATCAAGCCCTACAAAGATACGCATATCTTCTCGACCTAAAAAATAGTCGGCGTTTCCATACATTTCAAATAAAGAATTAACCACCTCATCAGTCATCACCGCAGGTAACTTAGGGAGAGAGCCATCCAAAGCATCCATAAATTGCCGCCCCGCCAAAGCAAGACCAGAATCTTCGGTTCCTTCGGTTTTAAGATCTTCGGGGTCTATTCCATTTACTGCTTCCCCGGCAGCGGGGGGGATTCCTACTTCAATAAAGTCACTTCGTTTTTCTCTAAGCGTATTTGCCTCTGTCTCAAGGTCAAGCATTTTTTGTTGCAACGCAGCTATCTGGGCTTCAGGAGTTAGACTTTCATCTAAAGTACTTTCATCTAAACTACCTGACATCTCATCAAATACATTATTAGATGAAGAACCCATTTCATTACTTGTTGGATCAGGGAACTCATAACCATTAGTAGGACGAAGTATCTCTGTATTCAAAGCTGCTAACTCGTCTAGAGGAAAAGATTCTAACTCATCAAGGGTGTATCCCCAAGTTCTTTCCGCACCAAAATTGTCTCCGTTTTCAAATGATCCCCATTTACGAAGCTGCAAAATAACTTCTTCGTTATCTCTAAATTGGGTAGGGGTAGTACCAGATCTGAATTCTTCAACAACAGACGAATAATCGTGTACCCCTAGTGTCCCTTTACTCATCCCTAGAATGCTAAGAACAGTGGAACGAACACCTTCTTTAAAGGAAGGATAGTTCTTAACGAAAGGTTGTTTGTCGCCGTTTGCGTCTAACGCAAACGTTTTGTCCTTATTTTTTTTGTAATTAAAAGCTGTCCAACCATCAGAACCGTATGTAGTCGCCAAAGGGTTAAATTTTGCATTCGTATTTTCTCTTGACATCCACCCTAGCAACGTCAACACGTTGCCACCTGTCACAGGAGCATCTAAACCTTTAAGAACGCCAACAGCAAACCTCCGACGATCTTCATAAGACATTGTTCCTTTAGTTTCTTTAACCATAGCCATCTTATAGTCCTAACAATTTGTCTAAAGTAGGCATCAAATTACTAACCTGTCTTGCTTGAGCAGCTTCAGGATCCATCATTGCAGCAAATTGCTGCCCCGCCGAATCAAGAATTGCGCCTCCCATTTGTTCATTGCGTAAACGAGCTGGACTGTTTTGGTCATCTAATAGTTTGTTAGCCATTGCTACATATTGTTGTTGTTCTTTTGTAGTAAAAGTTCTACCCAAAACTGACCTTGCTATTTCTTCACCAGTTGTTTGTAAATAAGAAGTGGGATAATAGCTAGGCCCACTGTCTCTCAAAAAAATGCGTGAAGCTTCTTCAAATTCTTCTTCCATGAAATCAGCGAATCTGCCGCCTTCTTCTAACGTAGGAACAGCAGACATCCCTACATCTTGACCTAACGTTTCCGCAGATGTTACAGCGTCTCGTAACGCTCCTTGGATAGCATTAGAAAAATATGTTGGGTCAGAAATATCTTCTATGTTCTGTATGTTCATAGAGTTGTAATAGCCTTGCACATACAAAGCTTGAGACAACCGGTCTTTGTCCCCGACTGAAATGTTTTGCAACCAGTCTTTATAATCAGATACTTTATAATCTCCCGTAATTGAAGGAGGTCGTGTTCTTGTAGCAGAATCTAGTTGTCTTGTAGCAGACTCTAACGGTGATAATTGAGATTCATATCCGAGAACAAAATCCGTGTTATCTGTAGTGGATTGAACGCTTCCCGCTACTGTCTTGCTATCTTCTATTATAGCTTGATTAAGATCGCCAACACTATCTGTTGCAAGTCCTTCTGCAAGAAGCGCTTCTAACTCTTCCCAGTTTTCAGCCTTAGCTAAATCATCCCATCTTGCTAATGCTTCATCGTAAGCAGATGTGCCTTCTTCCACCATTTGACCAGACATATATCCGTCACGGTATTTTTCAAGTTCGTCGGAAGAAGCTGTTTCTAATTCTTCTGCTGTTAGTGTTTCCATATTTTAACCTACGCCTTTAGGAGCTGTCTGAGCAAAAGTGTTATTGGTAATAAAATCGTCGCTAAAATAGCGTGCCAGAATTGGCCCAAACGTTGCGCTAGCAGTCCACCCTTGATGTAAACTCAACCATTTATTAAACAAATCTTCGTTGCCCTCATTACGCAAACCTGTGTCAGGTCGCTCTTCAAGTTGGGTTTGTATATTCCAACGTTGTGCTAAATAATCTCGGATATCTCTTAGCTCAGGACGATACTTAAACTCTTCCCAATGCTCATTCACCATGGTAGTGAAAGAAGCCACGACCTTTCGCCTAACCGTTGACCCTTGCGAACTTTCAAAGTCGTTATACCAGTGCGGGTACTTTCCTCTTAACTCAGTTATAATTTTAGTCCGCATAGCGTCAGGATCTTCGTTCCCATCAGCTTTAAAATTCATTGACTTAGACTCACCACTCTGAAAGATGCTCACTATTTTTTCGTTAACAGGAGTCATACGTGCTCTATATTCGGCCCACCCTACAGAAGTAGATGTCTTTGTTAGCACTTCTGTAGGAGACAACCGTTCAATGTTCCCTTCAGCTAACGCTGATTTGTAAGCGTTGTAAGAAAAGGTAGTTACGCTGTCTAGTGACCCTACTTCACCTAACACAAAATCCCCGATGCTTGGGTTAGAGTTAGCGAATTGTTCGTGCCGTTCTTTCATAGCGCTGCCTTCTTGAGTGTAAGCAGCGACACCTTCCACCAATTTGGTGCGACGGGAAGCAATATTCCAATAATCTGGATGAGTATTCAATAGCCACATGACGGCTTTATCAAAACCGTAGGTCGCTTGCACATTTTTGTATTGCTCTATCAATTTGTAATCAGGAGACTGTACAGATATAGAAGCTGGTAAAGTTGCCCCAGCTATAGCATGGAACATCATAATTTTAAAGCTACGCTTTTCTACTTCTTCTTTAAACTCGTACCCAATCGAATCATAATTCTCGTCATCAACAAATTTACCGGCCCTAATGTATTGCCCAAGTAAATCTTGCGCTACTAACCCTTGCATTTTTTTCATGCTAGACGAACCTGATTTAGGCAACCGCCGAATAATCGTAGGGTAAATATTTTCTAATAGCCGCCCAAGGCCACTGCTTGCTTCTGAAGAACCGTACGGTTGAAGAAACTCAAGCAAATCGGCAACAGCCGGATTTTTTATCGAAACTTCACCTATAACATAGTTAGCGCCAGGGCTTAACCCAGGAGAAGCGTTCCAAATCATTATTGACCCAGGGTTAATCTTTACAACTTGATTCGCTACCAAAGGTTGTATCCAACCGCCTGCTAGTCCAGGCAATCCTTCTCCTAACGCCAAATTTGTAATTCGGGCTTTTTCAGACTCCTCATCAAAAGGATTACCAAACCAGTCACTCATGTCTATATGGATACGGCCTTCTTCATCATTAGCCATCTCATAATATCGGGTGCCTCGTGCAACGAATATAGGATTACGAACTGCGATACCTGACCATTTGCTTATAACTTCTTGGTAAGCCCCAAAGAACGGTGAAATGTTTCCTACTACTTCTTGGAACCTTGTTCTTTTCCCAAGTTCGTAAAGAAGATCACGCATTTCTTTAAGTGATGCCCGCTTAGCAGCTTGCATCGCATCGTGATGTTGCTTAGGAGTGATACTGTAAGTGCCATCAGCATTACGGAAAGGCTGGACTCGGCGTGCTCCTTCTTTAGCATATAATGCTTTCCAAAGAGGATTTCGGGAAAGATGGTTTACTGACGCTGTTCCCAACTTATTCATAGAGTTATCAATAAATTGCGTAAACTTACTTTGGTTAGCCGCAGTTGCTAAATCTTCTGTCATCCCCGAATGAGTATGAATTTTTCCAAAGTTAGTATTAGTTCCTTCACGGATCGCTTCAATTACTTCGTACTCGTTAAGTGACTCATTAAACAAACTGTTGCCGTCTTGAGTTTCTTTTTGTATTCGACGCACTTCAGGCATAACATCATCTGTCCAACTTAACCGTTCGCCATTAAAAGCCCGTTCTCTTAACGCATCAAAAGCTTCTTTAGCTTCACGGCTTACTTGGAAATTAGCTTTCCAATCTCCTTTATTAAGATCAGGGATTATAGAATCTACTTCTAGACGAGCAGCTTCTACCCACTCACGCAATCCTGTTGACGAATTTTGTCCAGCCTCATCAAGATAATGATATACAAAAGCATTACCAAATTCAGTATTACGTTTTGCTTCTAACCACGCAACCATTTCGTCGTCGGACAAACGCCACAGATTCTTTATATAGGTTTGGAAATCTCCCACCCATTCATCTGCCCCCAGCATTGCATTAGGAGTCCATTGATTATTGACTGTTTCATCCCAGCTACGAGCAAAGACAGCTTCTTCTCCAGGGTGTACGAAATCAATAGTTTTATACTCTTTTGTGTTGTATCCTTGCCTTAAGCGGTCCATTTGTACTTGGCTTGCATGATTAGTTAAACTTTGTCTTCCACCATCAGCAGAAGCCGCTTTACGACTCATGTCTATTTCAAACGGATCGTTACCAAAAACATTATTAGCGCCATGCGGCCCAATCATAAAACCTTGATAACCAGCATCTTGCATAAGCAAACCAGATCTATCAAAGTTAGTAAGCAGTTCTTCATATTGCCTGCCCATCGCTGGATGCAATATTTCTAAAACTTCATCTAAAGTAGCAACCTGATTTTGAAGAAGTTCTGTAGCGTGACGCAAATCAGTAACTTGCTGTGCTCCTAGTTCAGGAGTTATCCGACCCGACTCAACTTTTCCAGCAATCTTTTCTATTTCCCCCCTTAATTGTTGCACATTAACTTCACGCATTTGAAAACCGAAATATTCGGCAGCTTCACGAATAGCGACAGTTTGCACAGTTTTACGTGCAGTTCGAGAATACAACCCTGCGCTAGCTAATGCCCCTAACGGGCCTGCTAACAGAAACCCTCCTGTACCCCAAACAGTTTTTCTTATTTTATTGCTTTGGTTTAATTCTTCTTGCGCCGTTTTTCGAAAGATTTCTTGAACTGTTTCTGCACCAGCTAAATCAAATAACTCGTTAGGAGCTAACTGGTCAGCTTTAGTAACACCATCTGGGACAACTACTGTTTCCTCATCAATTTGTTTTTGTACTCTCTCTCTTATCTTTTTTATAGCTGGGGTAACAGTATCAATCCCTCGTCTTCTAGTAAGGTCTGTACGATAATCTAACCAACCTACACCTATATTAGCTAACTGATCTACATAACCGACTGTTGCAATCGCACGCAACTCTTCATCTGTTAAAACTCTAAGCGGCCAACCAGGACGCAACAAAACACTTTTTTTCCATTGGTTCATAGCCCAATCTAAATAACCATTCGCAAGACGTATTCCTGAAGTTAAAGGATTTTTAACGTCTAAATTTTTTACATACGCATAACGAGGGATAACAGCACTTTCGCCCAACTGTGTAGATGAAATAGGGACATGGCGACGATACGTGCTCCCATTAGGCGATGACCCATCAATAATTACTCCGTCGCCAGTACCATACTTACGTCCATCGTTAGCTTTAGATCTAAGTAAATCTTCAGCTTTTTTAATTGAACCTTTAATGTTAAATAACAAATGGTCAATATAATCGCCAGTTGCAAGATTACTTTCGTCAGCTCTTTTTAAAAGTTTAGGATCAATTTTGCTAGAAAAATATTGAACATAAGATTCTGATAAAGCGTTTCTAGTATCATAAAATAGTTTTTTGCGCTGTGACAACGACTTAGGCTGCCATGCACCAACCATTGTGTCAACGTCACCAACAATGTTAAGTTTTTTCATTGCTAAACGAAGAAGCTCCCCGTTCTCCACACGAGCAGCTTCCCGTATCATTGCGTTCCAGTTACGGTATGCCGAATCAACATTTTGGAAATCCATAATGTGATCAGCAACAGCTTCTCGCGTAACTTCAATAACTCGTCTAGGGCTAAACGACCGGTTGCCCGTAAGCCTTGGTAAAGTACTGCCTTTAAACTGGACAACAGGTTCAACCACATTCATTACTGTGCGCCCTAAACTACGACGGACAGCAATAGCTGGTGCATCAGATAATGTAGCAAACAAAGTTCTATTAACACTAAAAGCTTCTGAGAATATCCCTGCTAATACAAAATCATTTGCAGCGGTTACCAAAGTAGCGTCGCCAGCAGCTTCTCTTATTGACAGAGGTATATTTGATCGGAGCATGTCATCAGCAGTTCTTGCTAATTGCCCCATTTGGTTATGCCCCATTGCATAAGCCACTTGGAATAACGAACCAGCGTTCGCAGGGTTTAACTCTATCAACTCTCTTATTGCTCGCTGGGTTGCACCTTCTATACCTGATAGTAAAACTTCTCTAGGGTCTGTTCCTATAAGACGTGCTCTTTCAACGTTTGCCTCTTCGCCTTTACGAACTTTACTTTGTAGCTCTTCTCGTCTTCTCAACTCTTTTATAGTTCTATTTTCACCTGGTTGATCGCGAAAACGTATATCTTCTGCCTCTAACTTTTTTTTAGCTTGGAGACCTTCATCTACTTCTTTTTTAAGATTGTCTATAGCTTCATTCAATTTCAAATCAGGGTTAGGTTTTTTTGAAACTACAGCCCCTAACTCGTCTTGCATTTGTCTAATATTATTAAAATTGTCACCTGAAGCTTGAGATTTTGTCCATGTTCGCATTGCGTTTTCTACAGCTTCTAACGCAACTTTGTCACCCATTGCTAAACGCAACACAAATTTTCGTGTTATAGCATCAGGGGCTATTGCTAGTGCTTGCGCTAAATCAGGTGTCCACCCAGCAAGTCTTGTTAAACGCCTATCGTTCATTAATCGGCCAGCAAGAGTTTGCACTTTAGCTGCATCAGGAGACAAAACATTATCTGCTGCGTTAGGCATCCGTCTCAAAGTTTCAGCCATCGTTAACGGCTGTGGCCCATTAAAACCGATACTATGCTCAGGCCCAAAATCTAGATCGGCTGCGTGCTCATCAATAAGATCTAACACTTTTTTTACTCGTGGAGTTTCTACAAACTCTTCAGGAGTTATTTTGTACCGAGAACCAACAACACCTTCTGGCCCAAACATGCCGCCTTCACCTATTGGATTCCACCTGTTGCCAGTTTGTTCCATTGTGTGAAGCATTGCACCTTTAGTGCCTTTAACTAACCGAGCAGTTCTAACTACGGGCGTTAAAACTTTAAGTGGGTCAGCATAAAAAACTAAACCTAAATCTATAATCCCTGAACTAAGATTAAACAAACCAGTTTCTTCTGTTGCCCGTATCTGTTCAGGATCTAAAATGTCGGCTGTCATTATCCCGTGTATAACAGCTTGTCCGACGGTTCTTTTTTCAGTTATTTCCCACGCGTATTTCCACGACGAAGTATCAAAAATAACTTCCATAGATTCTTGAGGATTTATAAGCAAATCGCCAAGCATCCCGGCAGGGTTAGCGCTTGGTGTAACCCCAGCCATTTTCGCTACAGTAATAGCCGAACCTAACGGTTTTTGTATAGCTTTCCTGTATACCATGTCTATGTCTGAACCTGCTCTTTGAACAGAGTCTCGCATTTGCTGTCGAAAAAACCATTCAGGGAAACCTTGAATAAATTCTCCGCCCATTCCTTCTGGCCCTATCAATTTATCAACTAGTCCTCCTTGAGCAGTTGGACCACCTAAAATGTTGTCATTGACACTACCCCAAAGAATCTCTATGGGTGATCCTTCCCATTCGTCATCGCTAAGAAACCCTAAAGGACCTAAATCTCTTTGACCAGTAGAGGAACCTATATACTCTTGGGCAATGTCTGTAAAAACATTTAAAGCTTTATACCCAGCTTCAGCCCCTGCACCCACAACTTTAGCTGGCATAGTTACAAACCTGCCAACACCTTTCCCTACATCACCCAGGGAAGTCCATAAATTAAAAGATGCCATTAGGTTGGCACCACTTTATTGTGAGACAAAGTAGCTAAATTCTCAATGGCACTAATTACTTGCCGAGTAGAATCAGACGTACTGCCATAATCAGATAACGTAAACAAATTTGAAAGAACATTTAAAGCGGTTGCACTATAGATAGGAGTCGAGTTAACTTCGTTAGCTAACAACGCACCTGGTTGCATTACTGATTCAACAGGACGTTCAGATGGACGAAGGAAATTCCCACCGCTTCCTGCTTTAACTGGTTGATTAGTAGCGTTTGGCAAAACATCTGCCATAGGAACAGCATCTAAAGCTTCTTCTTGTGCTTGAGCTTCCCCATAAGCTTGATCAGTGTACCGAGTTTCAGCCATTTAACTTACTTCCTTTTGCGGTGCAATTTTTTTAAACCATTGCAAAATATCATCTTCTGAAAATTCTGATATGTTACTTAAATCTGCTCTAATAGAATTTTTAAATTTGCTTCCTTTACCTTTCCGAGGCATTACAACGACGCCAATAATTGAGCCATTTCTGGGGGTACATCACCTGGCGGTGGTCCTTGGACTGATCGACCTTCCGCACCCATCCCTGGCATAGCTAACCCAGGTTGAGCCGCTGGCGCAGCCGCATCAACTTGCTCAGCTTGACGCTCTTGCGCTTCTTTCTGAACTTGCTCAACAGCTTCAGCTAACTCTTTCTGATTGTTAGCAACAAGACTCATAATACGGGCAAGGTCCGCTGGAGGGATTGCGCCTTCCATAGCTTGCTGCTGTATAGATTGCAACAACGCTTCTTCTAACTGCTCAGCAATAACCGCATCATGCTCAAACTCTGGATCTTCAACCAAAGGATCAATCGCCATAAACGAACGTTTAGACATAGTGCCCATACCGACACGCTGGCCGCCACCAATAACAAGGTTATTGATATCTGCTCCTGCTTGGCTATAGGTAACAATGTTGTCGTTGGTTTCAAAGTTTATGTTAGGGGTATATTCGACTGGGCCTTTAGCATTTTTTTCTGTTATATAGAACGAATGAGATTTGTTTCCTGCGTAAGCTTTAGACAAATCAATAGCAATCTTGTTTTCTTCTTGCAAAGCACGAGACATAATTCGTTGCGCTTCTTGCACAGGGAAATCAACTGCTGCTGAAAGCACAGCATCACCACGGCGACCAGTTCTAATGTTGGTAGAAGACTCTCCACCGAACTCGGCAGGGATACCAGCCGTTAAACGTTGCGCTCTTTCAAGCCTGTCAATAGCCGGGTTAGTCATGTACCCAGGTTGTAGCGACATATCTTTTAAGTCACCGCCACGGATAACACCAACTTCACCAGTTAACCCGTCAGCCGGGTTAACAATCTGCGGCGTTTCACCTGCTCGGCCAATAAGCCAGGTGTCAGGGAAAATTCCCTTCTGAACCGCTATTACTTCGAGCGCCATTAATCGAGCTTGCATCTGATACATGCCGAGGATGCCATCGAATTGGCCTTGCGCCCCATCCAGTGAGATACGCTGAGCGCATACCACAGGAGCTTGCCCTAGACGATTTGGTACACGTTCTAATTCAAGAACAATATTGTCATCCATAGTAGACGACGTACCAAACAATCCAGTCTGAACCGGACCACGCATAGCTATAAGAACAGTTTCGTTCTCATCTACATACTCAATCATCTCAATAGCTTGATCAGGCCCAGCATCACTATTTGATTGGAACACTGAAGCAGTTTCTGGATACATTTGATGCAAATACCCTAAAGGACGTTCATACGCAAAGATACAATCTCTTGGACGCATGTCTTCTACACCCAACAACGTTGCTGGGTAAGCAGTTAACGGATCACGCAAATGCCATTCAGGGCATTGAGTGTTAGGGTTCCATCGCAAATGGGAAACTGTAGTAGCATAACCAATCAGGTATCTAGCACGCTTGGACATTTGCAAGTCCATACGGCTATGTTCCCACCAACCAAACAAAGCTTTCCGTTTAATTTCAGAGTTATCGCGAGATCGTTTACGGGCTACATCGGCTGGAGGACAATAAATGTCAGGCCGAGTAGATGCTATTCTCATAGCTGTCTGATCTAAACCTTGAGCTAGTAAGTTAGCTACCGCTGACTGCTCATCAGAGTTCAATTCAGGTAGCGGAACTATAACATCTCCGTTATAGTAATCTCTAAGGTTACGCATCCGACCTTTTATTTGGTCACTTGCTTGTGCTCTCGCACCGTAAATGGCGACTATCTCTGTAATTGTTTTCATCTAGCAGACCTCGCATACGAATAGTCCCCTTCTACATCTTGCCCTGAAACCCATGACGGGCGCCACTGTTTAGGCCCATCAATCTTTGGAACAAACAGTTTCTCTAAATTATGTTCTAAGAACCATTGTGCCATAACACAGTCATCTGTGCGAGAACCGGTGCCTTCAGGGTTCCAACGAGTAACCTCGTTTATCAATAAGAGTGAGTGCGGACGGGCATCTGTGTTCTGTTTCCCTGGCAAACGGATACGACCTACTCTCCATAACGGCCCCAACATTTGCACACCATATTTCGGATCACCCTTATTTCGGCTATGCGTATAATGTGGAACAAGTTGCACTCCACGCATCGCAGCCCACCGTTTGAAATGGTCATATTGCAAAATAAATTTCTGTGCAGCGTTAGCTTCAATAATCCAATGAGTCAAAGGGCGACCCAGATCGTTAGTTATCTGCCACCAATCTTCAGCCACCCCAGTGAACTTTTGCTCACTATGATTCCAATCCAAAAATGATGGAGCGTCCATCTTACGACGGTACGATTCTAGCAAATAACGGAATTGAGTTTCCGGATTATAAGCCCAGCATTGCAAAGCCCAAAATTGGGAAGGTGAAGGATCAGCAGTCGCTACGACAAACAGATCCCCAGAGACACCGGCAGGTAATTCCCACAGATCTCTATCATTATCCCAGCAGCCAACATAATCGACGCCATCTGCGCCAACACCGCCACTTACCCACAAGGGGTCAACCAGTACACTGGCCGGGTTTATGTCCGATTGCTGATACAGGACTTCAAATCGGTCTGGAGTTTGCGCTTTAACATGTCTAAGTCGTCGCCACGGCAATCGACGAGGGTAAAGTAAGCACCCTTCGGGCCATGGTGCGGCGTCAGGTTTATGATCGCCTTTACAGCGGTCTTCATAGTGTGACTTATACGTGAGATGATGGTATTTACGCCAATCGTCTGGGGCATCAGTGGGATCAAACTCCTCTAGTTCTAATTCATCAGGGGGAGCTACTTTGTCTAACGCATAACGGTAAATGTCATCGGCTGACATACGTTGACCTTGGAGAATAAGCAATCCGCCCGGTTCTAAACGGGTTTCTGCCACTTCATCCCACCAACGTTGCATGTCGGAACGAGCTTCAGCGGACCTCATCTTACGAGGGTCATAAACATCGTCCCAGATAACCAGATCGAAACGACCACCGAGGAAACCGGAGTCCATCCCGAACGCTGACCATGTTGGCTCTTTCGCAGAAAGAGGAGCGTCACCTTGTTGTAGCACAGTGAAAGCTTCGGAACGCCAAATTTCAGACGAATCTGGTTTAAACATACCGAAATCTTCTTGGAGAGTTGCCTCTGCGTCTACAGCTAACCCCAAACGGACATCGTTTAGTTCAGCTTTGACGGGATGCGACCTATCCAACTCTGATCTTAACCTACGAGAGTACCACTCTGCTAGGCGTTGTGACGAAGAACCAATCATTCCTCTGATAGCCCTATTTCTTACGGTTGCCCAAGCCGGTAATACCTTCGCGAAGAAGGTTGATTTGCCGCAACCAGGGGGCGCATTGATAACAGCGTACTCTTCATACTCTGTATCCATTAACCCCATGATGCGTTCGGTGGCTTCTATCTGCCAAGGTTGCAGCACGATACCGAAATAGCGTCTAGCAAAAATTTCTATATTATCATACGCCGCTTTAGCTTCAGGGATAAGATCTTCGTAAGAAGGAACACCACCAACTGGCTGATTACCTAACGTTTCTTGTGCGGCTAAGTAATTACGAGGAGCTTTATCTCCCTGTGCGTCCCGACATGCGTGATACGAGATGTCGCATTCTTTGGCTGCGCTGTACATAGAGTTGCCTGCACGACGTAACGCTAAAAACTGGGTCCATTTTTCTACAGTTATCGCTTTGCCGGAGGGCATATGTTCCCTTTACTGATTTACTGGCACGATTCACATACTTCAGGATTCTCTAACCCGCATTCTATAGGGGTATCGTCTTTAAAAGGATCATAACGTTCACCCATCATTTCTGTGGGTAGTTCTTCAGCTTCTTCCATTACCAACTAAACCTTTGGTTCATGATCTCTTCAACAAAATCGCGGGGGTCTTGACTGAGGATATCCCGGAACGCATCTTTATGGTGGTGGATATCATTTAACTCGTGGTGTAACTGCTCCCCATCACGATCTAGATCATCCCACTGCTTCTCAAGTTCTTCAACACGGTGGGTAAGTTCTATATATGCCCACGTTTCTATTGTCTCTAACCTAGTTTCAAGACTTTTGAAATCGATACCTTCTAATGCCCGCTCTATTGAATCGAGACGGCTAAGAACTACAGTAGGTTCCCCCACATCTTCCATGTCTTGCTGCAACTGCACAATATCGGTAGACAATGTATTAATCTTGTTGCTTACCGCTGCGGCATTCCACACTATAACGGCGCTCACTGAAGCCACCGTCATAATAAGGCCAAGGGTCAACCGGCTGATACGGACCTGTTTAAAGTCGTTACTTATATCGTCTTCAGCCATAAGAGAATAAGATAGCAGAAAAAAATTTTTAGTGGGTAAAGAGGTGTGATATTCTAGAATAATGCAGGCAGAAGAGGTAGGACAACGAGCGGACGCTTGGGCTGACGCTATCAAAAAAATTGTTAAAGCTTTAACTGCTGTCGCTGTAGCAGTAGGAGGGGCAATAACAGCAATGATAATGTGGTGGCCTTCCTCAGATCCAACACCGCCACTTTCACCCCCCAGCAATGGCGTTA
>Ga0308009_10001241_pt1 | contig 15440 bp, 7 predicted proteins | sample Neamet127_FD_203134 | JGI IMG/M metagenome (GOLD analysis project Ga0308009, IMG submission 203134) | Marine microbial communities from water near the shore, Antarctic Ocean - #127 | ecosystem: Environmental > Aquatic > Marine > Unclassified | place: Southern Ocean | collected 2014-07-24
CGCCCGATAGCGGCGGGTGCGCGACATCTCGTTCGAGATGTCTTCGAACATGAAGGCCAGCGCCCCGTTCGGATGCGGACGGCCGATGACGCGGTAGGTCTGGCCGCCCGGCAGGCTCCAGGTCTCTTCGAAAATGCCCATCGAGGCCTCTTCCTCCAGCCGGGCCAACTGCTTGCGCCAGCTGCGGTAGTCGCGCGGTTCGGGGATCATCGCCTTGGCCCGCATCGCGTCAAGGAAGGCGTTCAGCGAGGGCCGGGCAATCAGCATCTCCGGCGCAAGCGTCGTCAGGTCGGCCAGTGCCGGGTTGAACATCTGCAGGCAGCGGGAGCGGTCGAAGATCGCAAGGCCGATGGGCAGGTCGGCGAAGGTCTTGGTCAGCGTCTGCATGAATTCGCGCAGCGCGGTCTCGGCCTGCACGGCCTTGTCTGCGGCAAGCGCGTAGCACAGTGTCTCTTCGCCCTGCGGCACCCGGACAAGATCGTACCACTCCGCGCCGCTGGGCATCTGAAGCTTCAGTCGGGGCAGGCGGCTGGCTGGGGTGGCGGGCTGATCGAAAAGCCTTGGCAGGGGCCAGGACAGATCCTCGTCTTCCGGCAAAAGCTCGACCGCGCGGATCAGGTAGGCATGGTTGGCCCAGATCACCGACCCGTCCGTCGCTTCCTTCCACATCAGGACCGGCGCGCGGGACAGGACGGCGCGCTGGGCCATCACCTCCTGCTGCAGGGCTGCGGACGAGGCGGCGTCACCCTGGCCGGATCGCAGGTCGGTCTGCCCACCGTCGACAGTCAACCGGGTCAGGCCGGAAACATGTTCGGCCGTCAGAACCAGGGGCGGTGCGGTGCCAGGCTGCGACGGGATCTGAACCTGACCGATCCGGGGCAGGGTCGCCAGGCGTTCGGCAAGATTCGGGAATTCCGGGCCGAAGCGGGCCATCAGGCGCCCCCAGGCGCGCTGGTCCTCGCCTTCCGGCAACAGCGTCCGGGCGGAGGGCGAGGCATCGACCAGGCGTTCGCCATCGAACAGGAACGCGATACGCGCAGGGGTCGCATCGAAAATGCTGGGCACCCTCGCCGGCCGGCAGGCGATCCAAGCCTGCATCAATGCCAGCGCCGACAGCGCGACCAGCATCGCGGTCAGCACCAGTCCCAAAGCCATCGCCAATTCGCCCATAACGCAACGCCCCCAAGAAGGACTCAACTTTAACGAACGCTAGGCGTGGAAGAGTTAATTGCCGGTTAACTGCGCCTTACTCGGCGAGACGCACGTTCTTGCCCAAGCCCCCGGGTGTCGCCGGAGCCACAAGGTCGGCCGCATCCCAGACCGCCTCGACCACCGCGCCGGACCGGTCGGGCCGATCCTCGGGGGCAAGAAAAGGATCGGTTGCATTGGCAAAGGACAACTTCGCCCCCGACCGTTCCAGAAGCGTCTTCGCGATGAACAGGCCAAGTCCCATCCCTTCATAGCCCGGGCGCAATTCGGCGTCGGGCTCGGACCGGCGGGCACGGACGAAGGGGTCGCCGATCCGGCCGATGAGGTTCGGCGGAAAGCCGTCTCCGTCGTCGGTGATGCGGATGATGATCCGCCGCGCGGTCCATACGCCCTCGACCCAGACCCGCGCACGGGCGAAGTCGACAGCATTCTGCACCAGATTGCGCAGCCCGTGGATGATCTCGGGCCGCCGAAGCACGACGGGCTGTTCCGTGGCCCCGTCTTCACTGGACGCGAAGGCGAACTCCACCCGTTTGCCCCGCGCCAGATGCGGTTCGGCGGCCTCGCGGAGGACGGCGGACAGCGGTGCCTGCCGCAGGTGACGGTCGTCCTTCCCGACCCGTCCCATGTCGCGCAGGATGTCGCGGCAGCGATCGGCCTGGGCGCGGATCAGGCGGGCGTCCTCCTGCAGGTCGGGCTGGTCGCCAAGTTCCTCGATCAGCTCGGCGCTGACCAGCTTGATGGTGGCCAGCGGCGTTCCCAGCTCATGCGCCGCGGCGGCAACGACCCCGGCAAGGTCGGTCAGCTTCTGTTCGCGCGCCAAGGCCATCTGGGTGGCCAGAAGCGCCTCGGACATCGACCGCATCTCGGTCGCGACCCGGCGGGAATAAAGGCCGAGGAACAGGATGCCGATCACGATCGACAGCCAGAAGCCGAAGATGAAAAGGGGCGGGATCTCCAGTTCGCGTCCGTCGGTGAACCGCAGGGGGACGTGCAGGAACAGGGCCGTGGTCACCACGAGGATCGCGAGCGTCCCAAGAGCGATGGTCGACCGCAGCCGCAACACGCTTGCCGAGATGGTGACCGGTGCGAGGACGAGGATCGCGAACGGATTGGTCAGCCCGCCGGTCAGGAACAGAAGGAAGGCCAGCTGCGCCAGGTCGAACAGCAACGTCAGGAACGCCTCGACCTCGGTCAGGCGCCGGTTTTCCGGGAACAGCATCACCAAGAGCAGGTTCGCCAGCACCGACAGGCCCACCGCCATTGCCGACAGCCCCAATGGCAGGTCCAGCCCGTAGATCCGGCTTGCCACCAGAATGGCCGCGACCTGACCGGCTATCGCCATCCAGCGCAGGACGATCAGCGTGCGCAGCCGCACCCAGTTGGCCCCGGCGTCGCGGGCCTGAAAGCCGGTGGCCAGGGTTGCCATGCTGTGACCGGATGCCCCTCTGCTGCACCCTCCATTGTTAGGGGCACCCCTCTCCGAGATCAATGCGACCCGTCAAACCGTTCGGGTGAGCAGCCGTCACCAGGCTTCCTGCCGCATTTGGCGCCGCAGTTGCTGCCGCGTCGCCGGGGGCCGCCGCGTGGTATGAGCCGGTGATGCGCCATTGGTTCGGGCGGAATGGCAGACGCGCTCGAATGCCGCGGATCGCAGTCGATCTGCCTCGATCCATGCATGGCCTGAGCGGCGCAGCCCACCGGCAAGCGTGGGCGCAACCCGTCCACGGTGACGCTGCCGTCCAGACCGGCCAGACGATGAAAGCCCCGTTCGGCATGGCGTTGCGGCAGATCGAGCCATGGGAACGCCACTGGTCCGAGAGACCAGGGCGAGGCGGCTGCGTCGAGAGCCTGTTGCGGTTGATCAGCCTGGGCCGGGAAGTGCCCGACTTCAGCACGCTCAGCCGTCGCCAGAAAACGCTGACCGTGAACATCCTGCATCAGGGTTCGCAGGGACCAGTCTTCATTTCCTCGACCGTCGCGCGCTTGCGCCCCATCGCAACCGTCTTGGCCTTGCCCCCCAGTTCACGGCTCGGTTGCGCGGGCCCTCTGTCCCGCCCTCGAACCGATGGCAGGCGGGCCTTCGACTTGCGACCGCCGTATTTCTGCTCTGACGGCAAACGTGGTCGTGGCGGTCCCGTGACGAACGTGGCCGATGGTGCCTTCTTCCATTCCTGCGAAACGATCGGACCACCACATCGCGGGATCACTTGCCTTGCGACTTTGACGAGTTCGGCCAGATCGGCAGCTGGCGAGCGAAGAAGGAATCCTGCTGGCAACGCTTGTCGTCGCACTTCGTGCGCTCCTCGCCGAGGGGGCGAAAAGCGCCGCAGGCGAGAGGCGAGCGGTCCCGTCAGGCGCGAAGGGTGCCGCCGGTCGCCTTGGTCACCTTTTCGATGATCTTCGCTGAAACGGCCTCGATCTCGGCCTCGGTCAGGGTCTTGTCCTGCGGTTGCAGGCGGACGGTAAGGGCGATGGACTTCCTGCCCGCGCCCATCTGCGCCTCGGCCTTGTCGCCGGTGAACTGGTCGAAGACACGGACGCTGTCGATCAGGGCCTTGTCGGCACCTTGGGCTGCGTTGACGGCGGTGAGGGCCTCGACTTTCGCGTCGACGACGAAGGCGAAGTCGCGGTCCACGGCCTGCAGGTCGCTGATCGTCAGCGCCGGGCGGGTGGGCGTCTTCACCTTGGGCGCGGGGACGTTGGCGATCAGGATCGTGAAGGCGACTGCGGGGCCCTTGACGTTCATCGCCTGGCAGACGCGCGGGTGGACCTCGCCGAAGGTGGCGAGGGTGTTGGGTCCGAGGCCGATCATGCCGGAGCGGCCGGGGTGCCACCAGTCTGCCACCTTGCGGGTGATCTGCACGCGGGCGGGTGCGCCGAGGGCTGACAGCACCGCCTCGGCGTCGGCCTTGGCGTCGAAGACATCGACCATGCGGCGGGAGCCGTGGGGGTCACGCTGGGCCGCCGCGCCGACCAGAAGGCCGGCGGCCTGCAGGTGCTGGTCCCCGGGTTCGCCGCCGTGGAAGGCCGGGCCGATCTCGAACAGCGCCAGGTCCATGAAGCCGCGCGCCTGGTTGCGGGCGGCGGCTGACAGGAGGCCCGGGAGGAGGTCGGGGCGCAGGTGGGTCATCTCGGAGGAGATGGGGTTCTCGACGCGGACGGCCTCGGTCCCGCCGCCGAAGAGGGCTGCCGATCTGGCGTCGATGAAGCTGTAGGTCACCGCTTCGTTGTAGCCCAAGGCCGCGATGGTGCGGCGGGCGGTGCGTTCGCGGATTTGCAGGGGCGTCAGGATCGGTTTCGGCACGCCCGGCAGGCTGCGGGCCATCGGCGCGCCTTGGAGTTTGCTCAGGCTGGCGATGCGGGCGACCTCCTCGACCAGGTCGGCGTCGCCGAGGATGTCGGGCCGCCAGGTGGGCGGGGTCACGGCATTGCCGTCCAGGATGAAGCCGAGGGCCGCAAGCGTGGCGCGCTGGGTCGCCTCGGGGATGTCCATGCCGACAAGGCTGACCACGCGGGCGGGGTTCAGCTGGAAAGTCCGGGTCGGGTCGATCGGGGCGCCGTCCTGCACCACGGTGCCAGCCTCGCCGCCGCAGAGGTCGAGGATCATTTGCGTCGCGAGTTCGAGGCCGGGAAGGGTGAAGGCCGGATCGACGCCGCGCTCGAACCGGTAGCGGGCGTCGGAGTTGATCTTCAGCGCGCGCCCCGTCGCGGCGATGGTGATCGGGTCCCACCAGGCGGATTCCAGGAAGACGTCGGTGGTGTCGGGCGAACAGCCCGAAGCCGCACCGCCCATGATCCCGGCCAGGGATTCCGGGCCGTGGTCGTCACTGATCACCATCTGACCGGGGGTCAGGGTGTAGGTCTTGCCGTCAAGCGCGGTCAGCGTCTCGCCGTCGCGGGCGGGGCGGATAGTCAGGTCGCCCTTCACCTTGGCGGCGTCGAAGACGTGCAAGGGGCGGTTCAGCCCGAAGGTGACGTAGTTGGTGATGTCCACCAAGGCCGAGATGGGTCGCAGGCCGATGGCCTTGAGCCTCCCTTGCATCCAGTCGGGCGAGGGGCCGTTCTTGACGCCACGGATCAGGCGACCGGCGAAATGGGGGCAGCCTTTGGCCTTGAGGCTCGGGTCGATGTGGACGCCGATGGGGGTGGGGAAGGTGCCCGTGACGGGGGTGGCAGTGACGGGCTTCAGCTTGCCCAGGCCCCGTGCCGCAAGGTCGCGGGCGATGCCTTGGATGCCAAGGGCGTCGGGGCGGTTGGGGGTGACCTTGATCTCCACCATCGGGTCGTTGAGGCCGCGATAGTCGAGGTAGCGCACGCCGAGGGGGGCGTCGGCGGGCAGTTCGATGATGCCGTCGTGGTTGTCCGACAGCATCAGCTCGCGTTCGGAGCAGAGCATGCCGTTGGAATCGACCCCCCGGATGTTTCCGGGCTTCAGGTCGACCCCGGTGCCGGGGACATGGGTGCCGGGCGGGGCGAAGACGCCGATCAGGCCGGTCCTGGCGTTCGGGGCGCCGCAGACGACCTGCACTTCCTCGGTGCGACCGCCGGGGCCGTCGGGCCAGGTTTCCACCCGGCAGACGCGCAGGCGGTCGGCATTGGGGTGCTGGACAGCCTCGATCACGCGACAGATGCGGAAAGCGCCAAGCCGGGCGGCCGGATCCTCGATGCCTTCAACCTCAAGGCCAAGGTCGGTCAGCGCCTCGGCCAGCGCGTCGACGGTGGCCGTGGTCTCGAGGTGATCTTTCAGCCAGGCGAGCGTGAATTTCATCGAAGGCGGTCCCGTTGCACTGCGCGACCGGGATTAGCGGAAAGTGACGGGAAGGGGAAGCGCCAGGGCGCGGTTCAGCCGGAAACCCAGATGTAGGCATAGATCAGGCCGAAGAGGACGGGTTGCTGGAGAAGATAGATCAGCAGGCTGTGCCGGCTGGGGAAAGCGATGGCCCGGGTCAATGGCGTGGGTGGCGTGCCGCGCCAGAGATCGAGCCGCAGAGCCTTTGCAGTGGCGATCCCGGCGAGCGCAGGGGCCGTCCATGGGATGAGTGGAATGTAGTCGCCCATCATGGGCCGGGTTTCGGCAAGGCCGATCCAGACCAGCCAGAGCGGATCAAGGGCGGCGAAGCGCGGACCCCAGGCTGCGGCGAAGAAGACGGCGGCCAGGGCGAGCGTGACGGGCCATGGCAGGCGCAGCGCGATCAGGCCGATCAGCGCGATCACGGCCATTGCGTGCAGGATTCCGAACCAGATGGGTCCGACGGGCACGAGCCAGATGCTTGCGATGGTTACAAGCAAGGCGGCGGCCGCAAGCTTTGCCCAGCGCCTCCAGAATGCGGGCCAGCGAATGCCCTGCCCATGTGCCAGCCAGAGGCTGATGCCCATCAGGAACAGGAAGCTGCCGGCGATCAGGCGGGCGGAGTAGTACCAGAAGGGCTGGAACATCGTGTCGCGGGCAATGAAGCCGAACAGCGCGAGGTCGAAGGTGAAGTGGTAGATCACCATGGCGACAATCGCCAGTGACCGTGCCAGATCGATCGAACCAAGACGGGGAGCGGGTGGGGTATCGGTCAGAGTCATGCAGCGACAGTGGCTTGGAACCGCTCTGACTGCAAGTGGGGCTGCATGCTTGTGTGTTTCATGCAGGGCGACCTGGCCTTCGCCGGTCAGCTGACGCGGCACCTCGCGCAGGGACGGGCGCGAGATGAAACAGGCGTCGGACCGGTCCGTCGCGTCCAGGTTGACGCCGGGTTCCAGGCCTTGGGTCAAGACCTTTCGGCGCAGGCCTTCCAGGCAAAGCGTATTCTGCTGCGGTTGTCGGTGTCCAAGGCTGCGTTCATAAAGCAGTACGTCTGCATGATCTGCGAACCGCCGCAGGCCGTGGCCCGGCGCGGGCGCGAGACTGGCCAGGGGGCTGTGGCCCCGCGTTCTTTTTCGGTTGGATCGTGCCGGGATGGGGGTCAGATTTCCTCGACCGCCAGAACACCCTGGACGGCCTTGATCGCGCCCTTGACCTGCGGAGTGATCGGATAGCTGTCGGGCAGGGCGATGTCGATTTCGCGGCCCCGCGCATCGGTGATGCAAAGGGTGATCATGGCGCGGCTCCGGCCTTCGACACGGGCAAGAAGCGCGGCAAGCGAGACGGCCGCCTCGGGGCGGGCAAGATGGATGCGAAGATCGGGGGCCCCTGCCTGGGCCGCGACCGTTTCGATGGGGGCGACCGCCTGCGCGAGAAGTTTCAAGGTCTCGCCTTCCAGTTCGGCCTTCACCGTCAGGACCACGTTCTGCCCGGCGTCGAGAAAATTGCGCGAGGCTTCCAGCACTTCGGAGAAACAGGTGACTTCGTAAAGGCCGGTGGGATCGGAAAGCTGGACGAAGGCAAAGCGGTTGCCACGGGCGGACTTGCGTTCCTGTCTGGACGAAACGGATCCGGCGAGTTTGGCGATGCAGGGGCCGCGTTCGGCTTTAAGCGTCACCTGGGCCAGGGTCTCGACCCCCTTGCGTTTCAGCGCGGACATGTAGTCGTCCAGGGGGTGACCAGACAGGTAGAAGCCCACGGCCTGATGTTCCTGTGCCAGCCGCTCGACCGGCAACCAGTCGTCTCGGAAAGGCAGGCGGGGTTCGGGGATGTCGGCCCCGCCGCTGCCAAACAGCGAATTCTGGGCCGAGGCTTGCGCCTCGTGGACGGCGGCGGAATAGGCGACAAGGGGGTCCAGCGCCTCGAACACGCGGGCGCGGTTGGGGTCGAGGCTGTCGAAGGCACCGGCACGGGCCAGCATTTCAAGGGGGCGTTTGCCGATGCGTTTCAGGTCCACGCGGCGGGCGAAGTCGAAGAGGCTGGCAAAGGGCCGCTCTTCCGCCCTGACGGGCGTCATCGCTGCCGCGGTGCCGAGCGAGGACGCCGGGGACGGCGGATGCGCGATCCGGCGCGCCTGCACGATCAGTTGCATCGCATCGAGACCGACGTTCTTCAGGGCACCCAGCCCGTAGACGATGGCCCCGTCCCGCACGGTGAAGCTGGCCAGAGAGGCATTGACGCAAGGTGCCATGGTGGCAAGGCCCAGCTTGTCCACCTCGCGCTTGTAGACCGCCAGCTTGTCGGTGAGGTGGATGTCGCAGTTCATCACCGCTGCCATGAACTCGGCCGGGTAGTTGGCTTTCAGATAGGCGGTCTGGTAGCTGACCACGGCATAGGCCGCCGCGTGCGACTTGTTGAAGCCGTAGTTGGCGAATTTCTCAAGCAGGTCGAAGACCTCGCCCGCCTTCGCCGCCGGAATGCCGTGGGTGGCCTTGGCCCCTTCGATGAACTTGGGGCGTTCACGGGCCATTTCCTCGGGGTTCTTCTTGCCCATCGCCCGGCGCAGAAGGTCGGCCCCGCCGAGGCTGTAGCCCGCCATGACCTGGGCAATCTGCATCACCTGTTCCTGGTAGACGATGATGCCCTGGGTCTCGGCCAGGATATGGTCGATCGTCGGATGGATCGATTCGCGCTTCCTGAGCCCGTTCTTCACCTCGCAATAGGCGGGGATGTTCTCCATCGGACCGGGACGATACAGGGCCACCAGCGCCACGATATCCTCGATGCAGGTGGGTTTCATGCGCCGGAGCGCGTCCATCATGCCCGAGCTTTCGACCTGGAAGACGGCGACCGTCCTGGCGCTGGCGTAAAGGTCGTAAGCAGGCTTGTCGTCGAGCGGGATCAGGTTGATGTCGAACGCGATGCCGCGCAGCGCCAGCAGGTCCATCGCGTTCTGGATCACGGTCAGGGTCTTGAGGCCGAGGAAGTCGAACTTGACCAGACCCGCCGCCTCGACCCATTTCATGTTGAACTGGGTGGCGGGCATGTCGGACCGCGGGTCGCGGTAGAGGGGGACCAGTTGGTCCAAAGGCCGGTCGCCGATCACCACGCCTGCGGCATGGGTCGAGGCGTTGCGGTAAAGGCCCTCGATCTGCGCGGCATAGTCGAGGAGGCGTTTCACGACCTCTTCCTTCGCGGCCTCGCGCAGGCGCGGTTCATCCGCCAGCGCCTTGGTGATCGAGACCGGCTTGACGCCTTCGACCGGGATCATCTTCGACAGCCGGTCAACCTGCATGTAGGACATCTGCAGGACCCGGCCCACGTCACGGACGGCGGCCTTGGACAGAAGCGCGCCGAAGGTGATGATCTGCGCCACCCTGTCGCGGCCATAGCGGTCCTGGACGTAAGAGATCACCTCTTCCCGCCGGTCCATGCAGAAGTCGATGTCGAAGTCGGGCATCGAGACGCGTTCGGGGTTCAGGAAGCGTTCAAAAAGCAGCGCATAGCGCAACGGGTCGAGGTCGGTGATCGTCAGCGCATAGGCAACCAGAGACCCGGCACCAGAGCCGCGGCCTGGACCGACCGGGATGTGGCGGTCCTTGGCCCATTTGATGAAGTCGGCAACGATCAGGAAATAGCCCGGAAAGCCCATGCCTTCGATCACGTCAAGCTCAAAGTCCAGGCGGGCCTGATAGTCTTCGGGCGTCGCGGAATGGGGGATGACCTTGAGCCGGGCCTGCAACCCTTCATTGGCCTGACGGCGGAGTTCCTGCACCTCGTCATCGGCAAACCGCGGCAGGATCGGCTTGCGCTTTTCCGCGGCATAGGCGCAGCGGCGGGCGATCTCGACGGTGCTCTCCAATGCCTCGGGCAGGTCGGCGAACAGGGCGACCATCTCGGCTTCGGACTTGAAGCAGTGCTGCGGGGTCAGACGGCGACGCGGCTGGCTCTGGTCGACATAGGCGCCTTCGGCGATGCAGATCAGGGCGTCATGGGCCTCATACATTTCGGTCTTGGGGAAATAGACGTCGTTGGTGGCCACGATTGGCAGGCCCAGGTCATAGGCAAGGTCGATGGCCCCGCGTTCGGCAAGAGCCTCGGCTTCCGACAGCACGCCGTCGGGGCCGGGGTGGCGCTGAAGTTCGACATACAGGCGGTTCGGGTAGATCGCGGCAAGGCGTTCCAGAAGCGCGCGCGCCCTGGCCTGCTGACCGGTGGCGTGGAACCGGCCCAAGGGGCCTTCGGGACCGCCGGTCAGGCAGATCAGGCCCTCGGCATTCTGCTGGAGTTCGTCGAGGGTCACCTGCGGCAGATTGGCGGACCCGGTCATCGCGCCGTCGATGTAAAGCCGCGTGTTGAGCCGCATCAGGTTCATGTAGCCCAGCTCGTTCTGGGCCAGAAGGACGATGGGCGCGGGAAGACGAGGCTTTTCGCCTGGTTGTGCCGGATCGTGCGCGATGGCGATCTGGCAGCCAAGGATGGGCTGCACGCCCGCATCTTTCGCCGTGACGGAAAACTCCAGCGCGGCGAACATGTTGTTCGTGTCGGTCACGGCGACGGCGGGCATCTGCGCCTTGACGCAAAGATCGACCAGCCTCTTCACCGGCACCGCGCCTTCGAGCAGCGAGTGTTCGCTGTGGGTTCGAAGATGGATGAATCGAGGGGACGCGCCGGACATGAGGCAAGCGTTACGGGTGGCACAGGCCAATGGCAAGCGGGCTTTCCGTCGCCGGAATTTTCGGCAAATCCTTCAAACAGCTTCGTCTTTTCCCGACAAGTTTGTTCTTGCCTTGAATCGGCCGGGCCTTCTTGATGGAGTGACAACACCAAGGGCCGCGTGGGTCGCTTTACGCCGCATCGGGCGAACACGCAAAGAGCTTTCCTGGGGAGACCGCGGCGGACTGACGCATGAGCACAGCGTTTCTGTTGAACGGAACGCCGGTTCGCATCGAGGGGGAAGCCCCGACGCGGACCCTGCTGGACTGGCTGCGTGACACGCGGGGCCTGCGCGGCACAAAGGAAGGCTGCAACGAGGGGGACTGCGGGGCCTGCACGGTGATGGTCACCGATGCCGAAGGGTCAAAGGCGCTGAACGCCTGCATCCTGTTCCTGCCCCAATTGCATGGCAAGGCGGTGCGGACGGTCGAAGGGGTGTCGGGGCCGAAAGGTGAAATGCACCCGGTGCAGGCGGCGATGGTCGCGCATCATGGCTCGCAGTGCGGATTTTGCACTCCCGGGTTCGTGGTCAGCATGGCGGTGGCGCATCTGAATGGGGCGCGGGATCATGATGACCAGTTGGCGGGGAATCTGTGCCGGTGCACGGGCTATGCGCCGATTGTCCGGGCGGCGGAGGCGGCTGTCTTGGAGCCGGTGCCAGAGTGGATGACCGCTGATGCGCTTTCTCTTCCTCAAATATCCCCGGAGAGGTCTGGAGAGGCAGGCGGCCTCTCCAGCGGGTTCCGCCCGCGCGACAGTGACGAACTGGCGGAATGGTATCTGGCGAACCCCGATGCCGTGCTGGTGGCGGGCGCGACGGACGTGGGGCTTTGGGTGACCAAGCAGCTGCGCGACCTGAAGCCCGTCGCGTTCCTCAACGGCGTCGTGGACCTGAAGGGGATCGAGGTGCAGGGCGGGCAGCTGCATGTGGGCGCTTGCGTGACGATTTCTGCGCTGCGGGAGGCGGTGACGGACCCGCTGCCGTCGTTTGGCGAGCTTCTCCGACGGTATGCCAGCGTGCAGGTGCGGAATGCGGCGACGATCGGGGGGAACATCGCGAACGGCTCGCCAATCGGGGACGGGCCGCCTGCGCTGATCGCATTGGGGGCAACGCTTCATCTGCGGCGCGGGGACGAGATGCGGTCAATGCCGCTGGAGGATTTCTTCCTGGAGTATCGCAAGCAGGACCGGAAGCCGGGAGAGTTCGTGGCTGGGGTGTCGTTCCCCGAGCGGGCCGAGGCGCTGCGCTGCTACAAGATTTCCAAGCGGTTCGATCAGGATATCAGTGCGGTTTGCGGGTGCTTCAATGTGGTCGTGGATGATGGTGTTGTGACCTCGGCACGGATCGCGTTCGGCGGCATGGCTGGGGTGCCGAAGCGGGCAGCCTTGACCGAGATGGCGCTGGTGGGCAAGCGCTGGACCTTGGCGACCGTCGAGGCGGCTGCAGAGGCGATGGCGGGGGATTTCGCGCCAATGTCGGATATGCGGGCCTCGGCTGGCTACCGGATGCTGACGGCGCAGAACCTGCTGCGGCGCTATTTCCACGACCTTGCGGGCGTGCCGGTGTCGGTGCTCGAGGTCACGCCATGAGCATGGGCAAAGCCCTGCCGCATGATGCCGCCCCGCTGCATGTGACCGGGCAGGCGCGGTATGTCGATGACCTGTCCGTGGCCGATGCGCTGCATCTGGCGTTCGGTCTTTCGACCGTGGCGCATGGCGAGATCACGGGGCTGGATCTGTCGGCGGTGCGGTCGGCCCCCGGTGTGGTCGCGGTGCTGTCGGCGGAGGATCTGCCGGACATGCCCGACTGCTCGCCGTCCGCGCATGACGAGCCTCTGCTGGCGGTGGGCACGGTGCATTACGTCGGGCAGCCGGTGTTTCTGGTGATTGCGGACAGTCACCTCGCGGCGCGGAGGGCGGCGCGGTTGGGGAAGGTTTCCTACCGGGAGCTGCCGGCGCTGCTGACGGTGGACGACGCCCTGGCGGCGAACAGTCGGTTCGAGCAGGGGCCGGTGGTCTGGGCGAAGGGCGATGCGGCGCGGGCGATTTCGGCGGCGCCGCGCATCGTCGAGGGGTCGTTCGAGGTCGGGGGGCAGGAGCACTTCTATCTGGAGGGGCAGGTCGCTGCGGCGCTGCCGCAGGAGGGGGGGGACATGGTTGTCCACTCCTCGACCCAGCATCCGACCGAGGTGCAGCACAAGGTGGCCCATGCGCTGCACCTTCCGATGTCGGCGGTGCGGGTGGAAGTGCGACGGATGGGCGGCGGGTTCGGCGGCAAGGAATCCCAGGGGAACGCCTTGGCGATCGCCTGTGCGGTGGCGGCGCGTCTGACGGGGCGGCCAGCCCGCATGCGCTATGACCGGGATGACGACATGGTCATCACGGGCAAGCGGCATGATCTGCGGATCCGGTACCGGGCGGGGGTGGATGATCAGGGGCGGATCCTGGGGCTGGAGTTCACCCATCTCTTCCGCTGCGGCTGGTCGCAGGATCTGAGCCTGCCGGTCGCGGACCGGGCGATGCTGCATGCCGACAACTGCTATCACCTGCCGCATGTGCGGATCGAGTCGCACCGGCTGAAGACCAACACCTGCAGTGCCACGGCCTATCGCGGGTTCGGCGGACCGCAAGGCATGGTGGGGATCGAGCGGGTGCTGGACCATGTGGCATTTGTGGTGGGCCGCGAGCCGCTGGAGGTGCGCAAGGCAAACTTCTATCGCGCGATGGCGAATGCGGATGCCTCCGGCGGGGATATTTCGGCAAAGATGAAAGGCCGGGCGCGCGGGGCGGAGGTCGATCTGTCCTCACGCGGGGCGGCGGCTCCGGTCGGGTCGCAGGAATTGGCCGCGGACGGGCGGGTGCAGACCACGCCCTATCACATGCCGGTGGAGGATTTCATCGGGCATGAGCTGGTGGCAGAGCTGGAACGGACGTCTGGCTATGCGGCGCGGAAGGCGGAGATCGCCCGCTGGAATGCCGGGTCGCCGGTCCTGAAGCGGGGGATCGCGCTGACGCCGGTGAAATTCGGGATTTCCTTCACGCTGACCTGGCTGAACCAGGCGGGGGCTTTGGTGCATGTGTACCAGGACGGCTCCATCGCGCTGAACCATGGCGGGACCGAGATGGGACAGGGGCTGTTCCAGAAGGTGGCGCAGGTGACGGCGTCGGTCTTTGGCGTTGATGTGGGGATGGTGAAGATCACCGCGACGGATACCGCGAAGGTGCCGAACACCTCGGCCACGGCGGCCTCGTCGGGATCGGACCTGAACGGGATGGCGGCGAAAGCGGCGGCGGAGACCATTCGCGGGCGGCTGGCGGAGTTCATTGCCGAGAAGCATCAGGTGAAACCCTCCACGGTGAAGTTCGTGGATGGGACGGTGCGCGTGGCGGGTGAGGTCTACGACTGGGCGCGGGTGGTTGCCTGGGCCTATCAGGCGCGGGTCAGCCTGTCCTCGACCGGGTATTACGCGACCCCGAAGATCGTCTGGGACCGGGTGAAGGGCACGGGGCGACCGTTCTTCTACTTCGCCTACGGGGCGGCGGTGACCGAGGTGGTGATCGACCGGCTGACCGGAGAGAACCGGGTCCTGCGGACGGATATCCTGCATGACACGGGGACCAGCCTCAACCCGGCGCTGGACGTGGGCCAGGTCGAGGGCGCCTATGTGCAGGGCGTCGGATGGTTGACGACCGAGGAACTGGTCTGGGACGGCAAGGGGCGGTTGGCGACCCATGCGCCCAGCACCTACAAGATCCCGGCCTGTTCGGACCGGCCCGACGTGTTCAACGTGGCATTGTGGGGCAAGCCGAACCGGGAGGATGCGGTCGGCAAGTCGAAGGCGGTCGGGGAACCCCCGTTCATGCTGGGGATCTCGGCCCTTTATGCGCTGTCGGATGCGGTGGCGGCTTGCGGCGACGGGTCGGTCTATCCCGCGCTGGACGCCCCGGCGACCGCGGAGCGGGTGCTGATGGCGGTCCGGAGGGTTGAGCGTCATGTTTGATCCGGGAGCATTGGCGGCGGCCTTGCAGGCTCACGGGCGGGTGGCCCGGGTGGTGATCGCGGGCGTGGAGGGGTCGTCTCCGCGCGAGGTCGGGGCGTCGATGCTGGTCTGGGATCAGGGTCAGTCGGGGACGATCGGCGGCGGAGCGCTGGAGTTTGAGGCGGCAGCGAAGGCGCGAGCGTGGCTGGCAGTGATGCCCCCCTCCCCTACTCTCCCCCGGGTCGGGGAGAGGGGGTCCGTTGCGCCCATGGGTGGGCGGAGCGCTGCGCCTGCGCGGGTGGAGCGGGTGGCTCTTGGTCCGTCGCTAGGGCAATGCTGCGGTGGGGCGGTGGTCCTGTGGACCGAGGTGTTCGAGGCGGTGCCGGAGTCTGTGGCCGGGGTCGTGGCGCGGGGGCCCGGCGGGATGCCTTTGGCGGTCAGCCGTGTGCTGGCAGCGGTGCGGGGACAGGGGGTGCGGCCCGTGGCTGGGCTGGTGCAGGGGTGGCTGATCGAGCCGGTTGCCGAGGCCGAGCGGCAGGTCTGGGTCTGGGGTGCGGGGCATGTCGGGCGGGCTTTGGTGTCGGTGCTGGCCCCCTTGCCGGGGATTGCGGTGACTTGGGTGGATGTGGCGGCAGAGCGGTTTTCCGAGGTGGTGCCGGTTGGTGTGACCGTTGTTCCAGCCCGTGACCCGGCGGTGCTGGCGGATCATGCACCGCCGGACGCCGAGCATGTCATCCTGACCT
>Ga0308009_10001244_pt1 | contig 15416 bp, 9 predicted proteins | sample Neamet127_FD_203134 | JGI IMG/M metagenome (GOLD analysis project Ga0308009, IMG submission 203134) | Marine microbial communities from water near the shore, Antarctic Ocean - #127 | ecosystem: Environmental > Aquatic > Marine > Unclassified | place: Southern Ocean | collected 2014-07-24
TTGCAATTGGCCTCAATGCAGCTTTTACAAACCAAGGTGCAAGTTCTATAGCAATTGGTGACGAAGCAGGTAAAACAAATCAAAGCGAACAGGCAGTAGCAATTGGTACTGATGCTGGTCTAACAACACAAGGCACATTGGCAATAGCAATTGGTGGCCTGGCAGGTTCAACAAGTCAAAGTGCAGGTTCAGTAGCGGTTGGTTATCAAGCAGGTAAAACAACACAAGGTTCAAATGCAGTGGCAATTGGTGATCAAGCAGCTATGACTAACCAAGGCGCACAAGCAGTTGCAATGGGGTATTTTGCAGGTAAAACTACACAAAGTTCCGGCGCAGTAGCAATTGGTTATTTTGCAGGTAATACCACACAAGGTGTTAGCTCTGTGGCCGTAGGTGAACGAGCAGGTCTAACCAATCAAGGTGTAAATGCAGTAGCAATTGGCCTCAATGCAGGTCTAACAAACCAAGCCGCAAACTCAATTATAATCAACGCAACTGGTGCAGCTTTACAAAATACCTCAGTAAGTAGGTTTATTGTTAAACCAGTTAGGGCTGTAGCAGGAGCATTGCCAACAGGATTTAAACAAATGGCATACAATCCAAGTACAGGCGAAATTATCTCTTATGGATAATATGTAGTATAATGAATTACGATAAATATATTAAACAGGACGTAAAATAATAATGGCAAATAGATATCCCTTAGTAATTGACACGCTTGATGCGAACAAGATCAAAGAACTCCAAACCGGAGATAATCTTAATCTTGCAGATAATAACATTGTCGGTGTACAAAACATTACAGCGTTGGGTACTATTGAAGCTGCCATAATAACTGTAAACGGCAATAAAGTTGTTGCACAATCATTTACTGAACTAACCGATACTCCTGCAAATTATACAGGGCAAGCAAATAACTTTGTTGCTGTAAATTCTACAGCAACCGGAATAGAATATAAGCCACTAAGTGCATTTGGTACTATTGACGTTGCTAGTATGGAACTCGATGGTAATATTATACCATCAATAAACAATAATTCAGTAATAGGTAACACTAGTTTTAGGCTCGCTAACTTATGGGCAACTGAAGTATATGCAAGCCTAAAAGACTTCAGTGGAACATTAATTTTTAATGCAGCTACTGGTAAAATTGCATATTCGGCACTAGAAGGATTTCCTACTAACGTTTCGGAATTTATAAACGATGTAGGCTTTGCTACAACAGCTGGAATTAATACAGCAATACAAAGTTTCTTTAGCGGTGGAAGTTCACTTGAAGCTGATATTACAGGTAGTATATTTGCTAATGACTCAACAATGCTTATTGACGGAACTGCTGGTAAAATAGTTGGTGACATACACTATCCAACTACAGGTTCAATTACAGCAGGAACAAAAGTACAATTAGGTACAACAGAATTAACATCAACGATTACACCACCAACAAATAATACAGGAGAGATTGGTACATGGGCTAAACGCTTTGGTACAGGATATTTTCAAAATGTAAACGCTAGTGGAAACGTAACAGCAGCAACATTTAATGGTACACTAAACGGAGTACTAATTGGCGAGCATACTGGTAGCGTATTTGGTGAAGACAGTAGTATTATGGTTGATGCTATTAATGGCACATTACACGGAAATGTTACAGGTACAGTTAGCTCTGTAGGTAATCATAGTATTGATGCACTAGGCGATGTTGATACGCTAGGACTATCTGTAAATCAAACTCTTATTTGGAACGGTACTAACTTTGTTCCAGGTAGTAGCTTTAGTCAATCAGATTTTAACACAGCCTTTGGTGCTAAAAGTATTAGAGGACTATCAGATGTAAATGATATTTCATTCGGCGACGGACAAACACTAGTTTATAATTCTGGTAACAGTAGATTCGAGCCAGGATATTCAGACACAGGACTATATGACGGAGACCTAACTGGATCAGTATTTGCAGATAATTCAACATTACTTGTTGATGGAGTAAATGCAAGATTTAACTTTGGTAATAACTCATTAGCAGATTTAAATAACGTAAGTGGCAATGTACCTACAGCTGGACAAGTTCTTAAATGGGATGGCGCACAATGGGCACCAGGAACTGATGTAACGGCTGGCGGTGCAGGTACTGATGCTGATACATTAGACGGCCAAGATAGTCCTTACTTCTTAGCATGGGGTAACTTTACAGGAACTCCTACTACGATAGCAGGTTACGGAATTACAGATAGTGTTACAAATTCTAGCACACATACATTTACAAACAAAACAATCGATGCAGATGGTACAGGCAACTCAATTACAAATATTGATGATGCAAATATTAAATCAGCAGCAGCAATTAGTGCAACTAAGATTGCTGACGGGACTGTTTCAAATCAAGAATTCCAATACTTAAACGGATTATCTAGTGCAATACAAACACAAATAACTGGTAAGGCTGCACTTACTGATATATCAGTAGCACTTGGAGGAGCAAGCGGTGGCGGCAGTATTGCATACAACAATGCTACAGGTGTTATTACACTTAGCCCTGCAGACTTATCAAGCGTAAGTACAGGCGATATTGGATTTAGTTCAGCAACTATATCAACTGCTACAGGTAATACCGACATAACACTAGCACCGCATGGTACTGGTGGAGTTGTTATCAATAGTAACAGTGGTACAGCTGCATTAACTGTTGCTGGTACGCACCTTGGATTAGATGCAGGTCAAGTAGCACCTCGAATTAAACTACTTAATGATAGTGGTTCACCAGCAGTAGGAGATTATGTAGGAGCTGTAACATTCAATCAGCCAGATAGTGGCGGATATGAACAAATATATGGCGGCATTCAAGTAAAAGCTACAAATGTTACTAATGGACAAGAAGAATCAGAAGTTGAATTTCTTGGAATTGATTCCGGTGGTACTAGAATCGGAATGATGATTAAAGACGGCGCAGGTGCTTTATGGCAAGGTGCTGCTGAAAAAGTAGCAGCTACCTATCAGGGCATAAATGTTACAGGGTCTGTATTAATTGGTGGATTGATAACGTTACCTTCATCAATAGGCACAGCAGGCCAAGTACTTACAGTAAATGCTGGAGCAACAGCAGCTGGCTGGGCAGCGGCTGGAGGCGGCGGATCAATTGGAAACTTTACGTTTGCTTCAAGTGTTATAGATACAGATGACAGTAGTAATATAACAGTAACTCCTGCGATGGTAATACAAAGTGATTTAACTGTAGAAAACGATCTTGTAGTTAATAATACTATTAGAGCAAATAAATTTGTAAGTACAGCAGTTGGTAGTCCAAAGATTACATCAGCAACTAATATTGAATTAAATGCAGGCGGCACAGTAATTGTTGGAAGTAGTGCTCTTAGAATAAAAAGTTTTACTACAACAGAACGTAATGCACTAACAGTAGCAACTGGTGATATAATTTATAACTCATCGCTATTAAAAATGCAGATAAGAATAGGTAGTGCATGGAAGTCAATAACTATTAGTGATGATGTTCCAACAAACAACAACCAATTAACTAACGGAGCTGGGTACTTAACAGCAAATGCAGCTAGTGTGTTTACACTGACATCTAATGGTTCAAGTGCTTACAGATTTGCACAAGACACAAGATATTTTCCATTAGCATCTGAAGATGATCCTGTACTATATGTGCGTAGAGGTGAAACTTATAACTTTATTAATAACTCGGGCGGAAGTCATCCATTCCAAATAAGAACTAGCAACGGCGGCTCGGCTTATAACACAGGTGTAACAAACAATGGTGCAGCAAGCGGAACTATTAGTTGGACAGTACCAATGACTGCTCCGTCTACAGTTTACTATCAATGTACTGCACACAGTGGAATGGGCAATACTATTAATATTGTAACTTAGGATTAATATACACTATGGCTGAAAAAGAATATATTATAAGTCTTAAACGTGGTGTAGATTATACAGCGTTTGATGACGAAATGTCTGCAGGATATGGTAGAGGGCTTATACAAGATAGAATTGTTGACGTAGCAAATGCTAGACCATTATCACAACGTAACACACACTACATGCTAACAGAAGAAGAAGTTGTAGAACTTCTTAAAGATGAGCGTGTTGCAGATATTCAAATACCACCAGAAGATAGAGACGATATCGATATTGGTCCTAGAGCAACACAAACAGGAACATGGCGTAAAACATCTGCAACTGATGCTAGTGATTTAAATTGGGGTATGCTTAGAGCTACTACAAGAGAAGACGCCTGGGGCAATGGTGTAACAGATTCTACAAGACCTTTTAATTATAATTTAACAGGCAAAGGCGTTGATGTAGTAATACAAGACTCTGGAATTGATACTGGACACATAGAATTTACAGATGCACAAGGTGCAAGTAGAATTAAACAAATTAACTGGTATACTGAAAGTGGCGTATCAGGAACGCAAAGTGCAAATCATTATAGAGACTATGATGGTCACGGAACGCATGTTGCGGGCACCGTAGCTGGTCGTACAATGGGCTGGGCAAAAGATGCACACATTTACTCAATAAAGGTTGGAGGACTTGAAGGCGATGGCGATAGCGGATCAGGTATCTCTAGTTCAAATTGTTTTGATGTAATTAAAGGATGGCACAATGCTAAGCCTATTGATCCTGCTACAGGATATAAACGTCCTACTATTGTAAACATGAGTTGGGGGTATAGTACTTCGCTATCTAACACTCCGTCAGGCGGATCGTTTAGAGGCACAACATGGACTTATGGTGCCGCAGGGTTTGCATCTGATGCTAATTTACGAGACAACGTAGGAGTATTACAGAAGCTTTATAACAGTGGTGTTAATAGAAAACTAAATGTAAGAGTAACAAGTGTAGATACAGATGTTCAAGAACTCATTGATGCCGGAATACACATTTGTATTGCAGCAGGAAATAGCTATTATTATGTCGCAGCTGAAGGTGACAAAGACTGGCAGAATTATGTAGCAATAAGTGGCTATCCGTATTTCTACCACCGAGGCAGTAGTCCATACGACACAGAAGCGTTTATGGTAGGCAGTCTTGATGTTAGTTACACAGGCGGCAAAGAACAGAAATCAGAGTTTAGTTGTTGCGGCCCCGGCGTAGACATTTATGCAGCTGGAAACAATATTATGAGTGCTAGCTCAGATGATAGTGGCGGCACAAACGATATTGTAACTGGAGGGACATCAAGAGTTGTTCATCCATTAAACAGTTCACAATACTTAATGAAAATATCAGGTACTAGTATGGCATCGCCAAACACATGCGGAATGCTCGCAACAGTACTTGAAGCTAATCCAGGAATGACTGTGTCTGGCTTAAAGACTTGGGCTCATTCTAATGCAACTAAAGATGCAATGTACCAAGGTACAGTAGACAATTGGGACGACTACGATAGTATAAACTGTGGTGGTAATAGTGATTACGCATCTACAGCAATTGTAACAAGTACAGAATATGCTCCACTTGCTAAACAACTTGATGTCCGTGGATTAAAATTGCTAGCATGGGGAGCTAAAGGCGGAGCTACCGCAGTATCAGATTCATTTATACAAAAGGTTGCAAGACAAGTTGAAATGATGTTGGACCCTGTAGGAACAGATGTTGATGCTACTGCACAAGCAGCTGCTATAGCAAAGATGAAATTATCAAATACTGTACAATTTATTGGACATACTAATGGTAGTTATAGTCCTAGCATACTAACTGATGATGCTAATGATTACTATCCGGGATTAGATATTATTAGAAATATGTATAATAATGTAGACTTTATTTGGGAGAGTGACGATAACGGTGGCTCATACACAGCTGACGGACAGATTATGGAAGTAATGGAACACGTATTACATACACTTACTGTGTATGCGTTACCAGGAGCGTACCCAACACAGTTTAATCAAACTAATCAAACTAGTGCTTTATATGACGCATGTGCTCAAGCTATTACTAACAACGTATTTGACACAAGTGGATACAGCGGAACGTGGCCAGGATCTGATCCTGATTTTAGAGCGTTAATAATGCGTGAGTACTATTATTTGTTAACATTAGCAATGTGGGAGTATTTTTCCTTTGCGTCAGGCGGGTCACTAAGTCCTGAATGGAATGATAATAGTAGAACACCATCAGGTGTACAAACTAACAATTCGTTAGGCTATGCACTATACAATAGTTATGGTAAGAAAGTACTTGCTAAACCTAGTGAAACAATACTAGATGCAATGCATGCAACAGATGCGGTATCAGGCTGGGTTCCTACGCAAAATACAAATAGAATAATATATACTCCTTTTGCTACAGCAGACACATTTACTACTAGTGTTCCTGTAGGTGTATCAACATAAATAGTATAACAAGGAAAAAATAAATGGCTGTACAATTAATTAAAATAGGTAATACTGCAAACGATGGCACAGGTGATGACCTACGAGAAGCATTTGTAAAAGTAAATGCAAACTTTAATGAATTAGATCTGCGTGACGACGAGCAAACCGCAGTAACTAATCTTGGTGCAACAGGCGAAGGTCTTTACAAAGAAAAAGTTAATTATGAATTAAGGTTTAAAAAACTAGTAGGAGGCGCAGGTCTTACACTTACAGCTACTGATAATAATATTACAATAACTAATGATAAAGTTTACGATCTTACACAAACTGCCGTAGCAGGTAGTAGCTACGTTACAAAGCAATATGACTTTGCAGATAGTAGAATACTTTATAATAACGTTTATAGCACTCTAGCAGACTTACCTAGTGCAAGCACATATCACGGGTTGTTTGTGCATGTACATGGAACAGGTGGTGCATACTATAGTCATGGTGGTGCTTGGGTAGAGCTTGCAAACAAATCAGATCAACAACCTTTATCTGGAGACACAACACCTGAGTTAGGCGGCAACTTAGACGCTGGCGGATTTAATATTGGAAATGCAGGTGCTATTACGTCAACAGGATTTACAGGAAACTTAATAGGTAATGTAACAGGTTTAGTCAACGGTGTTGATCCTGCTACTAAAAACGATCTTTTTGAAAATATGGATTTTGGTTTTATACCAGCACCAGTTATAAGTAATTTTATAGATTATCACTTTCGAATAATGGATATTGAGCTTGGTAGTTGTCCTACTCCAAATAACGAAGTAGAAATAGACTTTGGCGCTATTGCCGTATAATCTTATTACGATAAATACGTTGTAAGGAATTGATATGGCTAAACTACAGACAAATACAACACTCAGCATAACCAAAAATTGGTTCCAGAAACCTAATGGGTTTACATATCCGATAGCAGTTAGAGTACCTACTCTTGCTTCACTTAATGGCAAGCGTATTCCTGTTGCAATTTTATTGCACGGTAACGGCGGCAACGGGGAAGCAGAGTTAAATAATTGGAATTCGATATTACCTGATCATATCTTAATTGCTCCAACAGGATACTTGAATAGTTGGAACGTAGCACACGAACCAAATAAGGCACCTGACCTTAGTTTTTTACAAGATGTTTGTAATAAATTAAAGACTTACGAAAACGTCGACGGATCAAAAATTAGACTTATAGGATTTAGTAACGGTGCAGGGTTAGCTAATAGGGCATATGTAGCATTAGATGATTCTAGTGTAGATCAAATAGTAACTATTGCTACTTCGTTTATAGCACCAATGTATAAAAATGATAATTTTTATATTCCTATAAATGAAAGTTCAACAGGACCAAATGCTTCAGACTTTCCTATTATCAAAATCCCATATAAGACAAGAAAATTTATTAGCTTTCATGGTTCAACCGATGCTAACTTCCCTTACATAGGCGGAGCTCATAGCTTCGGGTTTACATTCTTATCGGCACAGGCAAGTGCATATGCAGTAGCAAAGGCACAAGGATACGCTGGAGTACAGATACTAGATAATATAGGTGCTGCTGATGTAGGTGGAACATTCAAGTATACTTACGATACTCCATATGGTGATGTATTACATTACAAGTATCCAGAAGGGCATGAAGTTACAGCTGCAATTAAGACTATTGTAAATACTAATTTTACGTTTGTACATGCTAATCAGCCAAATGCTCCTACAGATATTGCTAAAACTAAATGGAATTATAATACTATAAATGTAGTTGATGCTGGAGGAACTTACCCAAGTGCAACTACATTTACATCTGATGGACAAGTTATTACAGCTACAAGTAATGGCGATCCATATCCAGCACTAGCTGGAACATCAATGACAAATACTGGTGAAAGATCGTTTGATAATAATCCAAACTTTATTAAGCCACTAGTTTACAATTTTAGAATTAAAGATAGAGCCGGCGACAATACTGCTAATCCAGATAAAACAGAACTAGGTGGTATGGGTATTTTTGCTAACGGAGTGTTAGCTGCAAATCCAAGTGCTGGTGATCATTCGTTGCCTGGCTCGGACATATATCCGCCAATAGGATTTAATTACAACGCAGTTCATTTACAATCTGCATACGGCGTAGATGATGCTGGTGGACACCCTGAAGCAAACGGCAGTTATCATTATCATGATGGATCATTTTTAAACAGTAGTTGGACAACAAATAAATTATATGCTGCTAATGCATACTATAATCAAACTGATTTTAATGGTGATAAGTTTAGACATATTAGTGGGCATAGTAAAATATTAGGATACTGTTTTGATGGTTATCCTATATACGGTCCATACGGTTATACAACAGGAACCGACATTAATAGTACAGTAGTAAAAATGACTTCAAGCTATTATGTTCTTCCAAACGACAATCATCGTCCTGGAGACTTTAAATATGATAGAGTAATAAATGTTAACAATGTTGGCGATGTTACTCTTACTGCTGGAAGTTTTTTACAAGACTTTGAGTACAGAACTAGTCTAGGAACGTTAGATAGATACAACGGAAGATTTACAAAAACTCCTGATTTTCCAGATGGGACATATGCTTACTTTTTAGCATTTGGAAATGCCCTTGAGTCGGCAAATACAATTATTCATAAAGTAACAGTTGCTAGCGGTATCAATAGCTACGGATCTGGTAACAAATATTATATAACAGGAAAAACTTCTACTTCTCCTACACTTACATTAAGAGAAGGCAACACATACAGATTTGATCAATCTCATAGTTCTAATGCAACGCACCAAATAAGATTTTCATTAACTGGTAACGGACCATGGACTGGTAATCCTCCAGGAGTTGAATATACTACTGGAGTTAAAATAAACGGAACTGCTGGGCAAGCTGGAGGGTATAGTGAAATTACTATTCCTAACGGTTCACCTGATGTACATTACTATTGTATTAATCATAGCGGAATGGGCGGGCAACTTAGTACATATCAACCAACAGCATATCCTTATATCTTTGGTACAGAAACAAAACAAAGTAGAACACTAGTTCCAAGTGCTCCGGATCAAGAAACATTACAAGCAGCATTGTTACAAAGTGCATTATGGAATATAGCAACTGGCACAAAAATTAGTAACCTAATTGAACGCAGTGTTGTTGACATTAAGATGCCTATGGCAAATGGCGTAACTCCTAAATTAAAAGTTATAAGCGGAAGCTTACCTAACGGAACTAGGATTGAAGGTACTAGTGTTGCAGGAACGGTTTACGAAGTTGCATATAATAAAACGTTTGCAGCTACTATACGTGCTACATATAAAGGGTTATGGGAAGACAGAACTATAGAATTTGATGTAACAGGTCCTGATGATCCTGTTTGGGGAACTCCTAAAGGTGACTTACCAATTGGAGAAAATAGTGTTTTTTATGTACTTGATAGTGCTCAGATAAGTTTCCAACTTGCTGCGACAGATACTGATATAGCCGCAGGCGATTCATTATCGTTCTTTATTGCAGATGGCGACGGACTACTTCCTCCAGGAATAACAATGTCCGAGACTGGATTACTAACTGGAATTACTGATCCTCTATTATCTTTAGACAAGCGATATGAGTATGGTGGATATGACTCAGAAGAGTATGGCACACTTCCGTTAGACTATGGTATACTGCCTAGCAACGGGTTCTCAAGTTTCTTTTACGATAGTGAAACATACGATTATAATGAACCAACTGCAAATCCACGTAAGTTAAATAGATACTATCCTTTTGCAGTTACAGTCACCGACGGCGAGTCATTTGTTAAACGAGAATTCCAAATTTACGTAGTTGGCGATGATTTCTTAAAAGCTGACAATACATTAATGTCAGCAAGTACAGGCATATTTAAATCTAGTGCTACTAATGTAAGAAAACCTACATGGATTACTCCAGGTAACTTAGGATTTAGACGAGCTAATAATTATCAAACTGTATATTTAGATATTATTAACAACACTACGCTTGAAGGCAAAATGCTTTACACTCCAGAAGATTTAAACGATGATGGTACTCCTAGTGTAATGCCGCCAGGATTAGTATTAGATAAGGAATTAGGCGAGCTAGTTGGTAATATTCCTTATCAAGCAGCAATAACACAAGATTACAAGTTTACTATACGTGCAACTCGTATGACTACTGATTTAGAAAGTGTTAGTATTGTAGCAACGTATTACGAAGATACAATATTAGGAAAGACTAGTTTTAAAATTGGAAAGCTAAACTTAACTGGATCACTTGATGGTGTTAATGATTTGTTTGAATTAATTGGCAGAGACATCTTACTAGGTAAGAGAAGCTACAAAGTAACAAGCGTCGATGACAGAAATACTGCATACGATATTATTTTCGTAGATCAAACAATTGCTCCTAGCTTAAATTTAGTGCCTAGTCGAACAGCAATAATTGGGCAATCTTATACCTTTATAAACAGACTATCTGAAATACAAAAAGAAAAATACAATAATAGATTTTTAAGATTCACTGAAACAGAAAAGTATAAAATTGCTGGCATTACTCCTTACATTGAATACGAGGTAGAACAACTATCTCCTTCAACAGATGAGATTTACCCAGCAGGTGTTCCAAGACTTATTACTGTAGGAACTAACTATTTTGTAGGTGACATAATTGCAAATACAACAGCTACTGGTGGTGATGGAAAAATATACAAATGTGTAACAGCTCACACAGTATTAGGAACATCTAGCGTACACACGTTTACTAATGCAAACTGGACAGAAATAGCTGAACAAGTATCTGGGATGACGTTAGCTGACAGGGTTGCCGCTACTAAGCAAGTATTAGTAGATGCGTATAACGGACCAGCATATGTACAAGTATTAAACGATCAAGCTACACGCTGGCGCATACATGTACCAAGCACAGCTACTAGTAGAATAGTATCAAATATTAAAGCTCATTTTGTAACAGACGATAGTACTCAGCTATTAGTTAAACTTCTACGAGATAACGAAGATAGAATTCAGTATGATATAAACTTAGCTAGACAGCTTACTGAAGGAAATAACTACGGTATAGGATTGTTTAGAGGTGACTCATTTAGCGAAAATATTATTGTTGCTAATACTAAAGATATTCCAAGTACAACAAAAACATTCACTATGAAAGTTATAGGTGAAATAGATAGTACAATAAAATGGATTACTCCTGCAGCATTAGGAAGTATACCAGCAAACTATATTAGTAATTTAAGAATAGAAGCTCAAACTACAGTTCCTGATACTAGAATGATATATTCAGTTAAGTTAGGTAAGTTACCATACGGTATGCGATTAGCTACTGATGGCGAAATAATTGGTAATGCTCAACAATTTAATACTCCAGGAATGTTAGGACTTACTACATTCGAAAAGAAAGCAGTTAAGTGGGACGGTATTCTTCCAGGTGACACAACCTTTGATAGAAAATATACATTTACAATTGAAGCAAAGGATCGATTTGCGTATACAGCAATAGAAAGAGAATTTACACTTACTGTGTCTGACTTAGATACTAAGAAATATACAGACATATATATGCGTCCATTGTTACCTAGCAATGAACGAATATCTTATGCTAACTTTATTTCAGATAGAACTGTATTTGATCCTGAAAAGATTTATAGAGCAAATGATCCAGAATATGGCATTCGACGTAATTTAGATATGTTAGTGTATGCAGGAATTGAAGGTAAGAAAATAGAAAACTTTGTAGCTGCATCTGCTAAAAATCATAAACGTAAAAAATATATACTTGGTGACTTTAAAACAGCAAAAGCAACTTCAGGAATAGGTTCTACAGCTAAAGATTTATATGAAGTAGTATATATTGAAGTAATAGATCCTGCAAATGCTAAAAAAGGTAAAACTAAGTCTAGCTTTAATATTACTACAACAGATGAAATTACTGTTGACAGTATAGCATATAGTCCAAAAGATGATGATCAAAGATTTAGATCAGGATACGATGCGTTACCAATATATACTAGAGGCGTTACTAAATTCATATTTGAAGAATTAGAAGATACATTAATTATACAAACTAGAGATAGTAGTGATAGTAGTGAAAATCAATTTGTTAATGCAGATAAGAATGACTTTACTGTGACACTAAAAGGCGGATCTGATGTTACAGTTACATTGCAACTAACAGATGCCGAGCCACAAAGACTTAGACCAAAGACTAATACTATTACAACTGATAGTGATGCAGTCAAAGTTAGTCAAGGTTTAGATAATAAGAGATATATATCTAGTGTAGTTAACATGAGAAATAATATTAAACAAATTGGTGCAAATGAAAGAAGTTATTTGCCACTTTGGATGAGAACTCCACAAGCAGGGTTTCAAGAGCTTGATTATGTAACAGCTATTCCAGTTTGTTATTGTAAGCCCGGACAAAGTGCAGATATTTTAAGAAACATTAAAACTAGTGGATTTGATACTAAAACACTTACGTTTGATATTGATAGATATATTGTAAAATCAACAGAAGATATAACCGACGAGCGTTATATCTTGTTCGCAAATTATGAATTTAACGTCTAAGAGCGATAAATAACACAGTAGAGGAAATAAAATGGCTAGTAATATTATAAGTGAAACAATTGATTCAGCATATCCAATTGCGGGTGTGGACAACGATACCCAAGGGTTTCGTGATAACTTTACCATTCTTAAAACAGGACTAGCGACTGCTAAATCTGAAATTACAACATTGCAAAGTACAACCGCTAAATTAAATGCAACAAATGACTTTAACGGGACAAACATTGCAGATGCAAACATACAGTTACAAACATCGCAATATCATAATGTTGGAACAGTAGTTACTGGATTAAACATTAGTTTTCTTAATGGACATTTTCAAACTATAACAACAAACCTTCCAGTAGCTACAACTAGTATTGCCTTTAACTTAGCTGATTGGCCTTCGAGAGCAATGTATTCAGAAATGACTGTAAGCTTTTTAGGTAATGATACAGCTAAATCAGGTACATTTACAGTAGCAGGTGGCGGCACAATTAAGTACGATACAAACTATCCAAAAGTATCTAATACCCCTACGCTTACAATAGATAGTTCAGTTAATCCATTAATGGTTAAGTTTTGGACTTACAACAGTGGAACAACAGTGTTTGCACAATACTTGGGTCAGTATACCTAGAAATGATAAATCCTCTAATAGATAGCTTAGAACATTTTACGCTACGTGAGTTAGAAGAAAAAGTTTCAGATTTACAACGTAAATATTTCATGTCAGCAAATCCGCAAGTTCAAGTACAAATCTCAAACGTACTTGACATCTATAAACAAGAGCTACAAGATCGAAGAGTAATAGAATATAATCGCCAAAATAATCCAAATGAGGGCGAGAATTCACTTGACAATTTGATTAATATCAGTTAAACTGTATACATGCTTATGAAAACAGATGAACTAGGTATTCCACGATTCTCTAATAAAGATCTTATCGATATGATCTATAGTGGTCATGTGGATAAATGCCATGTTGTGCTATGTGACGAAAGTGTTGATGTAGACTTATTTAATAAAGCAGCATCAGCACAAGGGTTATCAGAGCTTAATACATATATTCCAATTGACGTAGACCAAAAAGAATTTGATGGCGTATTACAGTCAGAATGGTTTATGCCTGATGCGTATAAAGCCATAGACATAAAAGTTTGGTTATTAGAACAACTACAAGAAAAACTACAATCTGATAGTTTAGCAACTGCACAATACTCTAAAGAATGGTCTAGAGTTAATGAAGAATATGCTGAATATGCTAGTCGTGGTATGGATGATCTATTACGCTATATGGTTTATCTAGTAGATTTTATGCGTGAAAATGATATTGTTTGGGGTGTAGGTAGAGGAAGTAGTGTAGCAAGTTATGTACTATACTTAATAGGCGTACACAAAGTAGACTCAATCCAGTATGACCTGGACTGGACCGAGTTCCTGAGATAAGTATTAATAGAGAAGGAGAGTAAAAATGGTAATGAAAACAAAAGGTCAAAAGACCTATAGAAGTATGCAAGGCAAACAAGTTGATATGGATATGCTACGTCAACGTAATGAGTTAGCAGTAGCAGTCGGTAATGCTAGAGTAAATGCACGTGGTGACGAATTAGGACCAGGTGGCAAAATTATTCGTAAAAAAGAAGAACTAGACAGGGATTACTATACTGATAACCCAGCAAGTATGCCTGATGAGCAAGCAACTGTAGAACAGGAAGCAACTGAAGCTGTTGCTGAAGTAGAACAAGTGCAAGCACCACGCACAACACGTTCTAGAGCACAACAAAAAGTTGAGAAAGATTTGACCGATGATTGGGTTGAAGATGCAGACGGTAATTTTACACAAAAAGGTGAATAACTTAAATGGCTACAAGTAACATTAAGACAATTAAAGGCAGACTAAGCCCAATTAAAGATAGAGTACTTGTTACTGATATGGATTTTGGTGAACAAAAGACTAAAGGTGGCATACTTATTGCTGGCGATGACGGCAATGTTAGAGGTGTATATCCGCGCTGGGGTAAGGTATTTGCAAAAGGTCCTGACAACAAAGACGAGTTTGCAGTTGGGCAATGGATATTAGTTGAGCACGGTCGCTGGACTAGAGGTCTTTCAATGCAAGACAATGACGACAGTGATGAATATGTAGTGCGTATGGTAGAAGCAAAGAGCATTTTAGCGTTTGCAGACGAAAAGCCAGACGACATTAGATACAGTGAAAATTCCGCTGGTGACTGGAACCCAGATACTATCGATCCAGGTGACTTTGTACAAACAGCATTAAATCAAAAAGCAGAGAGAAAAGTTTACTAATGACTAATCCATTTAACGATGTAGACATGTTTGCAACAGCATGTGACCAACCAGCAAGTGAAGCAAACTACAATATGTACCTTGATCTAATAGACGAAGAGTATATTGAACTTCAAAAAGCACTTAGAACGCACGACAAAGTAGAACAACTTGATGCACTAG
>Ga0308009_10001263_pt1 | contig 15208 bp, 20 predicted proteins | sample Neamet127_FD_203134 | JGI IMG/M metagenome (GOLD analysis project Ga0308009, IMG submission 203134) | Marine microbial communities from water near the shore, Antarctic Ocean - #127 | ecosystem: Environmental > Aquatic > Marine > Unclassified | place: Southern Ocean | collected 2014-07-24
AAAACCGTTTCGGTAACCACGACACCGCCGATCAGCAGCGCAATTCCGATGCCGATAACCGTGACGATAGGCACCGCGGCGTTGACCAGCGCATGGCGCATCAGCACGCGGACTTCACTGATACCCTTGGCCCGGGCCGTTCGCACGTAGTCTTCGGTCAGGGCCTCGGCCACGGCGGCGCGGGTGACGCGGGCGATCAGTGCGACGTAGATGATCGACAGCGTGACGGCGGGCAGGATGAGATGGCGTAGCCAAGGCATCAGCCCTTGGTCCAGGCGCGAGTAGCCTTGCACTGGAAGCCAGCCCAGTTTCAGCGACACCGCCCAGATCAGCACATAGCCGATCACAAACGCGGGAATGGAAAATCCGAGCACCGAAAATCCCATCAATGCGCGATCGAGCCAGCCGCCATGGCGCCAAGCGGCCACCACACCCAGCGGCACGGCGATAAGCACCGTGAACACTAGCGTCAAAGCCGCCAGCGACAAAGTCGGCTGGATCCGCTGGGCGATCAGACCGGCGACGCTTTGTTTGAGAAAATACGACTCTCCCAAGTCACCACCTAAGAGCCGCGCAGACCATTGGAAGAATTGGACTGGGATTGAATGCTCGAGCCCCAGCTGGGTCCGCACGCTGTGGATAGCCGCACTTGAGGCGTTGTCCCCCAGAATGGCCGCAGCAGGATCACCCGGCGCCAGGCGCAGCATCAGGAACACGATCAAGGCAACGATAACGAGGACCGGCACGGTCGCCGCAATGCGGCGAAGAAGAAAAAATAGCATTGGTGGCCGAATATTGAAAACTGGAGAGAGACCTCACACGCGACCGCGCATGACCCTGGGACGGACGGCACCCACATGGAATGCCGTCCTTTGCATCGCAACTCAGTTCTTCTTGATGTTCCAGAAGACGTTGACCGGAGCCAGCAGAACGCCGCTTACAACACCTCGGCGGACCACGGATAGGTTGTTGGTCTCTCCCAGCGGGGCGAACAGGCCGGTGTCCAAGGCTCGCACCTGGATCTCCTCAGCCAGGCGTTTACGCGCAACCGGATCGGTGGACGCCGTGAAGGCGTCTTTCAGCCCTTCGAGCTTGTCGTCCTTGTTCCAACCGAACCAACCTTTTTCACCATTGCCGGTCAGTGGCGCGAAAAACAGCGGGTTCAGGTTGTCGCTGCCGCCCCAGCCAGTGATGAAGGCGTTCCAGCCACCTTTGTCCGCCGCGTCTTTCTTGGTCCGGCGCATCAGAAGCGTCGGCCAGTCCATGGACTGCATATCGACGTTGAAGCCGGCTTGCTTGAGTAACTGCGCCATCACCGGCGGCAGCTTGTTGAGCAAAGTGAAATCGGCAGGATGCATCAGGACGATGGGTGTGCCGTCATATCCCGCCTCCTTGAGCAGCCGCTTGGCTTCTTCGAACTGAGGTTTGCCGGTGAAGTACGACGTATTACCAGAAGCCAATGGCGATCCGCACGGGTAAATAGAGGTACAGGTTCGGTACAGATCGCGAAAAACCATCTGCCCGCGCAGCAGCGCTTCCTGATTCACTGCCAACACCGCCGCCTTGGCGATTTTTGGATTGTCGAACGGTGGAATATGGTGGTTCAAATGCAGGTAGTACGACCCGGAAAAGGTCGGGCTGACTGTCTGCAGCTTGGGATTGGTTCGCAGCGTGGCGTAATGCTCGGGCGGCATCCAGGACAGCATGTCGACCTCGCCGTTGACGATCGCATTGGCCTGGGTTTGGGCGTCTTTCAGGATGATCCACTCCACCCGATCAACGAAGACGCGTTTGCCGCCGGCTGTGCCAGAAGGCGATTCAACGCGGGGCACGTAGGCCGCATTCTTCAGGTAGACCACCTTCTCGCCGGGACGGAATTCATCCTTCTTGAAAACATAAGGACCGGAGCCGGTGTAGTCGTCGATCTGCTTGTCTGCCGGCGTATCGGCGACGCGCTTGGGCATGATAAAGGCCGGGCTACCCGACGGCTTGGACAGCGCTTCCAATACTAAACCAAAGGGTTGATTGAATGTCATGCGAAAGCCGCTATCACCAACTGCTTCGATCTTGTCCAAGGCACCAAACATTTTCTGGCCCAAGCTGTCGCGCTTGCCCCAGCGGCCCAGGGAGGCAATGACGTCGGCCGCAACTACGGGTTTGCCGTCATGGAAAGCCAAGCCCTTGCGCAGCGTGAAATTCCAGACCTTGGCGTCGGCTGACGACGTGTATTTTTCGACCATCTGGGGTTGGGGGCGGCCTAAGGTGTCGACGCCGAAAAGCGTGTCGTAGATCATATAGCCGTGATCCCGCGTCACGAAGGCCGTGGTCCAGATCGGATCCAGGACCTTCAAATCAGTCTGCGGCACGATGCGTAAGACGTTGGGACTGCCTTGCGCCGATACAGCGGCAGCAGTAAGCGCCAGCAAGGCGGCGCAGGAGATGCGAACGAAGGATAAACGATTCATGGAAATCACCTTTCTTTGAGTCAGGGAGCGGAGCGGGAATTAAAACAACGGGAAAACCTCGATCACAGGGCCGGTTCCTTTTTCACGCGATTGAGAAGGTCCTCTGGGGAGGCGCTCATCTCGCGGCCTGTGACAAGGAGTTTCTCCAAGCAGCGCTTGAATACGACGAGCTCTTCGGCGTTGAGCCGGCGCAGGAGGGTCTCCTCCATGAGACGGCCGATGGGATCGGCCTGCAAGATCACACTCTCTCCTGCATCCGTAAGTTGCAGGCTGATGTGGCGAGCGTCATGCGCGCCCACCGAACGTGTCACCCAGCCGCGCTCTACTAGCGTGGTGATGGCCTTGGATGCCAGCGTTTTCTCCAGCGAGGCGCGCTCGATCAGGCGCGTCAGGGTCAGGCCCGGCTCGGTGCCGATGAAACGCATGAGCCGCAGGTCGCGCAGCGAAGCGCCACATTCCCGCTCGTAGATTCGCGAAGCGGCGGCTTTGGCGGTTTCATTCGCCAGGTCGAGTTTCAGCGTTAGGTAATCGAGTTTGACGTCTACGGGAATGCGCATCGGGAGGTTCCGGTCAGATTAAGTTGCCAAATCCAATTGTTGCAACTTGCAACTGATAATGCAATCGTGGTTTTGCTTATTTCTCTAGAGACAATCCCTAGGTATCAGCTATGGGGGCCGCTCCGTTTTCACAGGCCCGTCCTCAAGCCATCAACCAAACACGGGCTAATCCGCGGGCTAGGCTCAACGCGCACGACCTCCACGCCATCCGAAGGGCGTGCTTACCCGCCTGCCCATCGCGGCACTCAGATCGACATATTGCTGCCGCCTCGTTGGCAAGCGACCCTGCCGTCCCACACCTGAGTGCCCACTATGGCCGCTGCGCAGCAGTCAATAATGGTTCACCGTGCGCCTATCGTGGAAACAGGGAAGTCCCAGAAAACCCGCGTCGCCCGATTCACTGCGCTAGCCAAGTCCCGTTCACCAGGCCGAGCGCGTTTGCTCAAAGTGCTCCGCAAGAAAATCAATCAGCGCCCGTACCTTGGGTGAAACATGCTTGCGGGTCGGATAGATGGCATAGATCCCCAATTCGATGGAACGAAACTCAGGCATCAGTTCGACCAGTGTGCCGGCCGCAAGGTCGTCCCCGATGAGGAATGTGGGCTGAGGATCACGCCCTGGTGCGCCAACGCCGCAGCGCGGCACGTGTCACCGCTGTTGGTGTGCATGCAGGGCTGGGTCTTTACGCTAACGGGGCCTTGTGGCCCGTCGAAATGCCACTCATCCCTGGTAGACCAGTAGCTATAGGAAATCACTGCGTGCGCGGCCAACTCGGCCGGGTGCCGGGGTGTGTCGTGTGCCTTGAGGTAGTCGGGTGACGCACACAGCACCATGCGGGTGCTCGCCAGGCGTTTGCTGATCAGCGTTGAACTCGGCAGAGTGGCGATACGGATGGCGACGTCGTAGCCCTCTTCGACCAGATCAACCACGCGGTCGGCCAGCGTCACATCCAGCGTGACCTTTGGATGGCGCGCACGGAACACTCCCCAAAGCGGCGCCAGATGGCGGATGCCGAAGGTCACCGGAGCGTTCACCCGCAGCAGGCCACTAGCAGCGCCGCTGCGCGAGGTGATCTCGGCCTCCGCCTCGTCAACCCCTGTCAGCAATTCTTTGCAGCGGGCGTAAAACACCTGGCCTTCCCCGGTCAGCGACAAGCGCCGTGTCGTGCGGTGCAACAGGCGCACCCCGAGGCGTGTTTCCAGATCGCCGACATAGCGTGAAACCGCCGCCTTCGACAGCCCGAGTGTTTCGGCCGCCTTGACGAAACTGCCGGCGTCAACGACCGCGCCAAAGGTTTGCATTTCCAGAAATCGGTCCATTGTGCTTATTTTAGGAACAATATATCCAATTTTAAGCTATTTATCTTATTATTGATAGCTTATACAGTTCATTCAGTGCACTGCCAATGTGCATCGCCGCCAGAGAAGACGGCCCATTCGACCTCAAGGACCCATCATGAACATTCTCGTACTCGGCGCCGGCAACATGGGCGCAGCCTTCGTTAAACAACTCACCCGCGCTGGCCATCAGGTCACCGTGACCGCCCGCAATTTTGAAAAGGCCCAGGCGGTTGCCGCCGCCCATCCGGGGGCAACGGCCGTCGCAGCCGCCAACGCCGCGGCACAAGCCGAAGTCGTCGTGCTGGCCACCGGCTACGCCGATGCCGTCAGCGCGCTGCAATCGGTGGGCGACCTGACGGGCAAGGTCGTAATTGACATCACCAACCCGCTGACCGCTGACTTCATGGGCTTGACGCTGGGCTACAGCACGTCGGCAGCGGAAGAAATCGCCAAGGCCGTGCCGCAGGCGCATGTGGTCAAGGCCTTCAACACCCTGTTCGCCCAGGTTCTGGCCGGAGGTGCCGATTTTGGCGGCGGCCAGACCGCCACGGTGTTTGTGGCAGGTGACAGTGAGCGCGCCAGGCAAACCGCCAGCACGCTGGCCGAGGGCATGGGCTTCAAGACCGTGGATGCGGGCAGCCTGAAGAATGCACGTTACCTGGAGCCGCTGGCCGGCCTGAATATTTATCTGGGCTATGGCACGGGACTCGGTACGGGCATTGCCCCGACCTGGATTCGCAAGGCCTGAATCACCATCACTGACACGCCACCAAACCTAAGCAAATCACTGGAGTTAATCATCATGAAACCAAACACAACCGACTATGCAGCCTTGGTATTGCGTCTCGCCCTGGGCGTGATGTTTCTGGCCCACGGCCTGCAGAAATTTATCGTTTTTACCCTGCCTGGAACGGCCGGATTTTTCGAATCAGTCGGATTCCCCGGCTGGACCGCTTACATCGTCGCGCCAGCGGAAGTGCTGGCCGGTGTAGCGCTCATCGCCGGCTTTCAGACCCGCTGGGTGGCGCTTGCAGGTATTCCCATCCTGCTCGGTTCCCTGGCGGTGCATGCCGGCAACGGCTGGGCATTTTCCAATGCCAAGGGCGGCTGGGAATACCCCCTCTACCTGGTCGTGACGGCAGCCGCTGTGGCGCTGCTTGGCGGTGGCCGGATCGCCGTCAGCAAACCGGCCGAGTGAGGCCACCTGGCCGGCAGTGGGTACGGTCTTGCGCCACCTTGCCGCGCAGCTTTTTTGAATCAACCTGGAGACAGCCATGAAATCAACCATGACCAGAGCCCCAACCCTTTTCATCTCGCACGGTGCGCCGACCTTTGCCATCGAACCGGGGCGGCTCGGCCCCCGCCTGCAAGCCCTGGGAGAGCAACTGTCCGGCGTGGCGGCCGTGCTGGTGGTGTCGCCCCATTGGCAAACCCGTGACACGCGCGTCATGACCACGGTGGCACCTGAGACCGTTCACGACTTCGGCGGTTTTCCATCGGCGCTCTATGACCTGCAATACCCGGCAGCCGGCCACCCGCAGTACGCCGCGCAAGCGGGCCGCCTGCTGGCTGATGCCGGTTTTGTCGGCGGCACGGATGAACGGCGCGGCCTGGATCACGGCGCCTGGGTGCCTATGCGCCACCTGCTGCCTGGCGCTGATGTGCCGGTTTTTCAGGTGTCCATGCCCCATGCCCTGGATGCCGCCGGTGCCGTGCAGTTCGGCCGGGCGCTGGCGCCGATACGTGACAGCGGCGTGATGATCGTGGGCTCGGGCAGCATGACGCACAACCTTTACGAGTTCAGACAGTCCGGATCAGAGGCGGCTGACTATGCCATTGAGTTCACGCAGTGGATTCGCCAGGCAGTGACCAGCAACGACATGAAGCGCCTTGTCAATTATCGGCAACTGGCACCGCATGCCCTGCGCGCACATCCCACCGAGGAGCATTTCTTGCCTCTGATGGTCGCGATGGGCGCCCGCAGCGAGGCGGAGACCGCGCAGGTCGTGGACGGCGGCATTGATCACGGCGTTTTGTCGATGGAGTCCTATGCCTGGGGCTTGGCGGACGAGCGCAGCAACACGATCACGCATTGACAAGGATTTTTCATGAACATTTCACAAGGTACCCTCAGCCCGCTGCAGCAAAGTACAGCCTTTGAATTTGCCTTTCGCCTGCGGCAAGCCCAGCCTGCCAGGCCAAAGGCCTGCGTGGTGTTGCTGCATGGTGTGGGCGGCTCGGAAACCAATCTGGCTGACCTCGCCGCAGCGATGGACCCTGACACGCTGGTCGTGCTGCCGCGTGGTCCGTTGCAGTTTGCCCCCGGACAATTTGGCTGGTTCCGGGTTAATTTCACGGCCAGCGGACCCAGCATCGTGGCTGCAGAAGCCGAACAAAGCCGCCAGGCCTTGATCCGTTTCATGGCGCAGTTGCAGTCGGCTTATGGCATGGATCCGCAGAAGACCGTGATTGCCGGCTTCAGCCAGGGCGGCATTCTCAGCGCCAGCGTGGCACTGAGCGCCCCGGACTGCGTGGCCGGCTTCGGCCTCCTTTCCGGCCGTATCTTGCCCGAGCTTGAACCGCATCTGGCGAGCAAAGAGCGCCTGGCGACGCTGCGCGGCTTCATCGCTCACGGTGAATACGACAGCAAGCTGCCAGTGACCTGGGCGCAACGCTCGGATCGACTACTCAACGATTTGGGGGTGGCGCACCTGACGCGCCTCTACCCCATTGATCACGAGATCAGCGCTACCATGCAGACCGACTTCCGGGAATGGCTCAAGGGCGTTACAAAAGTGAATTGATAACCTTGCTACATTGCAAACTGCCGGAATGACTACGCCTCGGCTTGGGAAAGACATGATCAAGACTGCTTTTTGTTACTGTAGGACTGGTGGATGGTCAACCGCGTTGCCGGCCAAGGTTCCAGGTAACCGACGCTCCACGCAGGATGGCCGAGATTTGCTTTCCTAGACACCGCTCAACCACAGGCCTCCACGGCACCAGACTGAAACCCATGCCATCGTCCAGCATCGCGAAGCGACCGCTAGCCAGCTGAACTGAGCGACGGTACATGCCGATTGCGCGCTCGCCTTCACGCAGCGGGCGATGAATTAGCCCGGTCTGGCGTTGAATCACTTTTCCCGCTTCAGCCAGTTCCCTGTCCCGCAAGGTGGATAACAGGTTGCGTGCTAAAACCACTCGCGGGCCACGCCGCTCGGCCAAGCGCTGCTCGACGAGGAAATCCGCCCGGTCCTGCACTGCACTTCGTACCTGGGCACCAAAGCCCAAAGGTGACAGTTCCCTGGTATCCCCCACCATTTGGTGGTCCAGCCAGGTCGCGCCCTGGGCTCGCACTTGCTGTTCAATAGACAGATGCGAACGCAATTCCACGACCACGCCTGCGGCCTTCTGCACGTCATGCGCTTGGGCGAGAGACAAGAAGTCAGACGGGACTCTCCAAACGCCATCGGCCACGCGCTCCACGACTCCCGAGCGACGCAGCGCTTCGAGCCGACGCACATGAACATCGACCGCAGTTTGTGGGTCTGGAGTACCTTTTTTTCGGAGTTGCGCAAGTTGGTCGGTGCTGCGGTAAAGACCCTCGCGCACAATGCCCACAATGTTGCGATCTACCACTCGCGCCCCTCCAGTGGACTTCACTTCCACAATGCCACCCATCGGTAGGTCGGCCAAGTCAGTGCCGACCGGCAGGCGAACATAATGCGCACGGCCATCAATGCCATCCACCACCAGATAGCCTCGGTCATGGAGTTCGTCAGCAAGACCCTTGGCGGCGATGCGACCAATGACAGGTGTCGCCAGTTCCATTTCCAACACCAATTCCCGCTGCTGCCCCCGCAAGGCCTTGTGCATCGTGCGCAGAATATCGCCACGCTCACCCATGGCAGTCAACGTCTGTTCCATGTTCGGTGAAAACCGCCAATGGTTTGCATCGATGCGCTCCGCCAGCTCCATCGCCTCCAACCGTTGTAGCCGTGCACGAAGAAGGGTCTGGCGCTGCCGGTCAGTGGGATGCTGGGTCAAGTCCACGATATCCACTATGGACTGTCGCAGCAGCGCCCGGTCCAGGCTCGTCAGCCGTTCCTGCTCAACTTCCCGCAGCAACCCCTGCCGGATTTCCAGCTCGGTGCGCGGCCCCAACCATTCAGTCGCCAGCTCGCTGGCCCGCATGCGCATGCCGTGCGCCATGTAGTCCGGGGCGATCACCAGATCCTGACCTTTTCCTCGGTCCTCCCCTGTGCGCCCGCGCAACACAACGTGGGTATGCGGATTGTCGGTATCCCAATGATCGACCGCCACCCAGTCCAACCGGGTTTCCAGGTCAGTGGTCATGCGCTGCATGAACTCCCGCGTGTAACCGCGCAGGTCTTCCAGCTCCCCGGCATCCTCCACCGAGACGATTAAACGGAACTGGTGGCGGTCGCCTTTGCCGCGTTCCTCGAAGGCCTTGAGGTCGGCGACGTCAGTCTCAGGCCCATAGGCCTGCCCCTTCTCAGCGTCGCGCGTGACGCCATCCCGTTCTATGTAGCGCAGGTGTGCGGAAACGGAATTCACACCCGCTTTCTTCAGCACGACATACCGGGATTTGATGACCACCCGCCGGGCCGTCACCGCCAGCGTTTGGCCCCCCCTGCCCGCTGCGACGCGCCCTCGGCCGAAAGTTGATGCAGGCCTAGCACCATGCGCGCCAGAAGCCTTCGCACCGGACTTCGATACCTGCTTCAGTACTTGCGAGACGAAGCGCTGAGCACGTTGTCCGCTACCTGCGCCATCACCGCCCTTGGGTGCCCCTGGCCTGACCCTGAAACGGTCATCCTCACGTGAGGCCATGACACAAGCTCCAGCGCAATGCAGCGAACCGCATCAAAGGCGGCACGTTGCCAAGCTCGATGCCCTGCGGGTTTGCGTTCTGCGACGGCACACAAGCGATAAGTCGCCGTGCCGCGCCCAACCCACGTGCAGACTGGCTTTGCGGCCGGGCGCGTGCCGGCCCTTTTATCTTGCCCTCTCTTTTCACCGGTCCCCCCGGTGCCCGGTTCCGAATCCGCGCCAGCCGCATGCTGTGCTTGCAGCGCTGCCAAACAGGCAGCGCCAGTGCAGCTTGCGCTGCACGCTGGTGGCAAGAAATCTGCACGATGGGTGCCATGTTCATGGCATGTCCCAGGTCCACAACGGCTGCGCATTGCCAATCACGCTGGATGCCAAGATGGGACCGAAGTAGCGACTGTCGAACGACGCCGGATTGGTACTGCTCAAGAGAAACAGTTCACCGTGTACCAGGTGTCGGCACTGCGGCCAGACAGACAGCGGGCGGCCGCGCCCATCGGCATGCATCACGGCGGCCACCGCCACGTCGTCGGTACGCACCGATAAGCCATCTATGCACACCTGTTGCGGAGCCACAGCACCAATGCGCTTGAGCAAGGGTATGCCAGCTGGGAGGTAGCCACGCTGCGCCGCCAGTGCAGCCGCCTGTACAGGAAGCCGAGCCAGCACGATGCTGCCAACCTGCAGCGAGTCTGCAGGCCCTATACGGTACCAGCCGCGCGGCACGCTGTCGCTGGGGTTGTAGACAATCTGCACACGGTTTGGAATGGCAAGCGGCATGAGCAGCGCCGCCAAGCCGATGTCCATGCAGAGAATCACCGCAGCCCGCTTCATTGCAGCGCTCCGCGCGCAATGTGCGCCGTATGTCGCTCGGGGGTGTATTCGGGCAGCGGCTGGCGGGCAGCCAGCCGGTTGCCGACCGTTCGCCAGTAGGTCACAGCAACGGCACAAGGATCAATGCCCGAAGCCTCTATGTTGTCAATCGCGGCAAGCACTGCCTTGACCTGCAACTCGCCATCAGCGCGCAGCAGGATGCGCGCGCCTGGCACCACGCCAGCGACGCGCTGTGCACCGTCGAATGGCATGGGTGCTTGCAGCACCATCATCTGCCAAAGCGCTGTGCCGTAATCATTGGCTATCCACTTCACGCGGCAGCAGGCCGCGCCGGGTTCGAACACGGCAACGCGCCGCCAGCGGTTCAGAACGGTCTCGCGCACTGGCCTGCCGAAACGCAGCCACACGTTCACCCGCTGCTCGACGAAGGCAAGGGAAACTTGCATTGGTATGTGTCTGCGCGCAGACAATTCAGGTCGCATGACCTGTACCGTTGCTTGTACGTTTGACTGCATCATGGCGCTTCCTCCGGGAACTCACGCTCCAACAGTTCACGCAACATCTCAACGGCCGTAACACCCCGCTGGAACGCCACGACCTTGATCCTTCCCCGCATCGCAGGCGTAACGTCAACGGTGAGCCGTGCGGTGTAGACCGATGCCTTTGCGGTCGCAATCACCGCGTCAACCTGCTGCACCCAGGCTGAAGCCGGATCGGCACCGGGCCTGCGGCCAATCGATGCCCGGCGCTGCGAATTGGGACGCTGTGATTTGGTCATAACAGCATCTCTCGTACCGCATGCGCCAGCGCCGCGATCTCGCGCGCTGCTGCGCAGTTCGGGGCCACCTCAAACGCCAGCCGACCCGCAGCCACGCTGTCGGCAAATACGATGCGCTGGGACACTTCGACCTGCAACGCGGGAAACGGTTGATCGGCGAGCGCGGCACGCGCCTCCCGTCCTATGACTGTGCCCACGACGCGCCGGTTGATCACAAACGCCGCGCGAAGCTGCGGCCGGAACACCCGCGCCTCGGTAATCAGCTGCACCATCTCATGGCTGGCCCACACGTCATAAGCGCTGGGCTGCACCGGAATCAGCACCAGGTCGGCGGCCAGCAGCGCAGAGCGCGCGAGCGCCGCGACCCGAGGTGGTCCATCAATCACGACGAAATCAGCCTGCAAGGCGATTTGCGGCGCTTCCTGGTGCAAAGAGTCCCGTGCCAAGCCAAACACACCGTACAGGCGACCGTGGCCGCTTTGTGCACGCCGCTGCGCCCAGTCCAGCGCTGACCCCTGCGGATCGGCATCCAGCAGCGTTACGCGGCTTCCCGTCAAAGCGAACTCACCCGCGAGGTGCGTGGCCAGCGTGGTCTTGCCTGCTCCGCCTTTCTGGTTGAGCAGCGCAATCACTTTGCCGGACCGGCCTTCCGCCTTTGTTTTTGCTTCTGATAAACGGTTTTCTTCGGCGTCAGATAAAGCACCGCCCGTTTTTTGGGCAGCGGTGTTTCCTCTTTGATCCATAGTTATGTCTTTAGTTAGATTAGTTAAGGAGGTCCGAAACCGTTGCTGGGCGTGGGCTGGCGGTGGATGCGCACGTGTGATTACCCGTGTCGTTTGCGGGCGATTCCCCGAATGTCGTGCGGGTGATTCCCGAGTCCGGACACAGCTTGTTCACCGACTTGTCAACAGCGCCTGTGGATAAGCCGGGTTGCGGTGGCACTGACCAGCAGCGAAATCGGAGCCAGTCCGTGCCGCCCACGTGCTCAAGGGAAAGCCAGTAACCCGGCAGCGACTGCCGGTGCACCAGGCGGCGCAACTGAACAGCGAAGTCGGCATAGCGCTGCAAGCTACCCGACTTCAAATGAAGGTGGCGCAGGTTGAAGCGCCAACCCTCCACCTGTCTGCCACCGTGCTTACGCACCAGGCGGTAAAGCCAACGCTCAAAGCCACCGGTAAGCTTGAAATACGCCGGGTCCAGGGTCAGGACCAAAGCATCGTCCATCACCCCGGCGTAGAACCAGTCGGCCAAGATCAACTCGATGCCGTAGGAGCGTCCATGGGCACCAGGCAGTTCCTTCCATTCGTTGATCCAGGAGAAGCGGTGCATGCGCCGCCCTGCGGGCTGGCGGATGGACGTTGCAACCGTGGTGGACTGCAGCCGGTCCAAGGCCGCCTTGAGCATCAGGTAGTCCTTGAAGCCGGTTCCGCGCTGCACGAAGGTGAGGATCTCGTGCGGGGTCGCGGCCATCAGGCGCGAGGTGCGCAAGCCCTGGTCCCGCGCTTGCACAATGTGGCTGGCGGCCCAGATCAATACATCGGCATCCCAGATGGTGGCAATGCCATGTTCCGGCACGCCTTCGACTGTCAAGGTCACCCCACCGGCCTCGAAGCGGATGGGAACCACCCTGCGCGACTTGGCCAGCGAGAAGAACGGGTAGGCCATCAGGTCCTGCGCATCGCGCGGGGCCATGTCGCCACTAGGCAGCGCGCGGAATAGCCTCAGCTGTTCGCGTTCACTCAAAGGCTTGACCATGGCCACGACGCTGTTTTTGAGTCTGACACTGAATCAACGCCGAGTCAGCGCACCGATGCCCGCTGCGAGCTTCCGGGATCGGAGGTCATGCCGTAGGCACGACCATCGGCCCAGGTGCGCAGGTCGCCAACCGCGTAGAGCACACGAGCGCCGAACTTCCTGTAACGCGGGCCACCACCGAGAACACGCTGCTTCTCCAACGTGCGCGGCGAGAGGCGCAGAAAGGCTGCGGCCTCGTCATTTGTCAGGAACTCGGGATTGCCCGGTGCTGCAGCAGACGGCTGCGCAGCAGCGGGTATGGGACGCAAAGGCAGAGAATTCGCAGTTGCCATGAAGGCCTCCATCGACGGTCATCGCCTGGCAGCGAAATGCCGCCAGATGGAGGGAGTCTCAGGAAAGCCTGGCTAACTGCGAAGGGAGAGATTCAGCGCGCGGGTTCGTCTCCGGGGGCACTGGTGTGCGGCTGGCGTACGCCAGCCAAGGCCAGATAACCGCCGCGCATCAAACCCTCGGCACGGGTCAGGAGGTGGCGAACCTGCGCACGAAGCTCGCTATCAGCTGTCCAGCGCTTGCGCACAGCATCGGCGCCGAACAGCGCTCCGGCGATGTCGCGATGGTGAGCGCCGGCCTGCGATGCATCAAGCGCCTGCAGGGCGTGCAGATGCAGCAGGGAAGCGCGCGTGACTTTCTTTGCGGCCACAGCAGGCCATTGACCCTGGATGGCGTTGGCTTGCGCCTGGTATCCGGTCAATCGCGTTCGTAGGTGGGTATCGAGGGTCACGGTCAAGCCATAGGCCTTGCCGTGTTCCAGTTCCGTGGACAGCGAGGCCCGCAAGCGGCTGGGTCCGTGTTCCGCCGTGAGATTCAGTTGCAAGCCTGCATGCGACAGGCGCTTGCGACCGGGAATCTTCCAGAGGTCGAAGGACGAACTAGCGGTTGAATCGTGCGCGAAAGCCGCACGAACATGCAGCAGCGCGTCAGCCGCTGCGGTCCAGAGCGGGTGTGCCTGGCGAGCATCGAGCCGTGGGTCTTCGGCTACTCTTCAACCCCCAGTTGGACGCTGAACCGCGTGAAGCGCTGCATTGACCGCTGGGCCAGTCGGCCCGGTAGCCTGCGTGGCGTCTCAGATACTCCCACGCGAGCGCTGGACCGTCCAGGTCCAGCGTGTAGAGATACGCTGCCGCAGCGCGCCAGGGCGCGGACAAGTCGGCAGAGTCGTGATGGATCGTCATTGCGATGGCTCCCTTTGGTATTTCCGGGGGAGGGTGCCATGAATTGGATCAAAGCGTGTAACAGTCCAGGTAACATGCGTTGGCTTTTGTGAGCCTGCCTCCCAACATCGCCAAGGGTCAGTCGCTGATCGACCCATCGCGCATCGCCTCGGCCGCATAAGCCGACAGCGACTGGCGTGGTTTGAAATGCGGATCGGCCACGATGCGCATGCCGCGCGGCCCGTGTACACCTTCCAATGCGGACAGGCTCACAGTCCCCAGTTCTGGGAATCCAGTTCCCGCATCGCACAGCCCATAGGCCTGATCGCCATCTGTATCCAAACTAACCAGCAACCAGACGACGCCGGCATCCAGCGTGTGAAGCTTAACGACAGGAAAAGGGTCGATGGCTTCGCCGCGTGCACGGGTTGCGCCGTTGGCCAGCATTTGCGTGCGTTGTTCGTCAGTGATGAGTGTCATGATCGCATCCTTTGAGTGTGTCGCTATGCAGCAGAGCGAGGTCACCTAGGCGGGCAAAACGCGAAAGCATGTTTCGCATAGACAAGGAACCGGGTGTAAGGAAATGTTGTTCTCAGTAGAAACTGTTTTGCACAGAAATGCAAATACGTTCACCTTGAAGCCTCTCAACACTTCAAATGAACACTATAGATTGTAGCCCTATGAGATGCATTGCGGTGTCATCAACGTTCCCTTCAAAACGAACGCATGACACTGAAGAACTCATTCCCTGCGGCCCTCAAACAAGTTAGAAAAGCCCGTGGCCTCAGCCAGGAATCGTTTTCTGACGTTTCGAGCCGCACGTACTTGAGTTCGCTGGAGCGTGGCCTGAAGAGCCCGACGCTGAACAAGGTTGCCGAGCTGTGCGAGGTTCTGGAGGTACATCCGCTCACGTTGATGACGTTGGCCTATGTCGGCGACGGCAAGGGTGCAGACAAATTGTTCGAGCGCGTGCAGCGCGAACTGGCAGGCATCCAAGTCCAGCAGGATAAGTAAAGGCGCTGCCAGCGCCTACGCTGGAGCGCTACGTCACGATGCGTCCCGCCAACCGGGCCTCCCGTGCATACGCACTAAGCGCCTTCGAGGCCGTGAAGTGCAGATCCCGCTCCACCTGTAGGCCTAAGCGCCCCCGCACGCTCATCAACTCGGCCAGACTCACACAGCCCAGCTCAGGAAAACCGAGACCCAAATCGCAAAGTCCAAAGGCATGGTCTTCATCGTCAGGATCAATCTCGGTCAACAGCCAGGTCGCACCCGCATCAGGCGTGAACAATTTGACCACTGGCGGTGGGTCAAAGCCCTCGTCTGCGAGGGATTGTCGGCCGTTGCCCAGCAACTGCGCACGTAGTTCGTCGGAAATAAGGTTCATGATCGCAACTCCTTGAATGGGCGCTCCCGA
>Ga0308009_10001264_pt1 | contig 15207 bp, 13 predicted proteins | sample Neamet127_FD_203134 | JGI IMG/M metagenome (GOLD analysis project Ga0308009, IMG submission 203134) | Marine microbial communities from water near the shore, Antarctic Ocean - #127 | ecosystem: Environmental > Aquatic > Marine > Unclassified | place: Southern Ocean | collected 2014-07-24
GTAGGTAGCACTGCTACTGCAACTACAGTAACTTCTATGAATTACCAAGAGCTTGTTCCTGCTAATGCAACGCACGTCGATATCTCAGTAGTGGATGGCTCGGTTGAAACTTTTGAATCAATACTACCCTCTGACTATATTGTTATTCCAATTAACGCTGGTAGTGCCGCATTCGGCGTACCTCAAGTTGTCACTCCTACGTATGTAACAGGTAAAACAACTGTCAGACTTGCAGTGGCTGGTCGCTCAGGAGATACTCTTGCAGTATGGTCTAAAATAACAAAAGTTGGATCAATACCTAAAACTAAGACCTTAACTGAAAATTATGCCGAGGCAATGAGCTGGGTATCTGGTCAACGTGGTTATCAACTTCATCGAGCTGATGGCTGGAAGTTAAAATCCGTTGTAACAGATGCAGCCGCAGGTTCTGTTGATATAACCCACCAATTCCAATTTGATGGTGGTCAACGTGATAATTTCTATGATGTATCATATATTAACATGAAGTCTAACTTTACTCCACTAACTACTGGTACTTTTGTAGTAACATATGATCACTTCACACATAGTGTTGCTGGTAATTACTTTACTATAGACTCATATCCTGCTAATATTTCATATGATGAAATTGCAAATCATAAATGGAATGGTGTTGACTTGAGAGATCAATTTGACTTTAGATCACGTATAGGTAATTCAGGTGTATCGTATTCAGCCACTGGTGCAATACGTTGTGAAGTACCTGCTGTCGGATCTTCTATCCTTCATAATGCTCATTACTACCTACCACGTACCGATTCATTGTTCATCGATAATGCCGGTAACTTTGGTATAACTACTGGAGCTAATGAATCATCAGCAACGACTCCTGAAGTACCTGGCAATGCAATGAAGATTTACGATATCGTAATGCCTGGTTATGTTAAAAATTCAACTGATCTTGCCTTACGTCATATAGACAACAAACGTTTCACTATGCAAGATATTGGTGAAATTGAAGATCGTGTTGATCGTCTTGAGTACTATACTTCATTAACTAACTTAGAACAAGCTACATTAAACTCTAATATCGTTACTTCAACAAACGTCCAACGGTGGAAATCAGGATTTATGGTTGATAGTTTCATGGATCATTCTAAGTCTGATAACGCTACTGCTGATAATGAGATGGCAATTGATCCACAAAATGGAGAATTGCGTCCATCTTTCAATGAGAAGAACGTACGTCTAATTATGGATACTGGTACTTCTGCAGGTGTTGTTAAGAAGGGTGATGTGGTAATGCTTCCATATAGTTCTACTGAACTTATTAATCAGCCATACGCTTCTTCACCTATTACTCTAAATGCCCATTCAAAGTATAACTGGGAAGGTAATATGTCATTATCTCCTGCTTCTGACGAATGGAATGATCGTGAAGGTACTCCTGAATCTGTTTCTTCTAATGTCGAAATTCTTCCTACATTCAACAGCCATAACTGGAATAACTGGCAATGGAACTGGGCAGGAACAAGAAAGACAACAGGAAGTAATCGTATCAATAGGATCACACAATCACGTGCTCTTGTAGATTCAATTTCAGTCTCTGTTAATAACGATAAGATTTCTATTGCTGCTATTCAGACGATTAGATCACGTACAGTGTTCTTTAAGGTAGTTGGACTCAAGCCAAGTACACGATTCTATGGATTCTTTGATGGAACTGATGTATCATCTTGGGTTAGAGAAGAAGCTACATATACTTTAATGTCTGATACTACCACACAATATAGTAACCATTATGGATCTGCTACAACTCATCCTTCTGGTTCATCAGCATTAGTATCTGATGCTAACGGTGAGATTATCGGTTCATTCTTTATTCCTAATACTTCGGCTATTAGCTTTAAGACTGGCGATCGTAAGTTTACACTATCTGATGATTCTGCTAACAATGCTACATTGATTACTTCACAAGCATCCTTTACATATAAAGCTGCTGGTAACTTACTGAATCCAATTAGAAGCACACGTCCTGGTAGAAATATTAACGATAATGGACAACTTCCAATTGCACAAATCTTTAATGTTGAATCTCCTGAAGGAGTGTTTATCACTAAGGTTGATTTATTCTTTAAGACTAAGACTGCAGGTAAGTCTCCAATCGTCATGCAAATTAGGTCGGTCAATTTAGGTGTACCTACTTCTAAGATGATTCCATTCGCTGAAGTAACAGTACTTCCAGCCGATGTGTTAGTATCAGCTAACGCTGCATCTTCAACATTGTTTGAATTCGCTACTCCTATATATCTAGAGGGTGGCAAGGATTATGCAATTGCATTAATATCTGATTCAAGTGATTATGAGATCTGGACAGCTGGTGTCAATGAAGTTAATCTTGGTACTACATATAAGGTGCATAAGCAAGTAACTGCTGGTTCACTATACAACGATGGTACTGAAAAAGATCACGACTTTAAATTCAAGTTATATAAAGCAGCATTTAATACTTCTCAAGCTGGATCTTTAATCTTGAACAATGCTGTGTTGCCAACTAGATTGTTAACTACTAATCCAATATCAACAGTTAACGGGACTGCAGAGCTTCATGTATATCATAAGAACCATGGTTTCCATAACGGTTCTAAGGTGACAATATCGGGTGTTGCTGCAGATATTGGTGGTATTGCTTATGGTGTTATTAACGGGACTCATACAGTTACTGAAGCAGAGACCGATGTATATCGTATGGATAGTTCATCCAATGCAACTATTACTGCTGCAACATCAACTGCTGTTGGTGGAGGATCTACTACACACGCTACTGAAAACTCTGCATTCAATACTTTATATCCTTATATTGAAGATATGGTATTGTCAGATACAAGTCTTGCATGGTCACATAAGTTGACTACTGGTAAGAGTCTAGGCGGTACAGAAACGCCTTATTCATTAGCTTCTGCTTATACTGGATTTACACCAAATGTTAACCATAATTTTGGTAGTTCAATGTTAGTCGCAACTGCTGATAATGAAACTACTCATATGAGTGGAGCTAAATCAACTGTTATTAGGGCTATATTGAATACTACTAATGCTAACTTATCTCCTATCATCGATCTTGATAGAGCTTCGTTATATGCTATTGGTAATAGAATCAATAATCCACGAGATGGTGCTGGTGTTGCTGTTACTGGTCAGAATATTGTGGAGCCTTTCGTAGCTGAAACCTTATCTAATAATACTTCATCCAAATCAAAGTGGATCTCAAAGCCAGTAAGCCTACTTAATTCATCTACCGGTCTTAACGTTAGAATGGATGTGAATAGACCTGAAGGTTCTTATGTTGAAGTTTATTATAGAGCTGTTAGAGATGGTGAAGAGATAGATATTAATGACCGAGCTTGGGTAGCAATGACTGCACCAAGTGTTATAAATACTGATAATGATTATGATACATTTAGAGAATATGAGTTTGTTGCTGATACGTTAGAACCTTTCTCAAACTTCTCTATTAAAATAGTATTTAAATCTGATAACACTTCGGCAGTTCCAAGAGCACGGGACTTTAGAGTTGTGGCACTAGGAACCTAAAATGCAAAATGTACGAGAACACCCTGGACTAATGAGAGACGAAAGCTCTGGTGCAATAGTCAACGGGGATTCTCGTTCACTTATGTCAGCACAAGCTCATCTTAGGCAAAATGAAGAACTAAATAATGATATATCTACGCTAAAGAATGATATAGCTGAATTAAAGAAACTTTTTAAGGAAATGGCAGAAAACAATGGCAAATATTAACGTTGGAAAGGGTAACACCTTCGAAGAGTGGCGCACAAAAACTAATAGCATCTCTGATGGAATTGGTGATGTATCTACTATGACTACATCAGCCACTGACATTGCTGGTGCTATTAATGAAGTACGAACTCTTGCTGAAACAGGTGGTTCTGGTACTACTGGAGCATCAGGTAAGTCTGTATTCGTTGGATCAGTATATAAACGAAGTGATACTGCTCCTGCCACTCCTTCTTCAGGTGATGGATCATACAATTTTACGACAACTACTTTGACAGGTCCTTCTGGATGGGAAAGTAATATTCCCACAGGTACAGCTCCTGTATATGTTTCTTCTTCCACATTTAAAGTGACAGGAGTAACCGGAACAGATACATCACCAGTATGGTCTGCACCTACCCAAGTATTTAAAGAAGGTTCGGTTTGGCATTCTGGTACAGGCGCACCTGCTACTGGTTTGGGTTCACCAGGCGATTTCTACATTGACACAAACACAGAAAATGTATATAAGAATAATGGTGGTGTTTGGAGCATAGATACAAACCTTCTTGGTGCAGCTGGTGATTCAGTTAACATTATATTTCAAGATGTCGCTAATCAGCCTGCAAAGCCAGCCGCATCAGCAGGTATCCCAACAGGGTGGAGTGATGTTGCTCCAGCAGTAACGGTTTATAAGTTATTCAGTTCTGTCGGTGTACAAACCAATAGTACTGGTAATTATGCATGGGGCGAAGTCATTAAGATGACTGGCGACAATGGCGGAGCAGGTACAACATGGTTCTCAGGTACAACTGTTCCATCTAATGCATTAGGTAATAACGGCGATTTCTATCTTCGTACAGGTAACGAAGACGTCTATGAGAAAGCTGCAGGTTCATGGGCAATTTCACTCAATATTGGTGGTTCTGGTGGTGGTGATAACTTTAACTGGGTATTCATTGATTATGCATCATTACCTACCAAACCTTCTCCTTCTCCAGGTACTCCTACTGGCTGGACTGACACTTACCCTTCAACAGTAACTAATCAGATATACGCTGTTGTCGGTAGGCAGGTTGCAGGTACTGGTAACTATACATGGTCAGAACCATTTAAGCCTGCTGGAACAGACGGAGCAGACGGTCCTCCTGGTGCAACATGGTATTCTGGTTCAGGTGTTCCTGCTACAGGCTTGGGTATTAACAACGATTTCTATCTTCGTACAACCAATGAAGATGTATATAAAAAGGCTGGCGGAACATGGTCTATTGATACAAACCTTGCTGGTACTGAAGGTATTTCTGTCAATGCGGTGTTTATTGAATCTGCTACTGCACCATCCACTCCTTCAGCATCAACTTTAGCAGCAGTTGTTGCTTTAGGCTGGTCTGATGATACACCTGCTTCTCATACTAATCCATTATGGACTTCCATTGGTAAGAATACTGCAGCCGCTAATACTATATTTACTTGGCAGCAGCCAACACAATTAACAGGTGTTAACGGTACTAACGGTGCTACGTGGCTTCAAGGTAATAGTGATCCTTCTGCCGCTCAAGGCTTTAACGATGACTACTATTTAAAAATTGGTACAGAACAGGTATTTAAGAAAATATCTGGTGCCTGGGTAGTACAAACCACCTTATCGGGTACTAACGGTACTAACGGTGTTAACGGAAATGACTTTAACTGGATATTCCAAGCGGCTGCAACTGTGCCGGCCACACCTGGAGCTACTGCAGCTGGCGTAACACCAACTGGCTGGGTAGATGATGCACCTTCAAGTTACACATCTGGACATTTTGTATGGGCCGCATTAGGCAAACAAACATCAGCAGTTGGAAACTTTGTATGGGGTGCACCAATACAATTAACTGGTGCTGCCGGAGCTACCGGACAACCTGGTGCTGATTCAACAGTTGTTGGTCCTGAAGGTAAAAGGTCAGTAACAGGTAAAGTGTATTATTCTTCAAACAGCGCTAGCAATCCTGGTCAACCTACTGCTACGTCATATACGTTTAGCACTCAGGCATTACCTGGACTTACAGGTGGATGGAGTTATACTGCACCTGTTATCGATGTAGGACAATCTAATAAGTATTGGCATTCTACGTTTAACGCTACTGAAACAACAGCAGGCGGAAATACGGGGCCAGTAACATTCGGTTCAACTACTGCTTTATTCTCATTTGATGGTGTTGTAAGATTTACCAACTCTAATACAATTGAAAGCTCTGGTGGACAATCATTAACAGTGGCTGGTTTACTCGGTACTGGTGGTGCTGCAGCAGATATAAACAACTATGCTACAACGATCAATGGTGCTAAGATTACTACCGGAACAATTTCCGCTGCTTCAATTGGTGCTGGTACGATTAGTGCTTCAGTATCTTTAAATGGTTCGGCTATAACTGGTGGTACTTTAGGTATTGGAACGAGCGGGGCCATTGGCGTAGCCGCTGCAGCTCCTGGTGTGTTTCCAGGTATAGCACCCTTTGTTACTCCAACAGGTGCTTATTCTACTAGAAGATTATGGATTAACACGTCTGGCAACGTATACACATCAGACTTGGTAAACTACGGACATATGTACACAGCATCTATAGGCGCTGCTAATAATGGCGGTGCACCTGCGGTTGGTGGCTATAATATTGGTGCTGGCAATGGTATTAAGGGAGTGACTGGTGGATCAGGTGAAGCCATTCGTGGTGAAGTCAAGTCAACTAACAGTTCGACTTCAGCACATGGTCTACGTGGACAGAACTACTATAGTGGCGCCGGTAGGGTCCAAAGCGCAGGCTTGGTCGGTGGAGCAAATGGATGGAACTTCTATGCAGATGGTCTTACTACCCAAGACTATGGTCCATTTACTGGTGCACACGATGGATTACTTCCTATTACAGATACAACAACAGAGCTTGGTGATATTGTTATAGACTCTCAACTTATTGAAGCAAGGGGATTCTCTAATACAATATTTAAGATGGAAAGATCGACTACTCCAAATCAGAAAGGTGCAATTGGTGTTTATGTTGCTAATAACGGTTTGCTGAGTAGTCAAGAACCTGCAGGGTTTATAGTTGAGCATGTTGAAGCTGATGACACTGATCCAAACTCAGTAGGTAGTATTACTATGTCAGAAACCTATGACCGTATAAAGGATGATTACAACATCATTGCTGTTAATGCTCTTGGTGAAGGTCAAATAAATGTAGTTAAAGAGAATGGTAATATCGCTAAGGGTGATCTTATTGTTTGTTCTTCTACTCCTGGTAAAGGTATGAAACAAACTGGCGAAGTTGTTAAATCATTCACTGTTGCAAAAGCAAGATGTGCTGTTAGTTGGACTGCTGAATCAACCGCAGTGAAACTTGTTCCATGCATTTATCTATGTGGATAAGCTGATATGCCAGTACAAGCAATAGACTTTGTAGGGTTACTGATTGAAGATGTTAGAATCAATGGCTCGTCCGTTACAAAGGTAATGTTAGACGGAGTTCGGTTGTGGGAGAAGGTCACAACTCCAAAAACTACTACAGCATGGGTTACCTCAGGGTATTTTACAGAGCCTACACTGGATCCAGGTGACGGAAGTCTTTCAGGAATGGCTGGCGTTGTAGTAAGTAGCATAACGAATTCGTATACTAGTGGAAGGTGGCTCGAAGGTGAGGGACCAACTTTTTCGGCCACTGTCACATATGATTGTTATTGGACTAATAGCTATTCTGGTCCTATGTCTAATGGTGATGGTACATACTCGCATACGTCTACGTGGACAGATTGTAATGGTGTGCAACAATCAGTAGATTCGTGGACGAATAATGGTGCAGCAGGCCAAGGCGGTCAAAGCGTAAATGTGCCGTATACCATAACTGTTACTGGAAACTCGACTTGGATAGTTACCACTGAATATACAACATTATATTTTTATTCATATTGGGTAGATACTTCTGGCGTAGTAACCACCACAACTGATGTAATAACTTATAATTATCCCGGGATGGCGGGAATACCCTAACCACAACAACTGATGGAGCCCTACTTAATGCCTACAAATATTGCAGAATATGATGGTCGACGAACACGTGTAATAAGAAACAATGCGCATATTCTTGATGATGAGCGTAAAGCCAACTTAGGTTTTGCTTATGATGCCTTTGTATATAACGGACTAGCAAAATATAAAGTAGTAGGCAGTACTATTTACCAGTTTACTGAATCAGAGATTGCCGCTATTGTGGCATTTATAGATGATCCTACCGACCTACTTCCAGTACCTGTAGCACCTGAACCAACAGCAGCAGAGGTTCAAGAAGCTGCTAATACATCAGCAAGAACATTTCTTGCCAATACTGACTGGTATATATTAAGACATACAGAAACCGGTGTAGCAATACCAATAGAAATTACTCAAGCTCGAGCAGCAGAACGTATTAAAATAGTATAGACTAATGTCCGACATATTATAAATACACACTAAGAGGATATTAGTATGGCAGTATATGGCAATTTAAGTGCAGATCAAGGTGCATTCTTCAGCAGTGAAATTTATATGACTGATGTAGGTGGATCTCCACTAAATCTAACAGGTTACACAGTAAGCGCTCAGGCTAGAAGATCATATGGTTCTTTGACTGGGTATAATTTTTTACCAACAGTAACTGACATTGCGGGCGGAGTTTGCACATTGTCAATGACTGCAGCTGAAACTAATTTATTAAAGGGCAGATACGTGTATGATATTGAGATCACGGATGCTGCCGCTAAAAAATTCAGAGTAATCGAGGGACAATTTACGGTCTCTCCAGGCGCTACAAGGACATAATATGCCACCAATTACAGGCGGGATAACCCCGACAGGATCATTAGGTGCTTCAATACGAAGAACACCTAATAAAGAAGTAAAGGCAGTCCAATCATTTGGCACTCTAAGATTATTAGAGATGGCCGATGTAGACGAAACATTGTTAGATGATGGTGCAGTTCTTATATATGATGCAAGCACGAGCAAATTCAAAGTCGTACCGACTATTGAGAATGCTAATACTAAGATCGTTGGAGGCAAGTACTAATGGCTACAATCATTAAGATCAAAAATTCCGGTACGGTAGGCTCACCAACGGCAGTTGCAACCGGCGAAATGGCTTATTCATATCTATCAGGAAGCCAAAGTAATGGTGGTGATAGAATCTATATCGGTACTGGTACAGAGACAGCTGGTGAAGCTGCAAATATTGAAGTAATCGGTGGTAAGTATTTTACCGATATGATGGACCATGTACATGGAGTTAAGACTGCATCATCTGCAGTACTACTTGATGCTAATGGCAAAATAGATTCGTGGGACGTTGATAACATTAATATCGACGGCAATACAATCTCTGCTTCGAATAGTAATGGTGATATAACAGTTTCTCCAGTAGGTACTGGCGGCGTTGTAATGGATACCAATACATATCTAATGGTACCAACTGGTACTGTAGGAACACGTCCTGTTGCATCTGCTGCACTTAATAGTGCAATTCGATATAACAATACAGCTAACCGATTTGAGGGTGTTGTATCTGGATCTTGGACAGGTTTAGGTGGAGTTGTTGACGTTGACCAAGACACATATATTACTGCAGAAGAATCTAGTGACGAAGATAAATTAAGATTTTATGCTGGCGGAACTCAAGAAGCACTTATTGACGCAGCAGGTCTTACTGTCGGTAACATTAATATTGACGGCAATACAATTTCTACAGTGTCTACTGATGCATCAAATACGTTATATCTTGATCCTAATCCTTCGGGCGCTACAGGTACTGTTGTTATTGCAGGTAATTTACAAATTAACGGTGTTACAACTTCGGTTAATTCAACGACAATTACTGTAGAAGATCCAGTATTTACATTAGGTGGTGCATCTGCTGCAGCAGCCGATGATAACAAAGACCGTGGTATTGAATTCAATTGGTTTGATAGTGGATCAAACTCAGCTAAGGTTGGTTTCTTCGGTTATGATGATTCATCAGGTAAGTTCACATTCATAGATAACGCTACTAATACTTCAGAAGTATTCTCTGGTACTCCAGGTGCAGTTTTGTTTGGAGATTTAGAAGCATCTAGTGCTACATTAGGAACTCCATTAGCAGTGACCTCTGGCGGTACAGGTGTCGGATCTTATACAGCTAATGGTGTATTTGTAAGTAATACTGCAGGTGATGCATTAAGTTTCCTTGCTTCATCTACACACGGTCACGTTATGCAAATTAATTCTACTGGTGTTCCAATATTTGGTCATCTGGATGGCGGTACATACTAGTTATAAATAGATATGATAATAACTAATATGAGACTATATCATGATCGACCAAACGGAATTTGCAAACGAATTCATAGCCAGACAGACCAAAATGATTCAGGAGTTAACTTCAAAGGTTATACTCCTGGATACGCAATTGGCCATTACTAATAGGAAGCTGCAAGAATATGTAGTACTAGAGGAAGATGGACAGGTTGATACTTCGGGATATGATAATGCAGAAATGAATGAAGATGAAAGCACTCCAGAACCATCAGACAAAAAGAATAATTAAATATGGCTACTGTATTAAAGCATAAAAGATCCTCTGTCTCAGCATCTGAACCAGCAACTTCAGACCTAGCATTTGGCGAGTTAGCGGTAAACCACGCCGATGGCAAAATATTCTTTAAGAATAACAGCGGTTCTGGCGATACCATTGTATCTATTGAATCTTCGGCTTCAGCGGCCATTATCGCATCGCAACTTGCTACCACTGCAGTATTTACAGGCGATGGCACAACTACTCAATATGCAATTGGTTCAACTCCAGATACTATTAATAACGTATGGTGTAATTTAGACGGCCTTGAGCAAACTCCTGGCGTAGACTTTACAGTACTAAATTCAACTTTAACATTCACAACTGCACCAGCAATCGCTGACGCAATTCTTATTCGTAACTATAAGTCTGTAGGTAACAGTACAGCACTAACTACAAATAAAAAATACCATTTTATTCCTACAGCCACTCCTATTACAGTATTAACTGGTGCAGATTCAAATGGACTTGTATTAAGATGTCATCCATCAAGCAGTATGGTATTCTTAAACGGTGCTAAGTTAATACATGACGATGACTATTCCATATCTAGCGATGGACTTACTATAACTTTAGTAGCTAGCGTATCATCACCTGATGAGATTGAGATACATTCTCTTGGTGTAGCGTCAATAATTAAAGTCGAATCAGTAGAAGAATTAGGAATGCTACATTCTGTACAAAAGTCTTCTAGGATTGTCACTGCTGCAACAACTTTAGCAGTCCTTGACGAAGTTGATATTACGGTATTTCAATCGTGCAAATATCAAGTCATGGGTAAAGATTCAGTCACATCAAACTTTCAAATTTTAGAGATCAATGCCATACATGACGGTATTGACGTTTATTTAACAGAATATGGTGAAGTACTAACCTCTGCTAATAATATAGGTACATTCTCAGTTGATATTGTATCAGGTAAATTGCGATTAACAGTAATTCCTGCTTCATCCAACTCAAGTACGTTCACTTCGCATAGAATAGGTATTGAAGTATGACCTTACGTAGAACTAAAGCCTTCGATAATGGTGCACTTGTTCATGGTTTAAACCTAGACGGTTCAGGCCAATTAATAATTACTCAAGATCCTGCGAGTGCAACTTCTCCAGTACGTAAGTCTTATCTCACTGCACAATTAGGTAACATTGTTGATGCTGCACCTTCTGCATTAGATACTTTAAATGAGTTAGCTGCTGCATTAGGAGATGATTCAGACTTTTCGACTACTGTAACAAATAGCATTGCCACCAAACTGCCAATTACTACATATACACCAACAGATATACTAAATAAATTATCAACAGTAGATGGTACAGGTTCTGGTTTAGATGCAGATACACTTGATGGATTACACGCTAGTGCATTTGTTGTAATAGAAAACTTAGCAGGAACTTGGGCAGCAACAAACCATATGCACGCGTTGTCTCATTCGGCTCTTCTTACGGTAACTAATGCTGCAGTATTAACATATAATTTTACATACACTGCTAGTCATGTTTCAGTGTATATTAACAGACTATTAATGAGGCCTACAGAATACACTGCATCAAATGGCACATCAATAACTTTCTCTATCACACTGGTTGTAGGTGATGAGATAGAGGTTCTAACACAAGGTCAGGCATAATAATATGGCAATTTATAAATTAGACGGCTCGTCCCAATTAATTAATTATCTAAAAAAGTATTCAGTATCTAAAAGCGGTGTAGTAGTAGAGTACATCAACAAGGCTGCAATGGATACTGCTCTTTCTGGTGTAAATGCAGCTGATCACCTAACATTCAGTGGATCAAAGGCTGACATTAGACATAGAGATTCTATTGACACAAACTTATCGATTTTAGCACGTACTAAGGCTAGCGTTGACTTATCAAATGTTACAGGCGTAATTCCTGCAGGTGTTGTATCTCAATTGCGAGGCGATCCTGGTCCTACGGGTTCGGCCGGTGCAACAGGACCAGCTGGCGCAGCAGGTACTCAGGGTATTCAAGGTGCGACTGGAGCAGAGGGAAATCAAGGTCCGCAAGGAGTAACTGGTGCTGCTTCAACTGTAGCTGGACCAGTGGGTGGAGCTGGACCAGAAGGTGCTCAAGGTGTTCAGGGTATAACAGGTGCCACTGGTGCTGATTCAACAGTTGTTGGACCAACCGGACCAACCGGACCACAAGGTGCGACTGGCTTACGGGGTTTTCAAGGCGAAACTGGCGCAGCTTCAACAGTTATTGGACCGACAGGACCAGCTGGCGCAGCAGGATCTAATGGTATTATCGGATCTAATGGTGCTGATTCGTTTGTAGCTGGACCTGCAGGAATACAAGGAATACAAGGAATACAAGGACTACAGGGACTACAAGGATTGGCCGGAGCGGTTGGTGCCACATTTGTAGTATCTGGAAACACTTTGTATATAACGACAGGATAAGATATGTCAAGAACAAAATTAAGAGCTAGTGGTATTACAAATGCATCAATATCTGGTGCAAATTTAACATCGACTGCGGTTGTTGATAATCTAGGTTTTACCCCAGCAAGTCCATCTGATATTACTGTAGCTATAAATGCTCTTATAGATTCTGCTCCAGGTACATTAAATACACTAAATGAATTAGCGGCAGCGTTAGGTGATAATCCTAACATAATATCTACGCTAACTCCTCGTAGTGCAACCACTGGATCTATTGTAATCTCTACAGGTACTACTGCTCAAAGAGATGGATCACCATCCGCTGGTTTTTTCAGGTTTAATACTCAGACTGTTTCATTTGAAGGATATGATGGTTCGGTTTGGGGTTCAGTAGGTGGTAGCGGTGGTGGATATACTAGTAAAACAATTTCTACTAACACCACACTTGATATAAATACATCATACGAAACAGGATCCGGTTTAAGTACAAATGTTGGAATTACTTTGTCAGTACCAGCATCATCACTTCTAACGGTCAAATATTACAGTGCAGGGAAGACCCTGTAGGAGAAAAATAGATGGCAATTAAAATAGATTCGGCGGTAGGTTCTATAACCTTATCAGCTGAAGACGGTTCAGGCAACGTTAACTTAACGATACCGCGGGCGGGCTATCTTTCTGCAACCGGTAACGGAAGCCAGTTAACCAATGTCAGTGTTAACAATAATAATTGGGCTGGTGCAGATCTCACAGTTGTTAATGGTGGTACAGGCGGTTCTACTGCTGCAGACGCTAGAACAAATCTAGGCCTTGTTATTGGTACTAATGTTCTTGCTCCTGGAGGAGATGGTTCATCATTGACTGGTATCGATGCATTACCTACTCAAACAACTCACGGCACTAAATTCCTTACAACCAATGGTACCACTGCATCTTGGGCTAATGTTGATGCATTACCTACTCAAACAAGTAATGCTGGTAAATTCCTAAAGACAGATGGTACAACGGCAACATGGGAATCTGGTGCACTTAATGGTTCAGCAGAACGTACTGTACATACTGCCACGGCCGGTCAAACTACATTCACTGCTACGTATATTGCAGGCTTTGTTGACGTATTCCATAATGGTATGAAGATTCAACAATCTGTAGACTTTGCTGCATCAAATGGCACATCTATAGTTCTTACTACTGGAGCACTTGTTGGTGACATTATTGATATAGTTGGATTTGGTGTGTTTGCAGTAGCTAACACGTATACAACTGCTCAAACAGACGCTAAGTTTATACAGATAGCAAACAATCTAAGTGATGTGGCAGATGCTGCTACAGCTCGTACCAACCTAAGTGTTGATCTAGCAGGTACTAATTTACCTAAATCTGGCGGCACAATGACAGGTGATTTACTACTAGGAGCTAATAATATTACCACTACAGGTAAAATATTATATTCTAACGTATATACCAACTTAGTAGACCTACCATCTGCGGGATCATATCACGGTATGTTTGCTCATGTTCACGCCACAAACAAGGCTTATTATGCCCATGCTGGTGCATGGAAGGAACTTGCCGATCAAGCAGACCTTAATAACGCATTACCAAAAGCTGGAGGTATAGTCACAGGATTGGTCAATATGTCTGATAATACAGTTCAGAGACCAGAGCTTAAAGACTATTCAGAATGTGCATACGCAGTTGCTGCTAATGATGTAAATTTAGAACTAGGTAATGTACAAACTAAAACAATTTCATCAGCAGCAACTCTTACTTTCTCTAATCCACCAGCAACAGGTAGTGCAGGATCATTTACATTAATCCTAACTAACGGCGGATCAGCAACAGTTACATGGCCGACTTCTATTGATTGGCCTGCTGCAACGGCTCCTGCACTTACTGCTGCTGGTGTCGATGTGTTATTTTTTACAACGATCGATGCGGGAACAACGTGGTACGGGACAGCTGTATTGGCAATGGGATAAACTATGACAATTGAAAGAAAAGTAGGAATGGGGATTGCTGGCCAGGCTAGTGGTGCGACTGATGTGGCAGATGTGTTCAGTACAGATTTGTATACTGGTACGGGTTCTGCACTTACGATCAACAACGGGATAAACTTGTCTGGCAAAGGTGGGTTAGTGTGGATTAAATCAAGAACTGTAGGTACGCATGAACACGCACTATTAGACACTGAACGAGGCGACAATAAAGAATTAAGTTCAGAAACTAGTGCTGGCCAGTCAAGTGTTTCAGGTTTTGGGTCTTTTTTAAGTAACGGGTTTTCCTTTGTAAATGGTGGCGACTGGTACAATATACAACAAAACAATGTATCTTATGCGTCATGGACATTCCGCAAAAAGAAAAAGTTCTTCGATATTGTGACTTGGACGGGAAATGATGTAGTTGGTAGGACAATACCTCATGGACTTGATGGGGA